>LSQX01284882.1_pt1 | contig 10919 bp, 10 predicted proteins | sample 654561 | NCBI WGS metagenome assembly LSQX01 (sample SAMN04489861, study PRJNA283612) | anaerobic digester metagenome | isolation source: 4 biogas reactors fed with cattle manure at either 37C or 55C with and... | place: Denmark: Kongens Lyngby | collected 2014 | reverse complement strand
GCGTGCGGTCCTGCACCACGACGAGATCCGGGTTGAGCACCGGCTCCCGGGTGCGGATCGGGGTGTCACTGATCCGGCAGTACGCCACCACGGGCGCGCCGGTCCTCTCCGAACCGAAGGAGGGGAACGCCTGCGCGTGCCGCCCCTCCTCGAAAGCGGCCATCGCGATGAGGTCGGACGCGGTGACCACGCCCTGTCCGCCCCGTCCGTGAATACGTACTTCGACCATACGGTCCACTCTAAGAGCGATGTCGCCGGAATGTGCGGTAACCGGATCCTCCGCCGCGGGGGCGCCCTGGTGGCACCCCTGCCGACGGGAATGTGCGACAGTGGAGGCAATACATACCTACACAGCTATCCGGGAAGTGATTCCGCATGTTCCTCCGCCGCATGGCCGCAGTGGCCCTCGCCTCCGCCCTCGCCCTCCCCGCCGTCGTCGGCGTCACCCCTGCACAGGCACAGCCGGGCAACGCCGTCGTCTTCGGTGACTCCTACACCGCGATGCCGGACCAGTTCTACAACCACTACCGGAGCAGCTCCCTGTCCTCCGGCCTGGTGCCCGCCGACTACCCGCGTGCCAGCGGGGGGTGCCTGCAGTCACCGAACAACTGGCCCCGCAAGATGCAGCAGCAGACCGGCGTCCCCGTCGTCGACCGCTCCTGCACCGCCGAGACCTCCCTGTCCATGCTGGGCAAGATCGACGCCGCCATCCGCGACGGTCACCTGCACGGCGGCACCCGCGCGGTCTACCTCGCCATCGGTGCCAACGACTGGGGCCCGTTCGGACGCAATGAGGGCGCGAACTCCAGCGACGTGCCCTCCATGACCGAGCGCTTCTCCCACAACCTCTCCCGCGCCGGCGCCAAGATCCGCGCCGTCGCGCCGGGTGCCCGCATCATCGTCACCGGCATGCCGGAGATCACCAACGGCACCGGCCTGTGCCTCATCCAGGTGATCCCCAATCTGCCGCTGGGCATCCCGGTCCCGGGTCACCAGGTGGAGAACAACATCCGCGAGATGCAGCGCGTCGGTGCCGAACGCAACGGCATGATCTTCGTCGACAACTACGCGCTCACCCGCGGCCACAACACCTGCGCGCCGGACGCCTCCCGCTACGTCTCGGGCAGCATCGACGTCACCAGCCCGGCGTACACCATGTCCCTCCACCCGACGGACCTGGGCAACGAGGCACTCGCCCGCAACAACGGCGCGGCGCTGCGGTAGGCGGGAGTCGGCCTCTCCCGGCCCGTCGGACCGTACTTCCCAGGACGCAGCGGGTGGTTAGAGCAGCGCCTCGATGTCGACGTCGTCCTGCGGGACGCCGTCGAGAAGCGAACCGGTGACGCGCTCGTCGAAACGCGCGCGCACCTTGTCGTAGGTCTCCTCCTGGAAGCGGTAGTAGTACACCAGCGGCAGGTGGTCGTGGACCTCGTCGAGGTACCCGGACACGAAGTCCTCCAGGTCCTCGCGCTCCTCGAGGGCCGCGACGGAGACGTAGAGGAACAGCGGGCGGGTGAGAGCCTGGTAGGAGCCGTCCTGGACACCGGCGAGGGAGGGCTCGACGCCGTCGACGGCGACCGTCGCCATGACGTTGCGGTCCTCCTCGTCCGCGGCGAGGTAGTTGCCGATGCCCATGAACCCGAGGGCGTCGGCGTCCCCGGCGATCCAGCCGGTGAGCTCGTCGATGTCGTCGGTGGCGCGGTAGTCCTCCCGGATCTGACCCGCCTCACCGTTGACCGCGGTGGTGAAGTAGTCGAAGGTGCCGGAACCCTCCGGGCGGCCGACCAGGACGATCTCCTCGTCCGGCCACCCGTCACGGACATCGGCCCAGGTGGTCACCGCGGAATCCGGTGCCCAGATCGCGCCGAGCTCCTCCATGGTCAGATCCCGGACGGCGCCGTTGGCGGAGTTGCGCACCACGGACAGGGCGTCGAGGGCGATGGGGAGCTCGATGAACTCGATGTCGTTCTCGGCGCAGAGTGCCGCCAGGTCGCCGGTGATGGGCACGGAGGCGTTGTTGATGTGCGACTCACCCCGGCAGAACTCCTCGAAACCGTCGAGGGTGCCGTCGGTGGTCTGCTCGATGGCGACCTGCTGCGCGCGGGCCATGTGCGCGGTGATGGGGGCGACGGTGGAGGAACCGGTGACCCGGACGGGGTCGACGCTCGTCGGCGTGCAGCCGGTGAGCAGCACAGCTGCGGCAGTGACGGTTGTCACGGCGGGGAGGATACGGCGCGGCATCATGCGTCCTCACCCTCCCGGCGGTCACGCAGGTCACTCATGAGCTCGTCGATGAACAGGCGGATGTTCTGCCAGCGGCTGCTCGTGGCGGCGAACAGCTCCGGAAGGCGTTCGATCTCCTCGCGCTGACGCTGCTCCTGGAGCTCCTGCAGACGACGCTCGGTGTCGGAGAGGATCTCCTCGAGCTGCTCCTCCAGGGTGAGTTTGGGATCGGTGGTCATGGTCGTCTCCTTAGAGGATCACGGTGAGGAAGATGAGCAGGGCCGGCAGCGCCAGGAACACGCCGAGCACCCACCCGGCGATGTAGAGCTTGTTCTCCGAACCCAGGCGGGCCAGCGTCGTGGCGCCGAAGACGGGGATGTTGCGCAGGAACGGCAGCCCGTAGATGAGGATCGTGGCGAACAGGTTGAACAGCAGATGCACCAGTGCGGCCTGCAGGGCCAGACGGGCCTCGATACCGGTGAACGCGAACGCGGCAATGAGGGCGGTGATCGTCGTGCCGATGTTGGCGCCCAGCGTGAAGGGGTAGACCTGCTTGAGGGAGAACGTGCCCGAACCCGCGAGCGGGACCATGAGCGAGGTGGTCGTCGACGAGGACTGCACCATGACGGTGATGAGCGTGCCGGAGAGGATGCCGGACAGCGGACCACGGCCGATGGCGTTGTGGAGGACCTGCTTGGCCTTGCCCACCATGACCACCTTGAGCAGCACACCGATGAAGTTGATGACCGCCAGGATCAGGCCGATGCCGATGAGGATGAGGAGGATGCCGCCCCACGGTTCGGGGAGCACGTCCCCGATCATGCCGATGAGGTCGGCCAGCGGATCGGTGACGGTGGTCACCGCGGTGCCGATGCCGGCGAAGATGGTGGCGAACAGACCGCCGTCAGAGCCCGCCAGCTGATCGGCGAAGAACGTGGAGACCCGGTCGAGCAGGCCGAACATCATCTCCAGCGGGAGGAAGATGACCACGGCGAGGAGGTTGAAGAAGTCGTGCACCGACGCGGCGGCGAAGGCCCGCCGGAAGTCCTCCTTCTGGCGGACCATGCCGAGGGAGACCAGCGTGGAGGTCAGGGTCGTGCCGATGTTGGCGCCCATGAGCATGGGGATGGCCGTGGCCATGGGCAGGCCGCCGGCGACCAGGCCGACGGTGATCGAGGTGACCGTCGAGGACGACTGGATGAGGGCGGTGGCGAGCACACCGATCATCAGGGCGATGAGCGGGTTGGAGGCGAAGGCGAACAGCTCCTCCGCCTGCCCGCCGGTGGCCAGTTTGAAGCCGTCGCCGATGACGCTGACGGCGGTGATGAGCAGGTAGATGCCGAGCGCGACCGCCACCCAGTTGGCGATCTCGAGGGCCCGGCCCCGGAGGCCGAAGCGTTCCAGCGGGCTCCGCGCCGCAGCTGCCTCGTCCTGGTCCGTCGGAGCCTCATGCACCTCGTGGGCGCCGGGCATGGTGGGGGTGGACATGGTGTCTCTCCTCGGATGTGCGCGGGCCGGGACAGCCCGACAGGGAGCACATCGACCATATGTTTCCGAGGTAACCACCACGAAGCCCCCTGGTGAACCGGCGGTTGACCAGGGGGCAACTCTGCGTGAAGGAGCGCGTCCGGCGGCGCGCCGCATCTCACAAAGTGCCCCCGGTGGGACTCGAACCCACACTGTGCGGGTTTTGAATCCGCTGCCTCTGCCAATTGGGCTACGAGGGCGTGCTGGACCAGTTTAATCCATGCGCGCCCCGCCGGGGCAATCCCCCTGGCTACACTTGGACAGCGTGACTGAGAACAACCGCCTCCTGCTCATCGACGGGCATTCGATGGCCTTCCGCGCCTTCTACGCCCTGCCCGCCGAGAACTTCTCGACGACCGGTGGCCAGCACACCAACGCTGTCTACGGTTTCCTCTCCATGCTGGCGAACATCCTCGCCGAGGAGCAGCCGACGCACGTGGCGGTGGCCTTCGACGTGGGGCGCCAGACGTTCCGGACGGAGATGTTCCCGGAGTACAAGGCGCAGCGCGAGGCGTCCCCGCCGGAGTTCAAGGGGCAGGTGGACATCCTCCAGGAGGTGCTGGAGGACCTGGGCATCTGCACGCTGAGCATGCCGAACTACGAGGCCGATGACATCGTCGCCACGCTCACCACCGCCGCGGAGCCGCTGGGTTACGAGACGCTCATCATCACCGGTGACCGTGATTACCTGCAGCTGGTGAGCGACGATGTCACGGTGCTCTACCCGATGCGGGGCGTGTCGACGCTGCACCGTTTCACCCCGGCCGCCGTCGAGGACAAGTACGGCCTCACCCCGGCCCAGTACCCCGACTTCGCGGCCCTGCGCGGAGACCCGTCCGACAACCTGCCCAACATCCCGGGCGTCGGCGAGAAGACGGCCACGAAGTGGATCCAGCAGTACGGAACCCTGGACAACCTCCTCGAGCACGCGGACGAGATCAAGGGCAAGGCGGGTGACAACTTCCGCGAGCGCCTCGACCAGGTGCGGCTCAACCGGCAGCTGACGCACATGCTCACGGACATGGAGCTGCCGCTCGGCCCCGACGAGCTCACCCTCCGCCCCGCGGATGTGGCGAAGGTCGCGGAGCGTTTCGACGACCTCCAGTTCGGCGCCAACCTCCGCGAGCGCATCCTCGCCGCGGTCCCCACGGAGAGTGCCGTCGAGGCCCCCACCGAGGAGCTTGTCGACGTCACCGTCGACGCCGGTCCTCTCTCCGAGTGGCTGCCCGCCCGGGCGGGCCAGGGGCTGGCGATGTATGTCGTCGGCGACGGGTCGCCGAACCAGGGCGACGTGCAGGCGGTGGCGATCGTCGATAAGCAACGGCACGCGGTGAGCGCCGAGATGGCCGACCTTTCGCCCGCCGACGAGAAGGCCCTGGCCACCTGGCTGGCCTCGGAGGACCCGAAGTACGTCCACGAGTCGAAGGCGGCGTTCCACATGTTCGCCGGGCGTGGCATGGAGCTGTGCGGGGTCACCCACGACACCGCCATCGCCGCCTACCTCCTGCGCCCCGGGCAGCGCACCTACGAGCTCAAGGACATCTACCAGCGGCACCTGCAACGGCAGCTCGCCGAGCCGGAGGGACAGCTCTCCCTCCTGGGGGACACCTCGCTGGTGGATTCCGCGGCGGCCGTGCTCGAGCTGGCGGAGGAACTGACCGTCCAGCTGCAGGGCATCTCCGCCTACGAGCTCTACTGCGACCTGGAGATCCCGCTCGCCGCCATCCTCGCGCGGATGGAGGCCACCGGCATCGCGGTCGACGTCGAGACACTGGAGGAGCAGCTGGCGAGCTTCATCGACCACGTCAAGGAGGAGGAGGCCGCCGCCCGTGAGCTGGCCGGCGACCCGGGGCTCAACCTGTCGAGCCCGAAGCAGCTGCAGGTCGTCCTGTTCGACACCTTCGGCATGCCCAAGACGAAGAAGACCAAGACCGGCTACTCCACGGCGGCCAAGGAGATCGAGGGCCTGGCGGTCAAGCACCCGCACCCGTTCCTCGACCACCTGCTCGCGCACCGCGAGTACCAGAAGATGAAGACGACCCTCGAGGGGCTCATCAAGACGGTGCAGCCCGACGGCCGCATCCACACCACCTTCCACCAGACCGTCGCGTCCACCGGCCGCCTCAGCTCCACCGAGCCGAACCTGCAGAACATCCCGGTGCGCACCCCGGCGGGCCGGAAGATCCGCTCGGCGTTCGTCGCCGGCGAGGGCTACGAGTGCCTGCTCACCGCCGACTACTCGCAGATCGAGATGCGCGTCATGGCGCACCTCTCCGAGGACCCCGGGCTCATCGACGCCTACCGGCAGGGCGAGGACCTGCACAACTACGTCGGCTCCCGCGTCTTCGACGTCCCCATCGACCAGGTCACCCCGGAACTGCGTCGCCGCGTCAAGGCCATGTCCTACGGCCTGGTCTACGGACTGTCCGCCTTCGGCCTCGGCCAGCAGCTGAGTATCCCCGCCGGTGAGGCGAAGGGCATCATGGACAACTACTTCGAGCGTTTCGGCGGCGTGAAGCGCTACCTCGCCGAGGTGGTGGAGAAGGCCCGCCAGGACGGCTACACCTCCACGCTCTTCGGGCGGCGTCGCTACCTGCCGGAGCTCAACTCCGACAACCGCGTCGCCCGCGAGAACGCCGAGCGTGCCGCCCTCAACGCGCCGATCCAGGGCACGGCGGCGGACATCATCAAGGTCGCCATGCTCCGCGTCGACCGTGCGCTCACCGACGCCGGCGTGCGGTCCCGCGTCCTCCTCCAGGTCCATGACGAGCTCGTCGTCGAGGTCGCCCCCGGCGAGCTGGACCAGGTCCGCGGGATCCTCGAGCGCGAGATGGACTCCGCGATCACCCTCCGTGTCCCGCTGGAGGTCTCTGCCGGGGCGGGCGGGAACTGGGACGAGGCCGCGCACTGATGACGCTCCGGCCGGGCACCCGCGCCGACGTCCGCGCCGCCGCCGCGGTGTTCGGCCGTTCCTTCCACACCACCCCGCAGTGGGAGTGGCTCATCCCCGACGAGCGTGCCCGCGCCGGCGTGCTGCCCGCCTTCTTCCGTTCCTCCTTCGGGCACGTGCGCAGGCACGGGCGGCTCATGGTCGCGGTCGACGACGCGGACACCGTGGTGGGGGCCATCGCCTGGTCCGCCCCCGGGCAGTGGAAGACCCCGGCGTGGCGGGGTGTCCTGGCGGCCCCGCAGCGCAGACCGGGGGAGTGGGCACCGCTCTCATCCGGGAGGGCCTCGACGTCGCGGATTCCGAGGGGCAGCCCGTCTACCTCGAGTGCGTGGAGGAGCTCATCCCGTACTACGAACGCTTCGGTTTCGCCGTCACCGGGCGCATCGAGCCCGGTCAGGTGGGTATGTGGAGGCAGGTGAGGTCAGGGAGGACCTCGTAGCCCGCCAACTGCCCGGGGGAGTGGGAGGTGGCCACCGCGATGACGCGGCAACCGGCGCGGCGTCCCGCCTCCAGACCCGCGGGGGCATCCTCCACGACGATGCACTCGGCGGGATCCGCCCCGAGCCGTCGCGCGGCCAGCAGGTACCCGGCCGGGTCGGGCTTACCGACGTCGACGTCCTCCGCCGTGACCAGCACATCCGGCACCGGCAGTCCGGCCGCCGCCAGCCGGGCACTCATGAGCTCCCGTCCCCCGGAGGTCACCGCCGCCCACCGGTCGCGGGGGAGTGAGGCCAGCAGCTCGGCGGCCCCGGGTAGCGCCACGACGGAGTCGAGGTCGGCCATCTCGAGGGAGAGGAGGCCCTGGTAGGCGGCGTCGATATGCTCGGGTGCCACGAAGTCCGCCAGCGTGTCCTTCGCGCGGCGGCCGTGGCTGACCTGCAGGATCGCCGCGGCGTCGAGGTCGTTCTCGGCGGCCCAGGTGCGCCACGCGCGTTCCACCGCCGGGGTGGAGTCGACGAGCGTGCCGTCGATGTCGAAGAGCCAGTACGTCACAGGCCGGCGTAGTACTCGTGGAGCTGGGCGGGATCGGATTCCACGCCCTCGAGCTCGTCGAGGATGAGGTGCCAGCCGAGGGCGTAGTCGACGGCCTCCGCGCCGAGCAGGCCCTCGTGGGTGAGGCGGATGTTGCCCTCGCCGATCTTCCAGGTGACGAAGGACTCCGGCAGGCCCGGCCAGTTCCAGGTGTGGACCAGCGCGCGCGGTGGGTCGGAGTGGGTGACCTGGCCGGTGGCGCGGCCCTCCTCGCCGAAGTCGTAGACGACGGTCTCGCCGTCGACGCGGGCGCTCACCGCCGCCCAGAGATCGTCCACGGAACCGGGGAGCGTGCGGTCGAAACGGATGGTGCCGTCGGAGATGGAACCGGCGCCGGCGGGCGTGATGTCGGGACTGAGGTTCACAGCGACTCCAGCAGTGCGGCGCACGCCTTCTCGCAGCGGCGGCAGGCCTCCGCGCAGATACGGCAGTGCTCGTGGTGGTCGGCGTGCTCCTCGCAGTCTGCCGCGCATTCAGCGCAGGCGGTGCGGCAGGCCTCGAGCAGTGCCCGTACGGTGGCGGTGTTGCTGCCGGTCAGGCGGGTGAGCACGGTGCCGGTGGCGGCGCAGATGTCGGCGCAGTCGAGGTCGGTGCGGATGCAGTCGCGCAGGTCGGCGACGGAGTCCTCGGAGAGACACGCGTCGGCGCAGGCGGTGCAGGTCTGAGCACAGCTGAAACAGGCCTCGATGCACTCTGCGAGCAGCTGCTTGTCGACGCTCCCGCCCTGCGGGTGGCTGTCAATCATGGCGGATACGTTGGACATGACATTCCCCTTCTCTTATGGATGGTGTGCTGCCCGCCACACTACCGTTTCCGGCACACGAAGATGGCGGTGCCGGGGAAGATGCGACCGCGCTCCGGGGACCATTGACCCCAGTTCTCGGTGAGGTGCTCCGGCCACTCGGGTTCGAGGAGGTCGTGCAGGTGGAACCCGGCGGCATCGAGGGCCCGAACCCAGTCGCCGACGGTGCGGTGGAACTCCGCGTAGGTGACGGTGCCGTCCTCGTCGTGCTCGACGTACTCCCGCTCGAAGTAGCTGATCTGTGCTTCGAAGGCCTGCGGGTCGTCGGGGAAGATCCACCGCATGGGGTGGTTGACGGAGAAGACCAGGCGGCCGCCGGGGCGGAGAACGCGGGCGACGTCGATAAGCACCGATGTGACGTCGGGGACGAAGGGGAGAGCGCCGAAGACGGAGAAGGCGACGTCGAAGGAGGCGTCACGGTAGGGCAGCGCCTGGGCGTCGGCCTGGGTGAGGGGGACGCGGCCGTCGGCGTGGGTGAGCATCGCGTGCGAGAGGTCGAATCCGGTGACGAAGGCGCTGGAATGACGCGCCAGCCAGGAGGCGCACGGGGCGGATCCGCAGCCGATCTCGAGGACGTCCAGGCCCGCGACGTCCCCGAGGAGGCGGGCGTCCGACTCGGCGAGCATCTCCGGGCACCAGTGGAATCCGTCCAGGTAGGAGGCGTGACGGGAGTGGTAGTCTGCGGCATCGTGGTCCCACCAGGAGCGGTTGGCGGTGGCGGCCTGTGAGGCGGATGTTTCAGGTGTTGTCATGGACTTCCTTCACTTCCCGTGGTATTTGCCCTTGACTGGTTGAGGCACTAGTGTGTATTGGGCGTGTCTGTGTCTTGCGGTGCAGTGGACTGTAATAGGAGGGTCCGCGCATGCGCGGGGTGAGATCGGACAGCCGAGAGACACGTTCCTGTCCACTTTCTATCTCCTATCCAATTCGGAGCAACTGAACACATGCCCAACACCACTACCCCTCAGGTTGCCGTCAACGACATCGGCACCGCTGAGGACTTCCTCGCAGCAGTCGACGCCACGATCAAGTACTTCAACGATGGTGACATCGTCGAGGGCACCGTCGTCAAGGTCGACCGCGACGAGGTTCTTCTCGACATCGGCTACAAGACCGAGGGCGTCATTCCGTCCCGCGAGCTGTCCATCAAGCACGATGTCGACCCGGATGAGGTCGTCGAGGTCGGCGACCAGATCGACGCACTGGTCCTCACCAAGGAGGACAAGGAGGGTCGTCTGATCCTCTCCAAGAAGCGTGCACAGTACGAGCGCGCCTGGGGTGCCATCGAGGAGCTGCAGGAGAAGGACGAGCCGGTCACCGGTACCGTCATCGAGGTCGTCAAGGGCGGCCTCATCCTGGACATCGGTCTCCGCGGCTTCCTGCCGGCCTCCCTCGTCGAGATGCGTCGCGTCCGCGACCTGGACCCGTACATCGGCCAGGAGCTCGAGGCCAAGATCATCGAGCTGGACAAGCACCGCAACAACGTGGTCCTGTCCCGCCGCGCATGGCTCGAGCAGACCCAGTCCGAGGTCCGCTCCGAGTTCCTGCACCAGCTGCAGAAGGGTCAGGTCCGCAAGGGCGTTGTCTCCTCCATCGTCAACTTCGGCGCCTTCGTCGATCTCGGCGGTGTCGACGGCCTGGTTCACGTCTCCGAGCTGTCCTGGAAGCACATCGACCACCCGTCCGAGGTCGTCACCGTCGGCGATGAGGTCACCGTCGAGGTTCTCGACGTCGATCTCGACCGCGAGCGCGTCTCCCTGTCGCTGAAGGCGACCCAGGAGGACCCGTGGCGCGTCTTCGCCCGCACCCACGCTGTGGGCCAGATCGTCCCGGGCAAGGTCACCAAGCTCGTCCCGTTCGGCGCCTTCGTCCGCGTCGAGGAGGGCATCGAGGGTCTGGTCCACATCTCCGAGCTGGCTCAGCGCCACGTCGAGGTTCCGGACCAGGTTGTCACCGTCGGCCAGGAGGCCATGGTCAAGGTCATCGACATCGACCTCGAGCGTCGTCGTATCTCCCTGTCCCTCAAGCAGGCCGACGAGGACTACACCGACGAGTTCGACCCGTCCAAGTACGGCATGGCCGACTCCTACGACGAGCAGGGCAACTACATCTTCCCGGAGGGCTTCGACCCGGAGACCAACGAGTGGCTCGAGGGCTTCGACGAGCAGCGTCAGGCCTGGGAGGCCCGCTACGCCGAGGCAGATCGTCGCCACCAGCTGCACACCGCTCAGATCGAGCGTCACCGTGCCGCTGCCGCCGAGGCCGCCGAGCAGGCTGCCACCAACTACTCCTCCGAGTCCGAGGATGCAGCTCCGGCATCCGCTGAGGCTCCGGCTGAGTCCACCGGTGGTTCCCTCGCCTCCGACGAGCAGCTCGCTGCTCTGC
>LSQX01237520.1_pt1 | contig 10919 bp, 11 predicted proteins | sample 654561 | NCBI WGS metagenome assembly LSQX01 (sample SAMN04489861, study PRJNA283612) | anaerobic digester metagenome | isolation source: 4 biogas reactors fed with cattle manure at either 37C or 55C with and... | place: Denmark: Kongens Lyngby | collected 2014 | reverse complement strand
CGGCAAGTCCCGAAATACTGACCACCTTAATTGTTGATTATCATTATTAAAGATGCTCTGATGGGAAGTATCAAGCATTAAACTTTCTTGGCTGCGAATATTATCTATGTCGTCCAAATCACGAATAAACATCAGATACGTCACCTGCTCGATGACGTCAAGCGGATTCGTAATGCCGCCTGTATAAAACATAAGCCAAAGCGAATCGATTTTATTTCTAAGTTCCCCGGTTATCACTGATCAATACCTCATTTCATTTTAAAAAACGCCATGTTTGAATGGTTCGCCACAAACACCTTTGTTCCTGCAAAATTTTCACATTTTTTGTCAGGTGTACGCATTATCGGTTATTTTAATATAAAAATAGTGCCCAAAGGGCTGATTTCCCCTGGGCAACACTATATCCCTCCGCTTCAGTCGGGATGACAGATGGAATTAAGTCTCTTTACGCCTTCTATTCCTTCTCCAATAGCGGCAGCAGGTAGCCGTAGCCTTTTGCCGCCATTTCCTCTTTCGGGATAAACTGCAGCGCGGCGCTGTTGATGCAGTAACGGAGGCCGCCCCGTTCACGGGGTCCGTCGGCAAAGACATGCCCGAGATGGGCGTCGCCCGTTCTACTTCTGACTTCAATCCTCTGCATGCCGTGGGAGCCGTCGTTCAGCTCGCGCACCAAAGCGGGACTGATCGGTTTTGAGAAACTCGGCCAGCCGCAGCCTGACTCAAACTTGTCCGTCGAGACAAAGAGCGGCTCGCCCGTTGTCACGTCGGCATAAATGCCTTCCTTGAAGTTATGCCAGTATTCGTTGCCGAAGGGCGCCTCGGTGGCGCTGTACTGTGTGACTTCGTACTGCAGGGGCGTCAGCGTCTTTTGCAAGTCTTCCCTGCTCTGACGCCGATAGCGGCGGGAGAAATCCTCCGCCTCCGCCGCCTTCGCAAATTCACCGCGGCCGATGTGGCAGTAGCCGCCGGGGTTCTTGTCCAGATACTTCTGGTGGTACTCCTCGGCCCGATAATAATTCGCCAGCGGCACGGCCTCTATCGCCAACGGCTTTGTGTGTTTCCGACGCAGTTCGGCCAAAGACTCCGCGATAATCTTTTTCGCTTCCTCGTCTTCGTAAAAAATCCCGCTCCGATACTGGGTGCCGACGTCGTTCCCCTGCCGGTTTAAGCTGGTCGGGTCGATGACTTCGTAAAAAAGCTCGAGCAGGAAGCGCAGGCTGATTTCTTGCGGTGCATAAACCACTTTGACCGTTTCGGCGTGACCCGTTCCGGCGTAACAAACTTCTTCGTAGGAAGGGTTTTCCGTTCTGCCGTTCGCGTAGCCTGCCTCCGTTGACTTGACTCCCTTTATAAGGGACAGGTATTTTTCGAGGCCCCAGAAACAGCCCCCCGCAAGATAAATCTGTGCCATAGTCTTAACCTCCCGTCGTTCGAAATCCTCTTTCCGCCAGCTTTAGTTCTTCCTCCAGCCTTTGCGCGAGCTCGGCAACATCCGGTTCCTGCACGATCGAAGAATGGTCGGCGTCGATGTCAATGACGCGAATCCTCGCCGCAAGCCGGGTCCAGGCCGCGACAGACTCTTTGGTTGCGGCGGCGACCTCCCTTTGCGCGTTAAAATAGGTGACGCTGCCTGGATACGGTTCCATCCTATACTGCCGCAGCGCATATCTGAGCAGGCTTCTTTTGAGCGCGGACTCGTCGAGTGCGGGATCGGGCGCTGCCGGATACTTTTTCATAAAACGCCGCACCTTGTGCCTTGCTATTTCGCCCGCCGTTTTCTCGCGCAGATAATGCAGAATGTCGCTGAAAGGGACGGCCGCAACCTTCTTCAGGTTATGCAGAAGTTTGAACCAGGGCGGTTTTCTAATTTTACTCTTAATCAACAGAGTGTCAAAAAGGCCCAAAAAGTCCACTTCCTGCCCCTGACGCAGCTGCTGCCGACAAACTTCGGAGGCGAGAAGGCCGCCGAGAGAATGCCCTGCCACATGATAAGGCCCCCGCGGCTGTACCAAACGCATTTCCTCGATATATAGACTCGCCAGATCGGCAAAATGCAGCGGATGACGAAGCTTTGCAGACGCTATGTTCAGGGCGAGCCCATAAACGGGGCGGTTTTTGCCCAGATAATCGGCTAACTTCCTATAAGTAAGCACATCGCCGCCGACATTGTGGATGCAGAAAAGCGGCGGCAGGCTCCCGCCTTCCTTGATCGGGAGCAGAAACTCAAACTCCGCACGGCTTCTGCCTTCGTTTCGTATCAGCTCCGCCAGCGCGGCAAAAGTACGGTTCGCTAAGATCAGGGAAGCAGGCAGCTTGAGCCCGAAGGCCTTTTCAATCTCGGCAAAAAGCATCTCCGCCATGAGCGAGTCGCCGCCGAAAGCAGCGGACCCACGATGCCGTAGATATGATATAGAGGCGTGACGCTGATGCCTCTGTCTTTCTCTTCTAACTGAAAGAGCGGAGCGGTCGTTGCAACAGTCTGCAATAAATTGGCATTGGTAAGGGGCACCACCTTGGGCAGCGCGGTCGTGCCCGAGGTAAAAAGAATTACCGCGTCTTCCTTCTCGGGGCCTTGTTTTTTACGGGCAGCCGTCAAAGGTTCGTAAGCGCTTTCTATGGCAAGGCCTGCCGGCACGCTGCCGCAAAGCGTCAGCAGCGGAATGTGCAGGTTTGCCGCTGCCTCTGTAAGCGCACCCGAACAGGTAGTTGTCGTAATTACCGCATCCACGCCCGCTATCTCGAGATACCTCGTCAGCTCAAAGGCCGAACAGGCGGGGTTTAGAGGCACAGCCGCCGCAACTTGCGTCACGGCGTAAAAAACAAGCGCGGCCTCCGCGCCGTGCGGAAGCACTATGGCAAGCCTGTGACGGCGGTCGCAGCCAAGCGCATTAATCTCCGCTGCAAAGGCGTCAATTTGCGCCGCCAGCTTCCCATAGCTCAGAAATTCTTGTGCGGACAGATAAAAGGCAGGGGCTTCCGGCCTTTTATCTGCCTGGAGTTCAATATAACTGCCAATCCGTGCTTCTTTCATCAACGCACCCCTTAACACGAAGATTGTCGGGAAATTGTCATTGATATATTCGCCTTCAAGGGTCCTATTCCTTTTTTATGCAAGAAAAAACCGTCAACTGAAAAATGCGTCTCAAGTAAGCAATTTACTTAAGCCGCATTTTCTCTTTGTCACAATTATAATCAGTCGCACCTGGTCCAGAGGCAATTGCTGCAGGTAAAGCAGCGCCCTTCCGGTCTTAAGGTTTTTTGGCCGCACTGCGGACATGCCAAAAGTCCGTTATCTTCTTCTGCGGCAGCCACGGCCTTCGCCCCTTCGCTCTTGACAGGCGGGCTCTTTTTTCTCTTTGCGGGCAAAGCCATGGCGTCTGTCTTGTAGACAGCCTCGATCGCTTCGGCAATCGCGGTGCCGCAGGAGTTGGAAACAGTAGTATCGCCCTTGGCTTTCAAGGTTGCGCAGGCCGAGCAGTGGCTTGATTTCATTTCCGCCACGATCTCCTGCACACTGATGCCGCTTCTCAGACACAAGGAAGCCAGGCGCGTAATAGTCGCGATATTGGAAGAACAACCCTGGGAAGCGCTGGTGAAAACTTCGACAATGTGACCCGTGTCATTGGTATAAACATGGTTATACAGGTTCTTGACACAGGCGGTATGTTTAACAACCTTGGAACCGTTGACGTCACCGAGATCCCTCGACTTAATCGGCGTAATGCTGTCAAAGTGCACATCTTCGGCGGCTTGGGCCGATGATTTCACCTCCGTCTTTTCCGGTTCGCTGATCAAGATGGCCGCTCTCTGGCAGCCGCTTCTGAAAATCGTGATGCCTTTGCAGCCTTTGACCCAGGCAGTATAAAAAACATTGAAAACATCGTCTGCGGTTGCCTCTTTTTTCAAGTTAACCGTTGAAGAAATCGCATTATCGACGTATTTCTGCATCGCGGCCTGCAACTCGACGCGCTCGAGCGGGTCTATGTCATGCGTGGCCACAACATAAGGGAACTGTTCCTTTATCTGTTCATTGGTGAATTGTTCAATGTCAAGGCCGTTGTATCTCAGCAAATCCGCCACCGATTTGGCAACTACCTTAAAATATTTCTGCTCTTTTTGCAAAGCGTGCGTGGTACGCTCATAACTGAGCCGGAACAAGGGTTCTATGCCGCCTGATAGTCCCGACATCGTGGCAATGGTGCCGGTCGGCGCGACGGAAAGCAAAGAGCCGTTTCTTAGGCCGTATTTTTCGATAGCGGGCAAGAGCTCGGGATACATCTGAATGATCGGAGAGTTCTTAATATATTCGAAATTGAATTTTTTGAAGGCACCTTTTTCTTTGGCCAGCTCATTGGAAGTTTTCAAGGCGTTATACATAATCCGGTTCATCAGTTTATCGACGAGGGCAATGGATTCCGGCGAGCCATAACGCAGGCCGAGAGCAATGAAAGCGTCTGCCAGGCCGAAGACGCCGAGACCGACGGCACGCCAGTCCTCGATGCATTTCTTGTTTTCCGGCAGAGGCTGCATGTCATAGCCATAGTCAAGAATCTCATCCAAGCGCCCTGATACCCGTCTCTACTGCTTTGGACAGATAGTCAAAGTCGATGGCGGCTTCCCCGGTAAAAGGGTTCTTCACCGCGTTGTAAAGATTGACGCTGCCAAGGTTGCAGGCATTGTAGGCGTTGCCGAGATACTCCGCACAGGGATTGCTGATTTCGATGAAATATTCGTCGGCGGGATAGCCTGACAGGAGATTGTGCGAACGAATGCGATCCATGAACAGGCAGCCCGGTTCAGCCCAGTCATGGTTGGCACGGGCAAACTTTATGAAAAAATCCCGCGCATTAATGACCTTGCTGATTTTTTCTCCCGTTGTCACGACATCGAACCTCAGCGTGTAATCCTTGTTGTCGCGGACCGCCTCCATAAATTCATTATTGAACAGAATGGAGATGTTCGCGCTTTGAATTTTCGTGTTATTCTTTTTTACTTCCAGAAAATACTCTATGTCGGGGTGACTGCAGTCCAAACCTATCAAAAGAGCCGCACGTCTGTTATTGGCACCGATGACATTGCCGGCCGCGTCAAAAATCTCCATGAAGCTGACCGAGCCGGTGGAAGTTTTCGCAGCGTTGTACACGCGTGCTCCCTTAGGCCGCAGCTTGGACAGGGAAACGCCGCACCCTCCGCCGTAACTGAAGATTCTCGCCATCTTTTTCGCAATTTCAAAGATAGACTCGATGTTATCCTCCGGGCTCGGAAGGATGTAGCAGTTCGACATGCTCGCCTTGAATTTACCCTTGGAACCTGCCCCATAAAGCGAACGGCCCGCAGGAAAGAAGTCCGCGCGGTAAAGGGATTTTTCGATTGCCTTGCGCAGCCCGGAATTGCTGAAGATGCCGGCAACGCGTTTGGCAAAAGCCTCAAAACCCTCTCCCTCATGGAAATATTTTTTACCGGTTATCTCATGACCTGCCGGTGTTTCATACCATCTGCCGCCAATATTCGTGTTTGATTCGTAATCTTTTAACGCGTCCAAAGTCAAGCCCCCTAATGTAAATAGTTATTATCCATTAGAAGGATGATAACATATATAGTGCGCGTTGTACAGAGTCAACCACTATATATAGTGGTTATTGGCCATATTTTGTCTGTGCAGGGCGAGAGTTGACAGGGTTACCAGTTCCTTCAATGTCGCCGGTTTTACTTCTTCCGCTTCATGAAATTTCCTGTAACTCCTGTTTTTCTCGATAAGTTGCTCAAGCATTCTGCCATTCTCTCCTCTGCCAAATTGATTTTGTTTAATTTTTATTGCCTAATTTCATAACCTGCTGTAAATTCCGCCTTCTGTTTTTTATCTCCTGCTTTTTGTTTGCCGCGCTTCGCTGACACAAAAAACTCTGCCGCCGCCTTGTTTATCCTTGCCGCTCTTCGGTTTTTTCCGTTATGATCATTCGAACCACGTCACCGAAAAGCTTTTCCTCGCTTACCGTATGAAAGCCTGCCTGCTTTGCAGCCTCGGCGGTTCTCCTGGTAAGATGGTCGCCCAGGCGCCGCAGCGTGAGAGGCTCCAGCAGGCTCAAAAGCGCGTGCGCCAGCTTGTTGTCACTATCCATGTGTTCCAGCAGAATCAACCTTCCGCCCGGTTTTAAAACGCGCCGGCATTCTGCTTTTCTTCTTTCGGCAACCTTATCTCTCCCATGGCAGGCATAGTTTTCGTCTCTTTGTCTACATTTACGCATAAAAAACCACCCCGTGTCAATTTTTCTGCCTTTGACAGCGGGGTGGGGCAAGCCTATTTGCCGCCGTATTCGTTCTGCCAGTTTTCCAGATAGGGAATAAGCCCGCCCTGGCTCACAAGCCTGGCGATATGAGGCGGTATGGGCTGCGCGTCGTACTGCTCGCCGCGTGTTTTATTTACTATGATCCCTTTTTCATAATCGACGGCAATCACATCGCCCTTATGGATTTTGTCAGTTTCCGGGCATTCAATCGTCAAAATACCAACATTGATACAGTTGCGGTAAAAGATGCGGGCGTAGGACTTGGCGACGATAACCCGCACGCCTAATTCCTTCAAAACCATCGGCGCCGTTTCCCTGCTGGAACCGGAACCGAGGTTGCGCTCCGCGACAAAAATCTCTCCCGGCCGAAATTCCCTGCCGAAAGTCTCATCGACGGTGCTCATCGTGTACTTGGCGGCCTCGGCCACGCTAAGCTCCATGTATGCGGCCGGCGCTATAATGTCCGTATTTATGTTGTCACCGTATTTCCAAACCTTGCCTTCAATAATGCTCATGCCGCACCTCCTATAAAAATTCCCGCGGGTCTGTAATCCGCCCGGTAATCGCCGAAGCCGCCGCCGTTGCCGGCGAGCCAAGGTAAACAAAGGATTTTTTGCTGCCCATACGTCCTAAAAAGTTGCGGTTTGTGGAGGAAATGCAGGACTCGCCCGCGCCGATGGTTCCCGCGTTAATGCCGAGGCAGGCGCCGCAGGTCGCAGACAGGATAACGGCCCCTGCCGCGGCAAGATCCGCAAGGATTCCGTCTTTCAGGCAGCTTTCGTAAATCGAGGCGGAGGCAGGTGAAACAAGCAGTCTGACGCCGCGAGCCACTTTGCGTCCCTTCAGAATGCGCGCGGCAATGGCGAGGTCCGTATAACGGCCGCCCGTGCAGGAGCCGACGTAGGCCTGGTCAATTTTAGCCTGAACCTCGGTGATGTCAAAAACATTGTCGACTTCGTGCGGGCAGGCTACCTGGGGAACCAATGAAACGGCATCGAAATTCAGCACTTCTTCAAAGACCGCGTCGGCGTCGCTCTGCAGGTGCGGGAAGGTTTCACTGATGCCGAGGCCCGCGAGATAGGCGTTAGTCTCTTCATCGCATTCCAAAAGGCCAGCCTTGGCGCCCATTTCCACAGCCATGTTGGCGATGCAGATGCGCTCGTCCATCGGCAGCGCGCTGATTGCGGAGCCTACATACTCGACAGTCTTATAAGTAGCGCCGGCATGTCCGACCTTCTTGATGGTGGCGAGAGAAAGGTCCTTGGCCATGACTCCCTTTTGCAGGCTGCCGGACCATTCGGCCCTGATGGTGGCAGGCACCTTGAGCCAGATTTCACCGGTCATCAGCACGCCGAGCATTTCCGTCGAACCGATGCCGGTCGCAAAGGAACCGACCGCTCCGTAAGAACAGGAGTGAGAATCCGTACCGACAATGACCTCGCCGGGCAGGGCATGCCCTTTTTCCAGCATGATCTGGTGGCAGGGTCCGATGTATTCGTAATAATTGCCGACGTTGTTTGCCGCTGCCCAGTCACGCGTAAATTTCACGATATCTGCCTGCGCGGCGCTGGCTGGCGGCGTGTAGTGGTCGGAAATGATAATTACCCTGTCCGGATCCCATACCTTGGCTCCCATGCGGTTAAGCTGCTCCGCAATCTCCACGCGCGGTCCCAGAAGGTCGTCCATCATCGCCTTGTCGACCCTGGCCATCACGATTTCGCCCGCCGCCACACTGCTTGCGCCGGCAGAGCGGGCCAGAATTTTTTCACTGAGCGTCATACCCATAAGCTTTTGCCTCCCTGCTGAATTTTTTGCGAGTTTTACGTTGTTGCAATTCGACGCCCTGCCTTACTTTACCTTTTTTGGTCTTTTAGATGCAAAGTCTGTTTTAATAGGCAGGTATTGCCCTTCTTAAAGCGAATATAAAATATTATGCACAAAAATAACGAGGAGGGTCGGACATGGATTGTCTCGAAGCCATAAAAACTCGAAGGAGCTGCCGCAATTATCTGGAGAAAACTGTGGAACGCGACAAGCTTCACAGAATACTCGAGGCCGCAGCCTATGCGCCTTCGCCCGTCAACAAACAGCCCTGGGAGTTCGTCGTAGTCATTAATGTGCTTTGTAAAAAACAGTTTTTCGCTGCCGCGGAAGCAACGCGGCTGAAGCTTGCGGAAAAAAGCGGCTGGAAATGGCTCTCGGCCTTTAATATTGCTTTTCTATCCGAGGCACCCGTCCTGGTCGCGGTACTGGGCGATCCGGCCAAAAACGGTGCGGAACAGTTTCTCGACGAGCCGGGTAACGGCTATATCGAAGCCTGCAGCTGCGCCGTACAGAATATGCTGCTCGCAGCTCATGCCGAAGGCCTCGGCAGCCTTTGGTACTCCTTGTTCGAGCAAAAGGACGCAAGGGAAATATTCGGCCTGCCGGCAGACAAGGTCGCCATAGGCGTGGTCTGCCTCGGTTACGCAGAACGGGAAGCAGGCGCGCCGCGCAGAAAAAGCGTCGAAGAAATGACTCGTTTTATCGATTAACCCCCAAAAGGATGTGGACCGACAATTGGAAATCCTGGAGATTAAAGGCAACACCTTCTGCCTCGATACAGGCATGACTAACATACCCTTCTACAAGCTTGACCAAAGGCGCATCATCATGCTGGATACGGGCTGGGCTGCGGGTGAGAGAAGCCTGCTAAAAGACTTCCTGCAGCAAAACTCCTTTACGGTTGCCGGCATCATCAACAGCCATGCCCACATCGACCACTGCGGCAACAACGCCTATCTCAAGGAGCACTTCGGCTGCCCTGTTGCCATGCCTGCTGCCGAGGCCACTATCTGCGAATCTTTGCTCAACCTCAAGCTTTATTACAGCGCTTTTTCCCTGAAGGAAATCAGGGAACATCTGGGGCATATGATCTGCCATGTCGACTGCCCCGTCACAACCGACAGGGAATCTGTCGAAATGGGCGGCGCCGTATTCAAGATCCTGCATACTCCCGGCCACAGCATTGCGCACGTCTGTATTACTACGCCCGACGACGTGGCGTACGTCGGCGACGCCCTCATCAGCCATGGCGTCATGCGCGGCGCAAAGATGCCTTACGCGTGCGTCTTGTCCGAAGACCTGAAAAGCAAGGAAAAACTTCGCGGACTCGTGTGCAGCCATTATGTGCTGGCACACAGGGGCATTTATGACAACATTTTGGAACTTGTTGAGGACAACATCGAGTTCTACAAGCTGCGTGCTGAAAAAATTCTGGCGCTCCTTGTCCGCCCGATGACCTTGCAGGAACTGGCGCAGGAAACAGTGGCCAACTTCCACATCGGCATGGGCTCGGTTTTCAAGTACAATTTGATCGAAAGAATGCTGCGCTCCTATTTGGAATATTTAACGGAAACGGGCAGAATAGCGCTCAGCGTCAACGACAGCGTGCTCCGCTATACGCGATTGTAGCTAAAACCAAAACACACTTTTCGGCAGCTGCGTAACCCCGTCAGGACAAAAGTCCTGACGGGGTTTTTATGAGAAAATACACTTGTTCACTTTATTGCGTAGATACCGGCCTGCATGCCGGAGAGCCAGAAGAGCTCGACGACGGAAAAGCCTGTTTCCTGCAGAAGGCGCACATTTTCAGTTAGGGTTGCCGGAAAAAACTCCGTGCCGCACCTACTCAAATATTTATCCACGCTCTTTTCTTCCTTGCCGGCAGCAAGCTGGGCCTTGCGCCAGCAGGCGAGGGCGATGTCCATGCCTGCCTGTGTGGCGGGAAGAAAAGACTCGAAGCTGACATAAACGCCTTGCGGCTTCAACATGCGCAGGCAATTGGCGACGGCCTTTTTCTTGCCTGCCGCCGCAGAATAATAGTGATGCGAGAGAATCGCGGTGACGACGTCAAAGGAATCGTCCGGCAAAGCAAGTTCCTCGGTAGGCTGCTGCACAAAGGCGCAATCGGCACCGGCCAGCTTAACCTTGGCTATTTTTAGCATCGCACTTGACGGGTCTGCCGCCACGAAGCTTGCCTCGGGAAATCTTGCGAGAGCCTTTTTCACAAAGGTTCCCGTGCCGGCGCCCGTATCAAGCCAGGCAGCCGGAGCAGGCTTTATTACTTCAATCAAGTCCAGCGTTCTTTCGTGGAAGGCGGCGTAATACGGCATGGTTTTTTCGATGTTGCCGTCATACTCGGCCGCCGGTTGTGAAGTCCTGTTATCTTTCATGCTTGCTTTTCCTCCCAGTCGTCTCAAAAGAATTCTGCCAAATATGCTTTGAACGTGTCAGCTGTTGCGCTCCGCTTCCGAGTCAAGCACGCTTTTCCGCACATAGACGCAGCCTTCCATAATAGTCCGCGCCGTACGGTAAACGCCTACCTTGTCAATCTTGGTTTCCGCTTCCTCCTGATGGCCAAGGCATTCAACCGGGATGACGCCCTGGGGATGTCCGATCAGGATTTCGCCGCGGCTCTTTGCTTCTTCGTCCAGCAGTTCATGAACTATGCTGCCCGGTATGCGGGCGGCCACACCGGTGGCGACCGTTCCCGTAATCGGATAAGCCTTGTGCATCTTCAACATGAAGGTCAGGCGGGAAAGAAAGTCGACTTCCTCAGACTTGATTGCTTTGCCGTTAAAACAGGTATAG
>LSQX01136259.1_pt1 | contig 10919 bp, 10 predicted proteins | sample 654561 | NCBI WGS metagenome assembly LSQX01 (sample SAMN04489861, study PRJNA283612) | anaerobic digester metagenome | isolation source: 4 biogas reactors fed with cattle manure at either 37C or 55C with and... | place: Denmark: Kongens Lyngby | collected 2014 | reverse complement strand
GCATTGGCTCTCTGGTAAGCCCATTCTTGATAGGGAGTGATATAGGCTTCATATCGAGCTTTAATGGCATTTAGCAAATCCGAATCCAATTGCAGGGATTCATTGATCAGAATTTCACTGGGATGTATTCTGGAAAGTTCATTCATTAACTTATCGTTTACATTTCCGGTTGTAATTTCTGAGATAAAGAATTCACCTGTTGATACATCCACTCCGGACAAACCATAGACTTGATCGTCTCTGAAAAGGGAAAGTAGATAATTGTTGGTTTTCTCATCCAGTATTGAATCTTCTATTACTGTACCGGGTGTGATTACCCTTAATACCTGTCTTTCCACCAGCCCTTTTGCTTCATGTGCCTCTTGTGTCTGCTCACATATGGCTACCTTGTAGCCTTTCTCTATCAACTTGGCTATATAACCATCAGCAGCGTGATAAGGCACCCCGCACATGGGGGCTCTCTCATCCATACCGCAATCCCTGCTGGTCAGCGTAATTTCCAGCTCCCTGGGNNTCAAAGAACATTTCATAAAAATCGCCAAGGCGGAAAAATAATATGGCATCCTGATACTGTTCCTTAATTTGCATGTATTGCTGCATCATCGGCGTCAGACTTGCCATAACATACCTCCTGTACCAGGATATTTTCAAAATCAATTATACCCCGGGCAGCCAAATACTTCAAGTTTCTCCATAATTCTCTGACAGCAGGCAGTTGTCAATCCTTATTCAGGACAGTTTCCACCGCATCTGCCGCATCCGTGCCTTTGTTCGAACTGACTGTCTTCCCCGGGCTCTAAGCAATAAAACTTAAATATCTGATTTATCTGATAGATTAATGTATTAAAAGCATTACCAGCGCGATAGTATTCCGCTGTCAAAGGATGTGCTTTCATATCCCGATCAGCTTTCTCCAACAGGTCCTTTGCCTGATTTCTTTCTTCTTCACTGGCCTCATGATCTTCCTGTAGTCTAACCATAGCCAGGTGAGCTTCTTTAAATGCTCTGGCTAAACGGCAGGCCTCAGCATCTTCTGCCATTCTCTTTTCCGCTGTTCTGTATTCCAATAGTTCTTTGGACTCTGCCAAAGCCATACCTAGCTCTCTTGCCATATCCAAGATTTTTCTTCTGGTAATTGGGGTCTGCTCAGTCATTCTTTACTATCTCCCCTTCCAAAGACCAGGAGTGTGCTTCAGTAATGCGGACCATTATCAGACTGCCGATTAACTCCGGGCTTCCTTTGAAGTTAACTATCTTATTGGTATCTGTACGGCCGGTCAAAACGTCTTTCCGATTTTTGCTCGGTCCTTCTACAAGAACTTCTTTAATCTTCCCCAGATGCTCCTGGTTTTTTTCCATACATATACCATTGATCAACTCGTTTAACCGCGCCAATCGCTGTTTCTTTTGCTCCGCCGGAACCTGATCCCTTCTTTTTGCAGCGGGGGTACCTTTTCTGGGTGAGTATAGGAAGGTAAATGCAGAATCGTACCTTACTTTTTTGGCGATGCGCAATGTTGCCTCAAAATCTTCTTCATTTTCGCCCGGAAAGCCCACGATTATATCTGTTGATAATGCAATATCGGGCATAGCTTTCCTGACCTTTTCCACCAGATCCAGGTAATACTTGCTTGAGTATTTACGGTTCATAGCATGAAGGATGCGATCGCTGCCTGCCTGTACAGGCAGGTGAAGGTGTTTACATACCTTTTTGCACTCAGCCATTGCCCGGATTAAGTCATCAGACAGATCCTTCGGATGGGATGTCATAAAGCGGATCCGCTGGATACCTTCTATTTCATTGATATCACGGAGCAGATTATGAAAGAGGTATTGCTCGTCCATATCTTTTCCATATGAATTGACGTTTTGACCCAAAAGAGTGATTTCTTTATAACCTGCTTCAGCCAATTTCTGAATTTCAGCCAATATGTCAGCCGGCCGCCTGCTCCTTTCTCTGCCTCTTACATGGGGTACTATGCAATAGCTGCAGAAATTGTTGCAGCCATACATGATGGTAACCCAGGCAGAGACACCCTGGGTTCTTTTTGTCGGAACATGCTCTACTACTGCGCCTTCTGAATCCAGAATTTCCACCACAGTATGGTTGGAATCCAATGCCTGCAGCAATAGCTGAGGAAATCTGTGGAGGTTGTGGGTGCCGAATATCAGATCTACAAAGGGAAAGGTTTGCCTTATATAATCTGCCACTTCACTTTGCTGCATCATGCAGCCGCAGATACCTATTATGCGGTTGGGATTGGCCTGCTTGTATGACTTTAAGGCTCCTACATTTCCATATACTCTTAATTCGGCATTTTCCCTGACACAGCAGGTATTGAACAGTATAAGGTCGGCATCCTGTTGTCTGCCTGTTTCTGTATACCCAATTTCACTTAGCATTCCTGCCAGTTTTTCGGAATCATGTACATTCATCTGACATCCATAAGTCACAATATGGTATTTTAGGCCTTTTCCATAAATCCGGTTTTTCAAATCTTCAATATATAACTGCTGTTCCCCCTCATCCTGAGAGGAAACAGGCATATGCTCTCTATTCAGCATTTGTGTCTTCCTTTCCGGTATAATAAAAACATTATACAGACTATGCTTCCTTTATGCAAGTTATCGGCCGGATCGGGGCATGATCTCTACAGGAGGCGTTTAAATGGATACTGCTATAACAATTTTATCAGCCATTTTTTCTTCTTACTTTGTCATTCTAACGGTAATTTGCGGCTTGTTTCTTTCTTTTGTATACCCTTATGTTTTAATTGATTCTGAATTCAAGATGGAATACAAGATAGGTAAAATTATCGGATATGTCTATATTGGCGGGAGTCTCCTGTTCTTCTTCATAATAAAGCTCTTTGGCTGAACCAAAGAGCTAAACATTGATAGACTCCCGTTATATCCTGCTGTGCAGAGCATTGCTAATACCTGATTTCTCCGATTCTGCGTACCAGAACATTTGCTTCTATCTCCAGCCGGGCTGATCTATATATTTCATCCCATCCTTCCGCATTCTGCTGCCAATATTCAGGATAATAGCTTTGCAGCTTTTCCTTGAGCTGAAATACATCACTTTCATATTCCTGTTGAAGCTTGGCAAAAGTACTCCTAATCTTCTTCTCAATATCTTCTCTGAAAAGGTTTTCTATACGGGGCAGAAACTCGCTTTCGCTTAGTCTGCCTTTTTGATCGACAATCTCGGTAATGTCGCCTTCTGCACGAATCTTGAGCCTGAGTACCAATCTATTGTCCCGTATCTCCGGTTCCAGAATGGATTGTGATTCATAAATTCTTAACATAGCCCTTTTTCCCAGATCTTCCGTCAAATCAACAGTCAGATAGCCGGAGCCAACATCTCCCCGAAGAAAACGCAGTCCCATCATCTCTTCATTGCTCAGCCATCCCACCAATTTCTCATTCTTAAATATACCACCGCCGGACATATCCAGCTTTTCTTCCAAAGGAACAATTCGTACCAGGGCAAAATCATAAGCTCCTGTAAATGCCGTGTGCAGTTTTCCAATATTCATAAAATCGCTTAATTCAAAGGTGAATCTGCTGTTTTGATCCATCATTTCCGAAATAACAAAAGAGGGCATCAGGTCGGTTTTGTATTTCATGTCCAGAATATCTTTGGCTTTTCCCTGCACTACACCGATTCGGACAGCTCTTCTTATCTCATGGGTACGAAGCAAAAAATCAAGGTAATCATGCAGCCCTTCACGGGCCAGTTCTTCACCAATAAGAATTATCTGGCAATGCTCCAGTGTAGGTGTCAGATTCATTATACGAATCAGCTGATTCTGAGCTGCTGTAATGTCTTCAGCTTCTTCGCTGATATTCCAGAATGATTCTTCAGATTTGGCTTCCGTAACAAAAGCCTGAGGCTGAGCGATCTGAAAAGTTACCTTTATCATATCAGGATCGTCTCCCTTGTCCAGGGCCAGACCAATGATAAATGCCTGATCCTCAATAGGCCTCTGATCCCAGCACGAGGAACTGATAAACAGCAAGGTCATTGCCAAGAGTAATATCCCTGTTTTCCTAGCCATTGTGTCCATCCCCCTTTTTTCGGATCACTGATAATACAATAAGCGGGATACTGCTGGCTGCAATGGAAAGACCGGTGTAATTTGTAACTTTGGTCAAAATATTAATATGTGCAATATTTTGCGGCAGTATAGCCAGAATATAGGTGACAGGCAGAATCATGAAAATAAATGGTTTGTAGTTTCTCAGACCTATTAATCTGGTAAATGACAAAGCTGACATATATAGGTAAATAGTAACAGTAGTAAAGACTGCCAAAATCCAAAAAGCTATGAATAAGATGTCAAAGCGTTCAACAAAACTCAGGGAGGTACCAACCCTTCTGGACAAATGGATGGTTGGATAAACCAATTCAGAAGTTGTAATTGTACCGATCAGCCCTATTGCCACAAAAACCAACCCCGTATAAACGAATATAGGAAGAACCAGACCTGCTGTACCGGAAAGCAAAGCACTTTTTTTGTTCTTCATAAATGGAATTAGAAAAAAAAGAATTTCATACCCAAGATAAGCCATTGAAACACCGGGAATTCCCGTGATAAAGGGAGTCAACCCGCTGGAAAAGGCCTCACGGAATCTGAACATCTGGACTTCAGGCAGATTGAACAGTATGGTAATGCTGATAATCGATAGTATGGGGAAAGTAAAAATTTCGCATATCTTGGCTATGGTCGATATACCTCCATGAATACAGTAGAGGCATAATAAGAGCATACAAATCATTATAATTTCCAATGGTGTCTTAGGCAGAAGCAGAACCTTCATTGCATCTGCAAATCCTCTTAATACATGGGATGCAACAACCAAGGCATGAGTGGCAATTACAGCACCATATAACTTGCCAAGCGGTTTTCCTAGAATTCTCTGTGAGTATTCTATTACTGTTTCATTGGGAAAACGACTGCTGAGAATGACAATCAGGCCTGCCAGAAACATGGATACCAAGCCGGCTGACAGGGTGACAAAAGCACCATCCACTCCTGCAAGCTCGGTTGCGTTTTGCGGAATAAACAAAACAGCAAAGCCAATGATATTCATTGCTACAATTACAGTAGTCTGAGAATTGCTTAATCCCTGAGATTTATTTTTCATTTATACTACCTCAGTCCATGTCCATTCGGATCATATCAATGGGATATGCCTGAATGGGTCTTTTTTTCATACTTCTGGCAGGGGCACGAATAATGAAATCCTTCATATCATGAAAAATTGTGGGAGCCTGGGGCGTCATATAGCTCATACCAAAGCTTTTAATGGAGGCCAGATGAATATTTATGATTATAAAACCAATCATCACTCCATAGAGGCCCAGGATGCCTGCCAGAATCATCAGTGGAAAACGCATGATTCTAAGTCCTATGGCTGCACTGTAAGTCGGTATGACAAAGGATGCAATAGCAGTCAGAGCCACTACAATGACCATAATCGGGCTGGTTATGCCTGCACTGACTGCTGCATCCCCTATGATGAGGCCGCCAACAATTCCAATGGTCTGACCAATTGCGCCGGGAAGGCGTGCGCCCGATTCCCGTAATAGCTCTATCGTAGTTTCCATCAGCAATGCTTCTATAATAGATGGAAATGGAACTCCATCACGGGTTGCTGCTATAGACAAGGCCAGTCTTGTGGGAATCAGGCCTGGATGATAGGTAACTACAGCAATATAGACAGCAGGCGTGAATACAGCCAGGAAGGATGATATCCAACGCAGTGCCCGAATACCTGACGATACAATCCATCTTTCACTGTAGTCTTCCGGACTTTGAAAAAGCTGGGAAAAAGTTGTCGGTATCATTAAGGCAAAGGGGCTGTTGTCAACCAGTATCACAACTCTTCCTTCCATAAGATTGGCAACAGCCTTGTCAGGCCGCTCGGTTGACTGAATCTGAGGCAGAGTTGTCATGCTGTTGTCCTGTATCAGTTGTTCCAGGTGACCTGAATCGATCACCTGGTCTATATCGATTCGATTCAGCCTTTCTTCAAGCTCTTCTATCAGCAGTGGGTTAGTTATTCCCTTAATATAGACATAGGCGATATCAGTCTTGCTTCTTCTCCCCAAACGCACAGTTCGCACTACCATATTGGGATCCTTGCACTTCCTCCGCAGAAGAGCTGTATTTATCCGCAGGGTTTCTGTAAATCCTTCCTTTGCCCCGCGAATTACACTTTCAGTTTCAGGCTCGGAAATACCTCTGACAGGCCAGCCCCTGGTACTGATTAAAATAATCCGGTTATATCCGTCTATAATAAGCGCTGTTTCTCCTGACATGACAGAAAGCATAGCTTCATCAAGATTATCAGTCTCCTTTATTTCTGCAGCTGCTACAAGGTAATTTAAAACCAAATCGTATGCATTGTCAGTTCCTGACCGGGATTCTGCGTCTTTTCCCTCATCAGACACTGTAAGCATCATGGGTCTTAATATTGATTCAATAATTACTGTCTTATCGGTTAACCCATCAATATAGACAATGGCGCAATCAATGCCGTTGATCCCCAGTCTGAACCTCCTGAATACTGCATCCGTGCTTTCTTTGAGAAAAGCCTGAAACTTTTCATAGTTGTCATTAATGCTCTTTGACAGCTGAGAATAGGAGATCCGCTCCTCACTTGGAGGCTTTGGGGCTTGTCTTTCTTCAATGACTTCCCTGTTCTTTGGATTTTTTTTTCGTTTTATTTTTTTCATGCGCCCTCCCAAGGAAATCCTTTTTTGCAGTCTAATTTTAGATTGTTCAATAACGACAGGATTATTCTTAGCAGGAAATAAAAGAGCATGTCTGATTCAGACATGCTCTGTACAAAAACTACGCTATTATCACTCATCTGATGATGTTTCGAAAAGTAAGGGCAGCGACACTTCCTTATTGACATAATATATGTAGGCAAGGTTTTTTAATTGAACCCGGGCAACTGAGGAATCATCCCAGAATCTGCGATCCAGACGGATGCGGATCCCTTCCCCGGGCAGCAGATCCAAACCGTAGTTCCATATATCCAGATTATATGGCTGGAGGTCACTATCCAGCACTGCCAGCCTGCAGGATGGCTCTTCCCCATCCGAACCCTTGTGTTCCCATTTGGGCAGTACGGGTTCCAGACCCATGATTGGAGCAGAAGCTTCATTGGCATCTGATACAAATGATACAAAAATTTCTGCAGCCTGCCGATTCAAACTGATATTGCTTATTAAGACATCCGTATTTTTGATTCGTTTTTTCCCCAGTTCTACGGCATAAGATCTGTTTTTCCCTCCAAACTGGCTGGTATCAATTAAAAATTCAACACTTTCATTACTGATACAGGATATGGAGTCTATATGAACCTGCAAAGTATCAGGTCTTATGTGAAAGGGAGGAATCTCTATAATATAGTGGTAAGGATATTTAGTGATGGCTTTTGTCATGGAATCAAAGGTATGAACCTCTCCCTTTGCTGTCGAGTATGAACCCTTCACTCTGTATACCATATCCCTTTCGCTCTTCAGGTACTGAAAATATAACTGAAGAGCAGAAGGAGAAAGATCAATCTGATAAAAATGCAACTGCCTGCCATCTATGTCTATCTGACTGTCTAAAGGAATTTTAATAATCTCTTCCTCATCTGTATTATAATTTAACAGGATTTCAAACGATTTCAGACGGGTACTTTCCATTCCGCCGTCTTTTTTTCTTAAGAGGTTAATATAGGGAGTAAAGCTTATTTTTTCGATTTCGGATAGAACCTGGTTAGATAAAGCTCTCAGCGGCGGCAGTTTCAAACAGCTGTAAAAGCTGTCCTGGTAGAGTATACCTTTTTCTGAAGCTCTGCCGATTGAATGGGTGCCATGAAAGGGCTGTACTTCATGCGGTTCTTCTGAAGGAAGATATAAGTCTCCGCCAAGGAAGGCAGTTTCTGAAATTCCTTCAACATGATAGAATATGGTTACAGATTTGACATTGTACCAGATCCGATCGATATATACGGCTGCATTACGACCGGGCCATTCCAGCCGCTTGTTAATGTCCCGGACAAGATTTTCTTCCTCTGCTCTTTTCAGCCCGGGAACAGCCCTATAGTAGAACTGGTTAACTTCATCCCTGCCTGAAGCAGTCAATAAGGACGTCTCTGACGCAGGCTGACGTAAAAGCAAATATAAAACAGGAATTAATACGAGGCAGAATATAACGGAAAGGAACAGGAAGAAACGTCTCTTGTTCATATAATTCCCCCCATAAGTAACTGGTCTCATATTCCTATTTTATCACAATCACCCTGAAATTTCCTTATAAAATGTCCGATTCAGTAGTCTTCTGTCATATAATTGTATTTTGGCGGGAATAAATCAAATATGCTCTGTGCTGTTTCTTTGCCGCCGCAGCGGAGTAATCCTTCTGAACATGCTGTCTCAGGCGGCAGGAAACCCCATAAGAGCTGGCTGAGCGTATGAATACCGATGCATACATCTTCTGTAGCCTGATTGGTTTTTGTAACATTAGTAATTCCATGGGTTTGCTCTATCAAAAAATTGCCATTGTTGTTATTATAAAAATCATCCTTTACCCTCATGACAAAAGGCTTACCTGTATAAGGAATTCCTGACAGGGCACCGGTGACATTATGGATCCTTCCCATAACAAATGTTTCTTTATCCAATTTACCTCTGGAGTCACCCATGGATATATACTCAATATCCCGGCTAGGCGCTTTTCTTACTATTCTTTCAACCTGACCTTTGTGGGACACAGCCAATTGCAGTAAAGCTGACTTGGCTTCAGGCGTGATATAAATAAGCTCTTTAATAGTCAGAGTTTTGTCCTGTATTGTATAGAGTATATAGCCTAAGAGCTCTGTTCCTTCCTCATACAGATAACATGAACCATTATCCAATTCTGTATCACGAAGAATTTTCATCCAGTCTTTTCTACTTCGTATAATATAGCCATGATAATACTTCATAAAGCCGAAATAGCATGCAGCGAGTCTGTCCAGGTCTCTGTCCGGGATGATTCTGGCAAATCTCCCCTGGGCTGGGGGTTCTGCTGTCTCGGACTTCAGGGATATCTGCGAAGGAATTTCCACATCACGATAGGTTAAGAATTCGTAACATATCTCCCACCCATACTTGCGATAAAAGTCGTATTGAAATGGCAGCAGTACGGACAAATCCATGTTTCTTTCCCGCAGTACTCTGTTCGTGTACTGCAGCAACTGTTTTATTAAACCGCGTCCCCGATATTCCGGCCAGGTAGATACACCAACTATATAGGGTATGTCTACTTCCTTATCTCTCAGAAATACACGATAGGGAAGCAATTGCAGACAGGATTGTATCCGTCCCTTATCTTCCGCAACCAGAGTGTTTTGCGGTTGAAAGCAATGCTGAAAGAAAAAATCAATGAATTCCGGCGAATCATCAAAACAATACTGCCATAAATCTATAATCTGGGAGGTATCCCTGTCAACAGCCGGTCGGATCATTGTAATCACCTTCCTGCTCATAAAAACCGGTATATTTCTTAATCATCTTAACAGGGTTGTATGATTCCTTTGCTTTCCTCAATCCCGGAATCCCCATATCCTCTTCCCGGTTAATGTATGTAACATGCGACCATTCACTTCTTGCATACATCATGTTAATCATGCAGTAGGCTCCGTCATAATTGGTATTGGCCTTTTCAATATGAATAACAGCCATATCGCTGCTTAGCAGTTCACCTACTGTAAAGGCCTGCACCTCACCATGTATTCTAATTACTCCACCGGTTACCCTTAAGTCATGAAAATGTTTAATAATTTCCTCAATTGCCCGTTTTTCTTCCAGAACAGTCAGATCATTGCTCCGTTTGGATGCCCACTTTACCCCGGTATGCAGACATTCTTCCAGATTTGAATCAGACATTTCTTCATATTGAAACTCATAATTTCGTAAAAATTTGTTAATGTGATTCCGTTTTTGTCTGAATTTATTGCCTTTCAGATCAATCAACTGCTGAGCCAGATATACATAATCAAAGTTGTTTCTGTCTTCACGAAATATAATCTTCCCTGGCAGCTGATATTCAATTATCTCCTTTTGTTCCTCAGGTACGGATTTAAGGATCAAAGGATATCCTTTTTCACGAAAAATCTCAGCTAGAATGGGAATTACCTGTTCATAATCAAAGGTTGTCAGGGCAAGCGGAGCAAAGGCAAAGGGATACTGATTTCGGTATTTTCCCACTATACATAAATGGTCATGAATTACAGCGTATTGGAAATGATAGGACAGACGCCAGATGAAGGTATTGGTAAAGCTGTATTCAGAGTTCATATAGAGTTTGGCATTAAAATAACGATCAAAAAGAGGTTTGTCTTCCAGCTGGATGTCCTTAAAAATAATCACTGATAACCCTCCTATTGGTGCTACAAAATATTATAACACTTTTTTGCGATGTAAAACACCTATTGAAGAAGAGTCAACTGATTTTGATATTTCATCATTTATTACATCCATGATGCAATCCAAATTCTCGTGGAAAACAACGATAATGTCACCTGCTTTGGCCTCATGGAGGGCAAGCCGCAGCGCATCCTCCTCTTTTTGGATAAGAGATATCATTTTCCTGGGCAGGCCTGAAGATATAGCTCCTTCCATTAAGAGACGTGAAATTTCTCCCGGTTCCCTTCCCCTTAAGAGTTTGTCTTCCTTAATTATAACCCTGTCAAATGATTTTCCCGAAAGAGCACCAATCGCCCGAACAGCCTCATCACTCCGATCACCGGGAACGCCTATGATACTGATTAAGCGTGCTCCTCCCATTTTTTTTAGTGAATCGATCACTTTGCTGTAACCGGCCAGATTATGTCCATAGTCTACAACCTGTCTCTTATACACATCT
>LSQX01289748.1_pt1 | contig 10920 bp, 7 predicted proteins | sample 654561 | NCBI WGS metagenome assembly LSQX01 (sample SAMN04489861, study PRJNA283612) | anaerobic digester metagenome | isolation source: 4 biogas reactors fed with cattle manure at either 37C or 55C with and... | place: Denmark: Kongens Lyngby | collected 2014 | reverse complement strand
GGCTGCGCGAGCGTTATACTTCGTTGCGCTTCAGTAGATCCCCGAACTTTACTCAACTGCTCTTAGCCGATTCGCATTAGCTAATCGGCAGCTAGTTCGGAAGTCTATAATACACAACCAAGCTTATGTGTATTCTTCGCCGTTTTTCCTTTGTCTTTCTCGCCTAGCTTCCTGCTCGCTCCAAAGAACTATTCTTAGAGGGGTTGGGCTGCGCGAGCGTACTGCTGAAACCACGGTTCCCGAGATTTAAATAATGATTTCGTGCAAAACTGTATCGACTGTATCGATGAGAAATATGTCGCCCAGCGTATGTTGGACTTCCGGACTTTCTATCAGCCAGCATTAGCGGGCTGATTAAAATCATCCAGGCATAGTCCGGAGAAGTAATAAGTTTGCAGAAAGCTCCGTATTTACTTCTTTTCTGTATAGGGGAATGGTGACAACACGGTCATCGCTCACGGTCCTCGAGTGGTTTTAATCAGCACAGTTAATTTTTAAGATGTGATTAAAATTGTATCGAGGATGGTCATTATTTGGTTTATTTTAACGCAAAAATATGTATCTTTAGTACATAAATTAGAGTTTTTTTAAACTAGTGCTAGGTTTGCCATGTCTAATAATTTCGAAACAAAGATAAATCAGCTATTACAACAACAACCCAAAAATGTAGTTTATACCAGTAGTTGGATGGTGCAAAATGGCTATAGTTTAGAATTACAGAGAACTTATCGGAATTCAAAATGGTTTCAGAGTATAGGTGAAGGTGCAATGGTTAGGAGCGGTGAAATTGTAAATTATTTGGGAGCTTTGTATGCTTTGCAAAAACAGCTTGGGATGGCGGTACATTTAGGCGGTAAAACAGCTTTAGAATTTCAAGGATTACTTCATTATTTAAATTTTTCACAGACTGAAGTTACTTTATTTGGCGGTTCTGGTGTAAGGCTACCTACTTGGTTTGAAAAAGGTCAATGGAAAACCCCAATAAGTTACCAAACTAGCAATTTTTTGCCTGCCAAAGCAAGCCTTATTAGTTGGCAAGCCACTGGTTTTGAAGTTTTGATATCTTCACCTATAAGAGCTTTTTTAGAACTATTGCTTCTTTTGAAAGAGTCCGCTGAATATGTGCCTATTTATGAAATATTATTAGGAATGAATAATCTTCACCCCAAAGATGTGCAAGCGATTTTAGAAGTTTGCTCTTCTGTAAAAGTAAAACGACTTTTTCTCTTTATGGCAGAAAAGACAGGGCATAGTTGGTTTAATTACCTAAATATAGAAGATATGGAATTGGGACGTGGCAAAAGAAGCTTGGTGAATGAAGGCGTATATGATTATAAATATAAAATAACAGTTCCAAAAGATTTGATGCTATATGAATAAGCTTACTTATAAAAAACAGGTTGATCTATTATTAAAAGTTTTACCTGAGATAGCAAAAGAGCCTGGGTTAGCTCTGCATGGCTGAACAGCTATTAATCTTTTTTACAGAAATATGCCCAGACTTTCAGTAGATATAGATTTAACCTGGCTTTCTTGTGAAAGAAGAGAAATGGCTTTCCCAAAAATTAATCAAGCATTAAATGCAGTGAAAATCAAATTGGAAAAGTATAATTCCCCAATAAATATTACACACGACAAAGGAAACCTAAAACTGATTATTTCTAAAAATGGTGTAGGAATAAAGACTGAAGTAAACCCTATCAAAAGAGGAGGTTATGCAGAACCAGTAGAGCTTGAACTTTGTGAAAAAGCTCAACAGGAATTTAATGTTTTTTGCGTCACTCCAGTTGTAGAAAAAGGGATGCTATTTGGTGGGAAAATTTGTGCAGCTTTAGATAGACAGCACCCAAGAGATTTGTTTGATATAAAATGGCTGTTGGATGAAAGTGGATGGGATGATGTAATTAAAAAAGGATTTATATTTTATCTAATCTGTGGTAATCGCCCAATCTATGAACTTCTGTTTCCGCATTTTGCTGATCAGAGCAATGTTTTTCAAACACAGTTCAGCGGAATGTCATCTTATCCTTTTTCTTACAAAGACTTTGAAAATACCCGTAAGAAATTAGTTGAATTGATTCATAAAAAGTTGACAAATAACGATAAGAAATTTTTATTAGAATTAGAAAATGGAACACCAAATTGGCAAATTTATGATTTCAAAGATTTTCCAGCCGTTAAATGGAAGCTTAGAAATGTTGAAAAGTTCAAAAAGGAGAAACCTAATGAGCATAGAGAAATGCTTAATAAATTAGAGAACGGTTTTAATGTTCTCTAATAATTAGAAAAAAACGAAAGCACAGCTTCCCTCTGAGATTTTCTAAATTTAAGTCCATGAAGCTTGAATTTTCCCCCTTAATTAACTCTGCAGATCAAAAAGTTGTGATTGCCAGCCACAGCTTTAATCGCTGGCTCAAAGAAGCCAAAAAAGCTTATACTCTCCAGCGTATTCGCATTGATTCGGTGGATATGGTAGTGCGCAATGGGCGACCATTTCCCCTGTTTATCAAAGCTCGTTGCTTGGCCATTGCACCCACCGGGGAAAGCTACGATCATACGGTTTTGATTCGCGGTTTGGCCGTGGCGATTTTGGTGGTTTTAATCTGTGAAAACCGCAAATACTTGCTTTTGGTGGAGCAATCGCGTTTGCCCATTGCTAGCCCCAGCTTTTTAGAAATTCCTGCGGGAATGCTCGACGAAAGCGATGATAGCGCAGCGGTTGCCATCAAAGAATTGTCCGAAGAAACTGGCTTAGCGGTGGAAAAATCACAGCTGAAATTGTTGCACCCAGCTTTGGCCATTTCTTGCGGCATTTTAGACGAAAAAGTAGCGCTTTATGCCGTGGAAATCTCGGTAAATGTGGCGGAATTAGAGAAGTTCAAAAATCGCAAGCAAAGTTATGACGAAGAAAATGAAAATATTATTACCAGAGTAATTCCCTACGAAAAAGCCGCCGAAGTTTTTCTAGATTCAAAGGGAATTGCAGCTTTATATTTTTACGAAAAACTGAGGTCAGGCGAATGATAAATGCAGCCATTGGTCAGATGAAAATCGTGCCGGGAGCGGTGTCTCTCAATTTGCAAAATGCTCAAAAAATGGTGGATCAAGCCAGTGCTTTAGGGGCAGAATTGTTGGTGTTGCCAGGCTGGTGTTTGAGTGGAAAATGGCGAAAAAACACTAGCCTTTCTATGCAGCGCGAATTGCACTTGCAATGCGTGGAAGCGGGCATGGAACTGGCTAAATATGATCCCAATATTACCGTGGTTTTTGGCAATATGCAAATAGATGATTTTAGCTCCGCAATTTGGGTGGGGCAGGGGGGAAAGTTCAGCGTGCACTCTCCGGGGAAAGCATTAAGTTTGGAGATGGGGAAGCGCAGTTTGCGTGTGGGACTAAGTGTGGGGGAGGCGGTGGGAGACCCGACGGTGGATTTAATGGTGGTATGCGGAGGGGATCCGTATTTTCGCCAGAACGAAAGTCCCAGACAAAAATGGGCGAAAATAGCCCAGCAAAATGATTGCGCAGTTTTATACGCCAATGGGGTGGGCTTGCAAAACTGCGGAGATAAAATGTATGCCCTGCTGGGCTGCAGCGCCGCCGTGGAACGCGGGGGGAAATTGGTGTACAAGCTGCCCCCAGACCAAGAGCAATGCTCTTTGGTGACTTGGCACTCACCTAGCGCCACCACCGTTACTCCTAAATCCGAAATGAGTTTTACATTTTTCGCTTTGCGCCGGGTAATCGCCGATTATATGGAGCAAAGCAGTTTGCGCAAAGTAGTGGTGGGCGCGTCTGGCGGCATAGATTCCGCCGTGGTGGCAGCGCTGATGGTGCATGTTTGTGGCCCTGAAAATGTGCTGCTGATTTCCATGCCCAGTGCCTATAACAGCGCCACCACTCAAAGCTTGGCACGCAAATTAGCGCAAAATTTGGGATGCTATTTTGCCACGGTGGGCATTGACCAAAGCGTGGCACTTACCCAGGAGCAAATATCCGGGCTAGAGATAAAAAACGCTGCAGGAGCTACCCAAAACTTAAAACTCAGCGATTTTCATCTGGAAAATGTGCAGGCTCGTGACCGCAGCGGACGCATTTTAGCCGCTGCCGCCGCTGCTTGGGGAGCTGTTTTTACCTGCAATGCCAACAAAGTGGAAGCCACCGTGGGCTATTCCACCCTTTACGGAGACCACGGAGGCTTTATCGCACCGCTGGGCGATCTCTGGAAACATGAAGTTTACGCATTGGGAAGATATTTGAACCATATCTTCGCCAGCGAAGTTATGCCCGAAGGGGTCTTTAATATCAAACCATCTGCCGAACTTTCACCCCAGCAAAATCCTGAAAAAGGCGGTGGCGACCCCTTTCATTACTGGTATCACGATCAATTATTGGCGGCCTTTACCGAAAAAGGCTTAGGCCCCACCGCCCTAAAAGAAGCCTACCAAAAAGGACACTTAAAAGCGCTGTTGAATTTGGACCGACCCGTGGAAGAATTGTTTGCCTCGGCAGAGGAATTTGAGGCAGATTTGCAACATTGGTGGCGACAATACACCGGCCCTGGTGCTTTTAAACGCGTGCAAGCTCCCCCCGTGATTACTGTGGCACTCCCACCGAAGCTACTCAGGCTCAAATAACTCAGCTACATTTCTATCAGTAAACAGATAAAGTAGCATGATGGTTTTTGATTTAGTGCCATTATCGTATTCTATAGATATTGTTCCTTTTACATAATCCACATCCATCTTTCTGTAGTGGGGAACCTCGTTTGTGAGTTGTGCATGAATCGCTTTAGTGAGTTCCGCATATATATGCTGCGTATGTGCATGGTTGTCGAGCATCTTTAAATGTAAGCCAAATATGGCATCCCTAACTACAACATCCCGCAATCTGGCTATTAACTTAGCCTCATCATTTATAATTCGGTTATATGAGCTATGATATAAGTTCATTGATACCGAGTATTGGTATTCTCCATCATCATAAGAGACTTTAACAACAACACCATCAAGTGCGTCCATTGCTTCGATGGATAAGTGTTTTCTGCGTATAATGGAAAATGGATATATATCCCTGAATACATCCAGTGATGCCTGTAATAGATATTCTCTATGTGCGTATATATACTTGCATAGATCAGATGAAATTGAAGCTTTGGAACCCATTATGTCATTAATATATAAATTGTTTTGCCTATAAATACATGTTTATTTCGTGCAAAACTATATCGACTGTATCGATGGGAGGGGTATTCTCCTGGGTCATGGAAGAAAGTAGTAAGTAGTTAGCCCACGGTCCCCGAGTGGTTTTGATGAGATAAAGAAGTGCAGATTTAATGGCAAAAATGTATCGAGGGGGCTTCTAGGCTCTTCACAAACTAGCCTAAACGAGTCGGCTAAAAAACAAGTCCTAACAATATGTTATCCTGTGTATATTGGACTTCCGACCTCTCTACAAACTAGCTGATGCGAGTTTGTGAAAATCTTTTTAGATGAGGTCAGAGAGGGGAAAAATCCCCTGTCTGCGACCACGCCGCCCCAAAGCATTGCCACCCGTACCTCGGCGGCGCGTTCTCCGCCACCCCTTATGCGGGGACACCCCGCAACGCCCCGGGAACCTGGCGGAAATCCTTTAATAAATAAAAGAAAATGTTTTAAAAAACTGATGGAGAAGCTAAACTGACAAAATATGTCGGTCTAGCTGAGTTATATTAAAAATATAGGCAAATCAATGCTTTAGTATTTGAATAGATAAGAAATAGTGTTATTAATGTGTGTGGCAACAATGTGGAAGAAATAAAAAAAGGCGAGTGGAACCCGCCTCAAGTGTTTTCACAACGGAATAATCCTTATTGTGAATTGCTTACATTAGTAATATACTTAGTAATATACTTAGTAATATAACTTTAAAAACAATAAAAGGCAACTGTTATGAAAAAAGTACTCGGTTTAGATTTAGGTGTAACTAGCATTGGCTGGGCTTTGGTTAATGAAGCTGAAACAAGTGAAGAAAAGTCATCTATTATAGATGTCGGTGTAAGAGTAAATCCTTTGAGTTCAGATGAAAGGGATAACTTTAATAAAGGAGCGGCTATAACCACAAATGCAGAACGCACTCTAAAAAGAGGTATGAGAAGGAGCCTGCAGCGTTACAAGTTGCGCAGAAAAGTCTTAAAAGAAATTTTATTAAAAAATGGTATAATAAAAAAAGATACTGTTCTGCATGAAAGCGGTACTAACACCACTCACCAAACCTTAGGTTTAAGAGCAAAAGCAGCCACAGAGAGAATAGAATTAGAAGAATTTGCCAGAGTTTTGTTAGCAATTAATAAAAAGCGAGGTTATAAAAGCAACAGAAAAGCAAAAGGTGGCGACGAAGGTACTTTGATTGATGGAATGGAGGTAGCAAAGCTTTTACATGAAAGAAGTATCACCCCAGGTCAGTATGTTTTAGAGTTAATTCAAGCAGGCAAAAAGAATTTACCCGAGTTTTATGCCTCAGATTTACAAAGTGAGTTTGATCAAATTTGGGAAAAACAAAAACCTTTCCATCCAGAAATGTTACTTGATGACTTTAAACAACAATTACAAGGAAAAAGCAAAAGACAAACAAGCTCCATATTTTTAGGAAGGTTTGAAGTGTTTACTGCAGAGAATAAAGCCACAGACAAGCGCTTGCAAGCTTATACATGGAGAACAGATGCTTTGAAAATCGAGTTACCTATAGAAGAGGTTGCTTTTGTGTTAGGCGAAATTAATGGACAAATTAACGCTTCAAGCGAATATTTGGGTGCCATTGGCGATAGAAGCAAAGAATTGCATTTTAACAAACAAACCGTAGGGCAGTATCTCTATGAATTAGTGCAAAGAGATTTTCACAATAGTTTGGCTAATCGAGTTTTTTATCGCCAAGATTACTTTGATGAGTTCAACAAAATATGGGATGTGCAAGCACAATTTCACACCGAACTTACCAAGGAATTAAAAAAAGAAATTCGTGATGTGGTCATTTTTTATCAGCGCAGATTAAAAAGTCAAAAAGGACTTATTAGTTTATGCGAATTTGAATCTCGTAGTATAGAAATCAAAAAAGATGGCGTAATTAAGAAAAAAAATGTTGGCCCACGGGTTGCCCCTAGATCTTCTCCAATTTTTCAGGAGTTTAAAACTTGGCAAACTATAAATCATATAGTATTAAGTGAGCCTGGACAAGAATCAAGGTCATTGGAAGAAGATGAAAGGTTAGCATTATTTGAGGAGCTTAGTATAAGAAAAAGCATGAAAATATCCCATGTTCGTAAAGCATTGGGTTTGTCTAATAAAGTTCAGATGAATTTTCCCGAGCTAGACGGTAATCAAACGGCTTTTGAATTGATTGAAGCATATTTACAAATTGTAAATTTTAGTGGACATGGCGAGTTAAAAGCCTCGTCGTATAAAGCAAATCATATTATTGAAACCATAAGCAATGTTTTTGAAGGCTTGGGCATAAATACTGGTATTTTAAAGTTCGACTCAAGTCTAAACTCTAAAGACATAGAGAATCAACCTTATTACCGTTTATGGCATCTTTTATATTCTTATGAAGGTGATAATTCACGCACTGGTATTGACAGTTTATTAGTAAAACTTAAAGAGGATTTTGGCTTTGAGCCTGAATATGGCAGAATAATTGCCCAAGTAGCCTTTAAAAATGACTACGCTAGTTTGTCAGCTCGGGCAATGAAAAAGATTTTACCTTATTTACAAGGGGGGAATATTTTTAGTGAAGCTTGTGAGTATGCAGGTTACAAACACTCCAAGGATTCTTTAACTAAAGAAGAAATTGCTAATAAGGTGTATTTAGATAAACTTGAAATATTACCAAAAAACAGTTTGCGTAATCCAGTGGTAGAGAAAATTCTTAACCAAATGGTCCATGTGGTAAATGGAGTAATAGATGAATATGGTAAGCCAGATGAAGTTCGCATTGAGCTTGCTAGAGAACTAAAACACAGTGCGGCTGAAAGAGAGCTGATGACTAAAGGGATTGCTTCAGCTACAAGAGAGAACAATGAAATACGGGAAAAACTACAAGCAGAACCTTTTAACTTACAGTATGTGAGTCGTAACGATATAATCAGATACAAACTTTATGAAGAATTGAAAGATAGGGGCTACAAAACCCTTTATTCAGACACATATATTTCAGAAAACAGCTTATTCAGCAAAAAGTTTGATGTTGAGCATATTATTCCGCAATCGAAACTGTTTGACGACTCTTTTTCAAATAAAACCTTAGAATTACGAGAAGTTAATTTAGAGAAAAGCAATGACACTGCCCATGATTATATCCTAAAAAAGTATGGTGAAGAAGGCCTAGAGCAATATTTTCGCAGAGTTGAGGATTTACACCGTGGCGGTGCTATTGGTAGGGCTAAGCTTAACAAGCTAAAAATGTCCGGAGCAAATATTCCCCAAGACTTTATAGAACGAGATTTGCGTAATACTCAATTTATCGCTAAAAAAGCTTTGTCAATGTTTAGAGATTTAGTTCCCAGCACTGTTGCTACCACAGGGCAAATAACAGCAAGGCTCAGGGAAGATTGGGGGCTAATGAATATACTTCAAGAGCTAAACTGGGAAAAATATCGCGATTTAGATATGGTAAAGAGCTTTAAAAACCGAGCAGGTCATGAAGTGCGGCGCATTGAAAACTGGAATAAACGTAGTGACCATAGACACCATGCCATGGATGCTCTTACTGTGGCATTTACCAATAGGCGCTATGTACAATATCTTAATAATCTTAGCGCCAAAAGTGACAGATCAGGGGAGATATTTGGAATAGAGCAAAAAATAACCTATAAAAATGCTAACAATAACAGGCTGTTTGTATCACCCATGGAAAATTTTAGGACAGAGGCTAAAAAGCATTTAGAAAATGTCTTAGCTTCCATAAAATCCAAGAATAAAGTGGTAACAAGAAACACTAATATTACCAAAAGAAAAGGTGGTGTAAATAAAAAAGTTCAACTCACGCCCCGGGGGCAGCTACATAAGGAAACTGTTTACGGTTCCATAAAGCAGCCTGTCGTCAAAATGGAGAAAATAGGAGGAAAGTTTGATGCAGAAAAAATTGCCACGGTTTGCAGTCCTAGATATAGAGAGGCGTTATTAAAGCGTTTAAATGAGTTTGATAATGCTCCTAAAAAAGCATTTACTGGAAAAAACTCACTTGCTAAAAATCCAATTTGGATAGATAAAGAAAAGAAAATAGCTGTACCAGCAGAGGTAAAAACTCAAGTATATAAGACAGTTTATACAATACGAAAGCCTGTAAATAAAGATCTTAATGTTAATCAAATAATAGATCCTCACATTAAAAAAATTATAAGTGCACATATTGAAAAGCATAACAAAGATGCTTTAAATAATTTGGATGAAAATCCTATTTGGCAAGATAAAGCTAAAACTATTCCTATAAAAAATGTTACAGTCAAAGGGATTAGCACTGCTTTGTCATTGCGTACAAATAATCAAGGCAAAGCCATAGATTTTGTTAGTAGCGGAAATAACCATCATGTGGCCATATATCGTGATGATAAAGGAAATTTACAAGAAAATGTGGTTTCCTTGTACGAAGCTGTGCAAAGATCAATAAGAAAGGAAGCAATTATTGATAAAACGCTCAATGCTGATTTAGGCTGGGAGTTCCAGTTCACCATGAAAAATAATGAATACTTTGTGTTTCCAAATTCAGAATTGGATTTTGATCCTAGCAAAATTGACTTATTAGATCCTGATAATTATGCCAAAATAAGCCCTCATTTATTTAGGGTGCAAAAACTTACTAAAGGAGATTATTATTTTAGACACCATTTAGAGACTTCTGTTGAAGGAAATAGAAGCCTGATTGGTGTTACTTGGAAAAGGTTAAGTAAAGTTGGTATAAAGGGCATTATAAAAGTTCGTATTAACCATATAGGCAAAATTGTGACAGTGGGGGAGTATTAGGAGGCTAAAGTCATGGTAAAGCGCACTTTGCTATTTACTAGTCCAGTTTATTTAAAGATAAAGCGTAAGCAGTTGCTTATTGAATATGCTGGTGGTAAAAAAAAGTATGCCGATGTAGTGGATCTAGGTTTGGTGGTTTTAGAACATCCTCAAATTACCATTACTCACGGCGTTTTGAATGCTTTGTTAGAAAATAATTGTGCATTAGTAACTTGTAATTATAAGCACATGCCCGCAGGTCTTATGTTGCCATTGGCTGCCAATACTTTGCAAAGTGAGCGTTACCAAAATCAAATTAATGCCACTGTGCCTTTAAAAAAGCAATTGTGGCAACAAACTGTACAGGCAAAAATTCGTAATCAAGCTAGTGTTTTAGCACTTTATGGATTTACCATAGATAATATGTTAGCCTGGGCTAAATCAGTTAGGAGTGGGGATAGTGAAAATAGGGAAGCCACTGCCGCTGTTTATTATTGGAGTGAGCTTTTTAAAGCTGTGGATAATTTCACTAGAGAAAGGGAAGGTGTTAGCCCAAATAACTTTTTAAACTATGGCTATGCTATTTTAAGAGCCGTGGTAGCCAGAGCTTTAGTAGGGGCAGGGCTAATCGTTACTTTAGGCATACACCACGATAATCGCTATAATGCTTACTGTTTAGCTGATGATATAATGGAGCCTTATAGACCTTATGTGGATATGCTTGTTTATGAAATTTTGGAAGAATATGGAGAAAATGAGGATATTCCCATGGATATAAAAGCAAAACTTTTGAAAATACCAGTTCTGGATACCATAATAAGGGAACGGCGCCGCCCTTTAATGAATGCGGTTGAAGAAACCACAGCATCTTTGGTGCAATGCTTTGCTGGTGAAACTCGCAAACTTTCTTACCCAGAAATACCATGCAGCGTATAAGTGAGTATAGAAC
>LSQX01233556.1_pt1 | contig 10920 bp, 5 predicted proteins | sample 654561 | NCBI WGS metagenome assembly LSQX01 (sample SAMN04489861, study PRJNA283612) | anaerobic digester metagenome | isolation source: 4 biogas reactors fed with cattle manure at either 37C or 55C with and... | place: Denmark: Kongens Lyngby | collected 2014 | reverse complement strand
GTCTCAATATAATCTTTGGTAGTGACAAAGTAAACCATATCGCCGGTTTCTATTTTGTCGTGTCCTCCGGGAATAATGGTATCTTTTCCCCTTTTAATTGCAGCAATACGGCAGGATTCGTTGTGAGTAAAAAGAGTCATTAGTTCTTTGCCTACAATTTTGGCCTCTTCTCTAACCTTGACGCCTATCAGAATAAGTGTTCCGTTGTTGAATTCATGCCATTGACGTACCCAGGGGCGAATAAGGCTGTCTGCAATTTCGCGGGCAGCCAGGATTTCGGGACAGATTAAGGAGTTAATGCCCAATTGTTCAAAAAAGGCTTTTTGGTCGGGATGCAGATATTCCGCATTTTCAATTCTGGCGACTGTTTTTTTTACTCCTAATTTGGATGCCAGTATACATGATGTAAGATTTCGGCTTTCTTCGGGAGTGACGGCAATAAAAAGGTCGGTAGATGAGCTGCAACCTGCGTCTTTTAGTGCAGAAAGACAAGTGGGGGAACCAATTACCGTCATTAGATCGTAATTGGAATTCAGGTTTTCTAATACCTCCTCCTTTTCATCAAGAACAATGATGTTATGGTTTTCTTTGGATAGCATTTTGGCCAGATGTACTCCGACTTCGCCTGCTCCTGCTACTATAATATTCATAACAGAGGATATTTATTTCTGGTTGTAGTGTTTAATAATGGTTTGCCTTATGCTTTCTTCGTCCAGTGCACACAGCTGGTGTTGCTCTTCTATTGTGCCGTGAGGGATAAACTTGTCGGGTATACCCATACGAATAAGCTCGGTGCAATAATTATTCTCGGATAAGGCTTCTATTACTGCACTGCCAAAACCACCTTTAACTGCGCTGTTTTCGAGAGTAATCGCTTTTTTAAATCCGGAACCGATTTCATTTATTAATTCCTGATCCAAAGGTTTCACAAATCGGAAATCATAGAGAGCGACAGAGTAGTCATTGGCATTGAGCTGTTCAATTATCTTTTTGGCAGTCAGGCCTATAGGCCCTATACTCAACACCGCCATTTTCTCGCCTTTAATCAGACAACGCCCTTTGCCAACGGGAATTTCTTCCATTTGGTTTTTCCAGTCCGAAAGATAACCCTTGCCCCGGGGATAACGTATTATAAACGGACGGTCGCTGAGCAACTGAGCGGTGTACATCATATTACGAAATTCATGTTCATCCAGAGGTGATGCAATAGTCAAATTTGGAACACATCGCAGGGCGGCCAGGTCGAAAGCTCCCTGGTGGGTGGAGCCGTCTTCTCCAACCAAACCCGATCTGTCCAGGCAAAGTACTACCGGCAGTTTAAGTATGGCTACATCGTGAATAATATTATCATAGGCTCTTTGGGCAAAGCTGGAGTAAATGTTACAGAATGGGATCATTCCCTCTTTGGCCAGGCCTGCCGAAAAAGTTACCGAATGCCCCTCGGCAATACCAACATCAAAAACCCTGTCGGGAAAACGTTTGATCATTTCGGTTAATCCGCATCCGGTGGGCATGGCAGGTGTAACTGCCACGATTTTATCGTTTTTTTCGGCCAGTTCTATCAGGGTATAACCAAAAATATCCTGAAATCTCAGCGGCTGATTCTCCTGTATACAGGAAGTCTCGCATTCGCCTGTTTTTTTGTTGAATTTTCCGGGTGCATGGTATTTGGTGGCGTCTTGTTCAGCTGCGGGGAAACCCTTGCCTTTGGTGGTACAAACATGCAGGATTTTTGGCCCTTTCATGTCTTTTATAGTGCGCAAGACTCTCACAAGGTTGCTGACATCGTGTCCGTCTACCGGTCCGAAGTAGCGGATGTCCATACCTTCAAAAAAATTACGCTGATGGCTGAGTAAGCCTTTGATGCTGTTGCTGAAACGCAAAATTTTGTTTTTGCGGGCATCGTTCATCAGACCTATCTTTTTAAGAAGGAGATAACTTTGCCAGCGCAGCTTGTTGTATTGTTTAGAGGTGCTGATTTTTGAAAGGTAGTGACTGACGCCTCCAATGTTTTTGTCGATGGCGTATTGGTTGTCGTTCAATACGATAAGCAGGTTGTTTGGATAGACCGAAGTGTTGTTAAGGCCTTCGAAAGCCAGTCCGCCCGTCATGGCTCCATCACCGATTACGGCTACAACTAGCCTTTGTTCTTTTTTAAAAGCAGCAGCCATATCCATGCCCAAAGCTGCCGAAATAGAATTGGAGGCATGTCCTGCTATAAAGGTATCGTATTCGTTCTCCAGTGGATTGGGAAATCCGCTGAGACCGTTGAGTTTGCGGTTAGTATGAAATACGTTTTTTCGGCCCGTTAAAATCTTGTGTCCGTAAGCCTGATGCCCCACGTCCCAAACAATGCGGTCGTTTGGGGTATTCAGTACATAATGCATGGCAACGGTCAGTTCTATGGTGCCCAGGCTGGCACCCAGATGTCCGGGGTTTTCGGAGAGTGCATCAATAATAAAATGCCTGAGCTCTTCGCAAACCTGGTCTAATTGGGAGATCGAACACTTTTTAAGATCCTCCGGATACTGTATTCCGTCCAACAAAGAATTATTCTTTTCCATAATTGAGACAGCAAAAGTAAGACTTTTTCCACAATAAATGAATTTGGGAAATAAATTCTGTGTAGCAGGTAAAATATATGTATTTTTGTCTTCAACTATGGAATTCAAGACCACAATATCGCTGCCAAAGAGCAGTTTTCGCCTGAATCACAATGACAGTATACTCTGCCTGGGTTCCTGTTTTGCAGATACGGTGGGTAAGAAATTGCAAAGCAGCGGTTTCAGCTGCCTGACGAATCCTTTCGGTGTGCTTTATAATCCCCTTTCAGTAATCAATGCGCTCAGAGCTATGCTCGTGCATAAGTCTTACCGCAACGAAGATTTGTTTGAATACGGAGGCCTGTACGGAAGTTTTGACTTCCATTCCTCTTTTTCGGGCAAAGACAGTGAAGTTGTGCTTAAGGGAATTCAACAGGCTTGTTCGACTTCTGCCGATGCTCTGGAGTCTTCGTCCTGCCTGATTCTGAGTTTAGGTACGGCCTGGGTATACGAGTTGGCTTCTAAGGGCTTTGTTGTTTCGAATTGCCATAAATTACCAGCTTCCTTTTTTTCACGCAGACGTTTGTCTGTAGAAGAGATGCTGGAGCAAACAAGCCTTTTTTTTGAAGACTTGTTTGAAAGCCTGCCCGAGATAAAAGTGCTGATTACGGTAAGTCCCATTCGTCACTTCAAGGACGGAGCTCAGCAAAACACCCTGAGCAAGGCTTCCTTGCATTTGTTGGTCGATGGCTTGTGCTCGCGTTTCAGACAGCTGGTGTATTTTCCTGCTTACGAGTTAGTTATGGACGACCTGAGGGATTACCGATTTTACGAGCAGGATATGCTTCATCCTTCGGCCGCAGCTTTTCAGTATATTTGGGAGCGTTTTGGTGAATTTGTCTTTGAAAAGTACACTTTGGAAATTATCCGCCAATTGGAACAAATTCATAAAGCAATGGAGCACAAGCCTTTTCGTCCAGAGGATGAGGAGTATCTCCGTTTTGTAAAGAAAAATATTGCAGCCCTGCATTTACTGGGCAAACGTTTTCCAGAACTGAATCTGGAAAGGGAAAAAGCTTTTTTTGAATTAGTATTAAACACTCATGCATCTAGCTGTTAAAAAAATAGCCCGGATAATCGGGGCACACAAAGCAAGAATAGTACAAGACGCCGTCATTAAACGTCTGCTCATCGACAGCAGAGCTTTATTGGTGTCGGAGGGCTGCTTGTTTTTTGCCATAAAAACCGAAAGCAACAATGGGCATAAATACCTTGCCGATTTATACAAAAGGGGAGTACGAAATTTTGTGATTAGCGAAAAACAGCCTGAATCACTATTTGATCAGGCCAATTTTCTCTATGTGGCCGATGCAAGCGAAGCTTTGCAATTGTTGGGCAAATATAACAGAGAAAGTTTTGAGGGAAAGGTGTTGGGTATAACCGGAAGCAACGGCAAAACCATAGTCAAAGAGTGGATTTGGCAATTGCTTCGAGATGATTTCAGCATCAGCCGCTCACCAGGGAGCTACAACTCTCGTCTGGGAGTGCCCTTGTCGCTGTCTTTACTTAATGATGACAGCACTTTAGGCCTTATTGAAGCCGGTATTTCACAACAAGGCGAAATGCAGAAGCTGCAAGAGATGATTCAGCCCGATTGGGGTTTGTTGACGCATATCGGCCAGGCCCATCAGGAGAATTTTGATTCTGTCGAAAGCCTGATAAGAGAAAAATTGCTCTTGTTCAAAGATTGTGAGCGAGTTGTATACTGTCAGGACGAAGAGCAGGCCGCCTCTGTACTGTCCGGTATACTTGAACCCGAGCGCCTTCTTGGTTGGTCTTGCAAAGACTTTAGTGCTAAATTGTATTTTCGTAAAGATCAGCAAAAAGACTATACCCTGATTCACACTTTGTGGCACAGGGAAGAAGTTAGTTTTGCCCTGGCTTTTGTGGACGAAGCTTCTGTTCAAAACGCCCTGCACTGCATTGCTTTTGTTTTTATGCTCGAAGAAGAAACGGATTATGTGCTGGATGCCTCGGTGCTTGCCCGGCGTCTGAAGCAGCTGGAGCCGGTGGCCATGCGCATGGAGGTCAAAGAGGGCAGGAATGGCTGTGTTTTGATTGATGACGCCTACAATTCAGATCTGCAAGCTCTTGAACTGGCACTGGATTTTCAGTCCAGGCGGGCTTTAGCCGGCAAAATGCAGTCTTGTTTGATTTTGTCTGACATCTTTCAAAGCGGTAAATCTATGGAAGATTTATACCGAACGGTGGCTGAGCTGATAGAACGAAAAAAGATAGATCGTTTTGTCGGCATTGGTTACGGCCTGGTAACGCATGCCGGATTTTTCCCTTCCTCTGCCCGCTTTTTTCTGACAACAGAAGATTTTTTGCTTTCGGACTTGCCTGAGCAATTTCGAAATGAACTGATATTGATAAAGGGATCAAGACAATTCGGCTTTGAGCGCATCAGTGAGCGCCTGGAGCTGAAAGCACACAATACCGTGATGGAGATTGATCTGAATGCCCTTGTGCATAACCTGAATTATTTCAGAACTTTGATTAAACCTTCAACCAAGGTGACAGCCATGGTTAAGGCAGAAGCCTACGGACACGGGGCCCTCGAAGTCAGCAAGACCCTCCAGGCTCAGGGCTGTGATGCTCTGGCTGTGGCCCTTGTGGACGAGGGAGTCAAATTAAGGCGGGGGGGTATTCATATTCCTGTTTTGCTTATGAATCCGGATCCCGGTATTTTCCCTCTTTGTTACGAATATAAATTAGAACCCGAAATTTACAGTTTTGCATTGCTGGATGCTTTTATCCAAGCCGCAGAACGTTTGGCCGTCAGGGATTTTCCGGTGCATATCAAACTCGATACGGGCATGCACAGATTAGGTTTTACCGAAAAAGACTTGCCGCGATTGCTGAATAAACTCAGCAAACAAAAAATGTTGAGAGTCAGTTCTGTTTTTTCGCATTTGGCAGGTAGCGACGAGAATGCCTTTGATCGATATACACAAACGCAATGGGAGCTTTTCGAGTTTTATACCGGGCAGTTTGAGCAAGTATTGCAGTATCCTTTTGAACGTCACATCCTGAATTCCGCCGGCATTGAACGTTTTCCTCAATGGCAATGCGACAGGGTGCGTCTGGGCATAGGGCTGTACGGAGTATCGGCTTGTAATCCGGAGGCCTTACAGCCTGTTGCTGCTCTCAAAACTAAAATACTGCAAATTCATGAATTCAAAAAAGGCGAAAGCATAGGATATAGCCGCACGGTACTACTCGAAAGAGATTCCAGCATTGCTACCCTGCCTGTAGGCTACGGAGACGGATTCAATCGCCATCATAGCGGTGGAGACGTGCTGGTTAACGGACAGAGGGCAAAAATTCTGGGCAGTATTTGTATGGATTTGTGCATGGTGGACGTCACTGATATACAGGCTCAGGAAGGTGACACTGTGGTACTCTTTGGCAAAGACCTGCCTCTGACGGAGCTTGCTGAACGCTTGTCTACTATTTCGTACGAAGTGCTGACTTCTGTTTCGGAAAGGGTCAAAAGAGTGTATTTCAAAGAATAGTCAAACAGAATTTCGGCAAATCAGGCAATGAAAGAGTGCGGACAACTAAAAGCTGTGCAGAATATAAAATATTCGTAATGATGAGAAAGAATTCGCTTATATGCTGGCTTTTGGTTTTATTGAGCATCGTGTTTGCTTCCTGCGAAGGGGATAACTGGTTTAGCCGGGGCGGGAGTGATGAAACGGACAGCCTCAGACTGAACAATAAATACGTCAATGAGTGGATCTCCGATAGAATGTCACTGGTGTATTATTGGAACGATAAGATGAAAGAGCCCGAAGATTACGCACAGTCCCCCTCTTCTTTTTTCGATGCCCTGCTTTATCATTATCACCCGTCGACTGCTCCGGACGGAGATCGCTTCTCTTATATCCAGAGCAATTATGTCAATCTGCTCAACAGCATCAGTGGAATACGTTCTAAGGAAATAGGTTTTGATTATCAGCTGTATTTGAAATCTGCCATTGATAATAGCATAGTGGGTCAGGTGACTTACGTTAAACCCAATACACCTGCTGCTCAAACAGGAATACAAAGAGGCTGGTGGTTTGACCAGTTGCAGGGAAGCAGCCTGAATACAGAGAATTACCTGGATTTGCTCAATAACTTGCCTGCCCGGGTCAGTCTGCGCTTCCTGAGCCAGGCGCCGCGGCAAATCCCCGGCAGTTTTGAGGCATACCTCGATGCCATGCATAAAGACACCTTGTCTTTTGACGTTCTCGAGAATTATGCAGAGAACCCCAATTACCTGGATACCGTCTATCAGATCGGGGATAAAAAGATAGCTTATTACATGTGTAATTTCTTTGCTTTTGACAGCGGTGACAACAGCGATCAGTTTTTAGTCGAAATGAACGAAAGCTTTGGCCGCTTCAAGGCCCAAGGCGTCAACGAACTGGTGCTCGATCTGAGGTACAACAGCGGAGGCTATATCCTTATGTCCACCTATCTTTCCAGTATTATTCTGGCAGATTTGAGCCCTGACAAGGTTTTTTGCTATTTCAGATACAACGATTATTTACAGTCAGTGTACGACAGACAATACGGCGAGGATTATTTGCTGATGCATTTTGAACAAGAATTCAAACCTGCAGGTTCCAGCCAAAGCATTTTACTAAACAATTTGAACCTGGATCGACTGATTGTATTGACCGGAGAATATACAGCCTCGGCCAGCGAGCAGCTAATCAACGGCCTGAGAGCGTATATGCCTGTAATCCTGATAGGCAAGACCACTTATGGAAAGAATGTTTCTTCCTTGAGCATTTACGATGAAAACGACCCCAATAATCGCTGGGGTATACAGCCCATTGTGGCCAAAGTCTTTAACAGCCTGGGAGAATCGGATTATACGGCCGGTTTTGAGCCGGATATTGAACTCACAGAACTGAGTGTGTTTGATCAGTCTGCTTTGGGAGATACCTCGGAATTATTGTTAAATGCCGCCATTTCTATGATCTTGGGTAGTAATGCTTCTGCTCAGAGATCGGCGAAAGTGTATGTTAAAACACCTGATTTTATACCGGAGGGGGCTAAAATAAGAGGATCGGTGTTACCGGCACTGCCCGGTCTAACCAAATGGTAATAATGTAAAAATTATGCTGTACAACATATTTTCATCTGGGTTCATACTAAAAATATGAAGTAAATTTGTGGAATTTCTTTTTTTAATACGATTTAGGAGAGATTTTTCGGTAGCAACAATAAACACGAATATATAACAATACATTATGAGTAAACATCCCAAAGTAGGAATACGTCCTATCATTGACGGAAGAGAACGAGGTGTCAGAGAGAGCCTCGAAGTACAAACCATGAATATGGCAAAAAGAGTGGCTGAATTGATTTCATCTACTTTAAAATACAGCGATGGAACTGCTGTCGAATGTGTTATTGCAGATGGTACCATTGGACGTGTTGCCGAAGCTGCTGCCTGTGCCGAAAAATTTGAACGGCAGGGAGTAGGGCTCACGATCAGTGTAACTCCTTGTTGGTGTTACGGCAGTGAAACCATAGACATGAATCCGCATTATCCCAAAGCCATTTGGGGCTTTAACGGTACCGAACGACCCGGTGCAGTCTATCTGGCAGCTGCCATGGCAGCTCATAACCAAAAGGGCTTGCCTACTTTTGGCATTTACGGACGCGATGTTCAGGATTCCGGTGACAACTCTATCCCCCAAGACGTAAAAGAAAAATTATTGCGCTTTACCAGAGCTGGCATATCCGTAGCAGAGATGCGGGGCAAATCCTATCTCTCCATAGGCGGCGTTTGTATGGGCATTGCCGGCTCTATGGTCAATCCTGATTTCTTCCAGGAATACCTGGGTATGCGCAACGAATACATAGATATGGTCGAAGTGAGCCGTCGCATAGAAAAAGGCATTTACGATCACGAAGAATACAAGAAAGCCTGGGAATGGACGCTTAAGTATTGCAAAAGCAATGAGGGAGAAGACTTTAACGATCCTCAATGGCGTAAAACCCGTGCCGAAAAAGACGCCGATTGGGAATATGTGGTTAAGATGTATTTGATTATACGCGATCTGATGGTGGGTAATCCCAAACTGGCCGAACTGGGCTTTAAAGAAGAATCTTTGGGACATAATGCCCTGGTGGCAGGTTTCCAGGGGCAACGACAATGGACAGATTATTTGCCCAATTGTGACTTCCCCGAAGCCCTGCTCAACAGCTCTTTCGATTGGAACGGCCTTCGCAGGCCTTATATCCTGGCCACCGAAAACGATGCTCTGAATGGTGTTTCTATGTTGATGGGCCATTTATTGACCAATACAGCTTCTATATTCTCGGATGTACGCACATTCTGGAGCCCCGAAGCGGTAAAAAGGGTAACAGGCTATACCCTCGAAGGCAGAGCTGCATCCGGCATTATTCATCTGATCAATTCCGGGGCAACCACCCTGGACGCTACCGGCCAGCAAAGCAACGAACAGGGAGAACCTGCGATGAAGCCTTTCTGGGAAATCAGCGAAGAAGAAGTAGATAAATGCCTCAAAGCCACCACCTGGTCACCTGCCAATTGTGGTTATTTCAGAGGTGGAGGTTATTCATCAAACTTCCTGAGCAAAGGTGGTATGCCCGTGACCATGTTCCGCATCAATTTAATTAAAGGCCTGGGCCCTGTAATGCAAATTGCCGAAGGCTGGACCGTGGATATTCAACCAGAAGCCCACGAAATTATCAACAATCGTACCGACAAAACCTGGCCGACCACCTGGTTTGCTCCCCGTTTGTGCAATAAGCTGCAATTCAAGGATGTCTACAGCGTCATGAACAATTGGGGTGCCAACCACGGAGCCATCAATTACGGACATATTGGAGCCGACCTTATTACCCTGGCCTCTTTGCTGAGGATTCCGGTTTGTATGCATAATGTGGACGAATATAAAATCTTCCGTCCGGCAGCATGGAGTGCTTTTGGTATGGATCCGGAATCGTCCGATTTTCGTGCCTGCAACAATTTTGGTCCAATTTATAAATGATTTTATTCCGGGGGAAAGCAGTTACTTGCTTTCCCCTTACTTTTTCAGTCTCTGACAACTATGACAAGAACACAGGTAAAGGTGGTAACAAGACAATTCTTGTTGCCTTTTGTTTTGGTGACTAGTCTTTTTTATTTCTGGGGAATCGCCAACAATATGACAGATACTTTGTTGTCTGCATTCAAACGAATTATGAGTATGACAGATGTGCAGACCTCACTGATACAGCTGTCGTTTTATGGCGCTTATTTTTGTTTTGCTTTACCGGCAGCCCTGTTTATCAAACGTTTTTCATACAAATCGGGTGTCTTGCTGGGTTTGGCTCTGTATGCTCTTGGAGCCATGTTGTTTTATCCGGCCGGACAGGCTGCCAGCTATGGTTTTTACCTATTTGCCATTTATGTACTGGCCGGAGGCTGCTCCATCCTGGAAACCACGGCTAATCCTTATATTTTGAGTATGGGATCGCCCGAAACAGCCACCCGCAGGCTGAATCTGGCACAGGCTTTCAATCCCCTGGGCTCCATAACCGGCATACTGCTGAGTCAGTATTTTATTCTCGGAGAATTGAACAGCGCCGATGCTACCCAACGTTCACAATTGGGTGCTGAGCAATTAAAGCTGATGCAGGCCGGAGAACTAGATGCAGTTACTACCACCTATATGGGGGTTGGTTTTGTATTATTAGTCATTCTTTTGATTATGGTTTTCTCGAGGATGCCCAAAAATGCAAACAACGACAAGTCTCTTAAATTGGGTGCAACTTTTAAGCGATTGATAAAAAATAAAATATACAGCTGGGGTGTTGTTGCTCAATTTTTCTACGTAGGAGCACAGATCGGAGTCTGGTCTTTTACCATCCGCATAGTCATGCAGGAATTGGGTATTAATGAGCAATCGGCTGCCAGTGTGTATTTACTTTCAATTATTTGTTTCAGTGTATCCCGCTTTATTTTTACCTGGTTGATGCGTTATATAAGACCCTCCCGTTTGCTTGTATATGCCGCGGTAGCCGATATTATTTGTACGGCGGCTGTTATACTTGCCGGAGGCAGCGGCATGTTTTTGATTGTTATGCTGGTGGGCGTCTCGGTTTTTATGTCCTTGATGTTCCCCACTATATATGGTATTGCTTTGGACGGTTTGGGCGAGGATGCCAAAATCGGTGCTTCGGGATTGATTATGGCCATTCTGGGCGGAGCCTTATTGACTCCTTTGCAGGGTAAGATTTCCGACCTGGCCGGAATTAATCTGGCATATATTGTACCTATGTTGTGTTTTGTTGTAGTACTGGC
>LSQX01396661.1_pt1 | contig 10921 bp, 9 predicted proteins | sample 654561 | NCBI WGS metagenome assembly LSQX01 (sample SAMN04489861, study PRJNA283612) | anaerobic digester metagenome | isolation source: 4 biogas reactors fed with cattle manure at either 37C or 55C with and... | place: Denmark: Kongens Lyngby | collected 2014 | reverse complement strand
CGTTTGAGACGTTTAAAAAGAGATACATTTTATCGACGCATGAGGTTTTTAAATCATATGCTCAATTATGCGATTCTGATGAAATTTACGCAGATGCCTATATCTGTGGCAGTGATCAGGTATGGAATGAAAACTTTGTTATGCACGATGACAATGGGCGCCCCTGGTTTCTTGATTTTGGGTCGGCGGATACGAAACGGATTGCTTATGCACCAAGTTTTGGGGCGAGTGCTTTGTCCCAGTCTTATATAAAGTACATTACTCCCATGTTGAAGCAGTTCGATGCGATCAGCGTCCGCGAGGTGACAGGGGTAGAGCTTTGTCGAAAGGCGGGACGTTATGATGCGGTACATGTGCTCGACCCAACACTACTGTTGGACAAGAAGTCGTATCAGGAAGCATTTGTTAACGAAGAATTGCGTACAAGTATTGAAGGGGCTTATGCGTTTCTATATTTTTTGAAAAACGGAAACGAAGACGATGATAACCCATTTGGAGCTGTGGTCGAAACGTGTCATAAGATGGGGCTGAAAATCGTGGTTGCGACTGTTTACGAAGATATCGAAGAGTTGAGCCCCTATACAATTCAACCGACTATCCCGGAGTGGGTTGAACTCGTGAGAGGGGCTGACGTTGTGTTCACTAATTCCTTTCACGGCACCGCATTTTCTATTTTGATGAATCGTCCTTTTGTCGTATTCCCCAGAAAACACAAGGCAAGCGGAATGAATTCGAGAATAGAATCGTTGTTAGGCGGACTAGGATTGAACCATCAAATATATCAAGAAAGAAGATCAATTGAGCAAATTGCCTCGATAAAAATAGGGTGGGATGCTGTTAACGAGAAACTTCAATTGTTAAGGCAAGGTTCTCTTGCATATCTTAACCGAAGCAAGATTGTGTGATTGGATTAGATGATGTTTAAAAAGTCATAACGATCTGTTTATCATTTGGTTGCATTTTGATTGTTTAATATAACGAATTAGAGCGAGACGTGTCTGCGAATGAATAAAAAATATAGATTGCTGTGGTTTATAATTGGGCTTGGCGCTCAGTTGCAGATTCTGTTTAGCCTGAGTATTTCAGAGACCATGATCTTCTGTCTTGCGCCCTTTTTTATTGCTGAAGAATTTCACGCGATGCGGAGGTCTGGCGTTATAACGTGCTTTTACGTGTCCATCCTTCCATTGCTGGGCTGTATTCTTGCGTGTTTCGTGAATGGGACTGCGCTGGTATATGCCTTGAGAGGATTGGCGACGACTGCCTTGATTCCGTGCGTTGTGATTGTGGTGCACAGGCTGTTCCGTAAAGATATGAATGGCTATAAATGGTACTTTGTCGGCGAACTGGGATCACTGTTCATAAGCACGTATGTTTTTCAGCACTATGGAATGTTGCAAACGTATGCAGGAGGGCAAACAGGTCTCGATGCGGCCGAGGCCTTAATGTCTAGTCCCTTGTATTGGATTCAGCGTTTTGGGAGTCTGCTATTATTGCCTTCGCGCGGCTGGTACTGCAATGTGCCGCTTGCGTACAGTGTCTTGGCGCCAGTGTTTCTGGCCATATTTTCGTTAAAAACATCAACCAGCGGACGCTCTACGGCATTGGGGGTGATTTTTGCGGCGCTGATGGTTATGATTGCAGGCAAGAGGCGAGCGAGTATTAAAAGAGTCGCAAAATACTTTTGGGTCGTTGTCATTTGTGGCGTATGCAGTGTGTTTGTCCTGAACGTTGCATATAAGAAGGCCGCTCTCAGCGGCTGGATGGGTGAAGAGTCTAGACAGAAGTATGAGCGTCAGACGAGGGGCGGGGATAGTATTCTTCATCTTTTGATAGGGGGGCGGGCCGCCTCGTTTGTTGGGTTGCTGGCTGTAGCCGATAAGCCTGTTTTTGGGTTTGGCCCTTGGGCTGTAGATGACGCGGGATACCTCGAGACGTTCTTTTCACGATATGCATCGGTTGAGGATTATGAGGATCTTTTGGGGGCAAATATTAGACAGCAAAGGAGATTGCTTTTGATTGAGTGCCATGCATGTTGGTTGGAGTTCTGGGTGTGGTATGGGCTACTCGGCATGGTGTTTTGGCTGTATGTGTTATTTGTTGTCTTCAGGTTCCTCAGGCACGATTGCTGGGTTGTCCCCCAATGGTTCTTCTGGTTGGGCGCCGGTGCGCCGGGCGTCTTGTGGATGATTTTTTTCTCACCATACACCACGCGGGTTATGACACCGATGATGCTAGTGGGATATTTGATGGCAAGGGCTGTCCGTCATGGCAGGGTGTGTATGCCGGTGGAGATGATTAAAGAGATTGATGCGACGGAGAGGGGACGGTGAGAAGGAGGCCATTACTTTCGATCGTCGTTGCCAACTATAACTATGGGCGGTTTCTTGCAGAAGCCATCGAGTCGGTTCTGGCTCAATCTTGCCAAGAGTTTGAACTGATCATTTGTGATGGTGGGTCAACGGATAATTCGGTTGAGGTCATTAAGCACTATGCAAGAGGATTGTCGGCGAATACGGCGCTCGCCTCGGATGCAAGCGAAAATTCGAGGATTGTCTGGTGGTGCTCAGAGAAGGACAGGGGGCAATCTCATGCATTTAACAAGGGGTTTTCCCATGCGACGGGAAGATTTCTGACTTGGTTGAATGCGGATGATGTCTTGTTGCCTGGAACGGTTGAAAGGTTGAAATCTGCAGCGAGCACGTTTGAGAAATGCGATTGGTTTGTCGGCGGGTGTCTATGGCTTGATCCTGATATGCAAGTGATACGATGTGTCCGAGCTTGTCCGTTCTCAGAGGCCAGGTATCGTTGTGGAATGGTGAGCGCATGGGGTCCCTCTAGTTTCTTTAGCAAGGGAATGCTGGATGCTGTTGGTGGTGTGGATGAAAGATTCCATTATATGATGGACAGTGACTTGTGGCTCAAGTTTGCAGTTGCGGGATATAGATACCGGGATATGCCTGGGTATGCGTATGGTCTTCGGCTACATCCTGACGCGAAGATGAGCGGACATCATTTTTCGGGTAGTGCTCAGCAAGACCCGAATCATTTCAAATGGCAGCAGCTCAGGGAGGAAGCTCACTTGATGCGTCAAGGTCGGGAGTTTGCCCCATTTACGCCATTTATGAGGTTGTTGACCATAAAGTGGAAATCTCGAGCTGTGGGTGCCTTGAACCAGATGTGCATGAAGGGGAAACATTATGCGCGGATTAATTATATGGGCAAGCACTAATTGTAGATCAACGATGGGACTATACCGTCAAATCAGGCTCCAGTTGGGGGTCCCTGTTAAAATTGCGCTTTATGTGTATAAAGACGGAGGGATGCGTCCAGAAACAGGTTTTAGGGAGAATGAGTTCGACGATCTTGAGACTGTCTATGTAGGGAAGAACTTTGATGCCGGTAAAGCGTTAATGGACGAGTGCCGTGGCTTTAACCATATATTCACGATATTTCAACGTGCGCCTACTTATAGGCGTTTGATATTGGAAGCCATAAAACGTCATGACCGTGTCGCAATTGCCGCAGAATCGCCTTGCAATATGGATTACGGGATGCGGGGGATCTTAAAAGAGCTTTATGATCGTATTTATCTTCCCTTTTATTCGAGAGAAATTGTCAGAGGGTGTGATTTCTTCGTCAATTATTCCGGCTCCGATAAAACAACTGCCGAAGCCATAGGGTGGAGTGCCGAGAAAATAGTCCCGTTCGGTTATTATCCGCCGCCGCTTGATCATTCTAAGTGTATTAGGAGAACTTCTAATGAAAAGTTTGAAATTTTAGCGACTGGTATCTTGTCGAGATATCGTGGCGCTGACGTTCTAGTGGATGCTTTGGTGGCGTTAAAAAACAGAGGAGTACGGTATCATGCTACGATAACCCAAGAAGGGGAACTATTGCCGAAACTTAAGAAAGTCGCTCGGAAACACCAATTGCCAATTTCATTTCCGGGATTCGTCAAGATGAGTGATCTTGTAAACCTATACGAAACATGTTCTGTGTATGTCGGCGCTGGCCGTAGGGAGCCTTGGGGAATGCGCCTTAACGATGCGTTGAATTGTGGTTCTCCCCTTGTGGTGAGTCGTGGAATGGGGGGTGTCCGACTCGTTGATGAATATGGCTGTGGATTGGCGTTTGATGCTGGCGACAGTGTTGGCCTTGCAACTGTATTAGAACGGTTGGCGACGGATGCTTCTTTATATGCGGACTGTTCGGAAAGAGCGGTAATGGCTGCAAGCGATATCTCACCGAAGAAGCAGGCTTCTGTGTTCATTGAGGCCATGGGACGATTCGGCGATGAATGGAAGGCCGGCAATGCCGTTGATAAGTAGGGCGCGTAGGCTGGTTTGGTCGGTCATTTTTAGGTCTGGCATAGCAGCCCTTCTGCCCGATCGTTTATTTACGAGCATAGAGTATTGGTGTTATACGGGACGTCGTCTCGATTTACAGCGTCCGGTTGATTTCAACCAGAAAGTACAGTGGTTAAAGTTGTATTATCACAACCCGCTGTATGTCACTTGCGCGGACAAGTATGAGGTACGTAAATATGTCAAAGAGAAAATTGGGGCACAATATCTGAATGAGTGTATTGGCGTGTATGATAAAGTTGAGGATATCGTGTTTAACGAGCTCCCGTCGCGCTTTGCAATCAAGGCGACACATGGCTCTGGCTGGAACTTGATATGCAAAGATAAGTCGCAGTTCGATTGGGCGGCTGCATGTAAGGTTATGCGAAAATGGATGCGCAGCGACTTTTCCAAGGTTGGGCGAGAGTGGCAATATCATCGAATACAGCCCAGAATCGTGATCGAGGCCTTTATGGAGGAGCCTGACGGAACGCCCCTCCGTGATTATAAGTTATTCACTTTTGAGGGCGAGACTAAATATGTTGCGGTTGAATTCGATAAGAAGGATGGGTTGCACTATTTGAATATCTATGATGCGGAAGGCAGATTTCAGACGGATAAAAAAATAGGGAACAGAAATGATCCCAGTTATATCAAGGCACTTCCGCCTTGTTGGTTCAAAATGCAATCCCTTGCGCATGCCCTCGCTGAGGATTTCCCGATGTGCCGTGTTGATTTTTATGTACTAGGAGGGCGGAGAGTTATTTTTGGAGAGATGACATTTACGCCTGGGAAGGGTTGCAATTCGATCTCTCCGCAAACGTTTTGCGACGAAATGGGGTCGTATATCAATTTGCCAAAACATATCCTCACGAAATGAGAATCCTTCAGGTTGCTCTCGGAGTGAGTCCGACCGCTGGCGGCCCGGTTCGCTCTATTACCGGCCTAACCCGTGCTTTGTCAAACGTGTCTGGATGCGCGGTGGACTTTTTTGTTCACGACCCAGATGGCGTTGAGCGCTTTGATCTTGGGAATACGCGTGTGATCCGCGGGCATCGGGTGGCTGGAACGGTTGACCGCTCGGATGATTTTGCGAACGAACTGGATGCCTTTATGCCGGATGTCGTCCATTTCCACGGTCTTTGGAGCTGGACATTGCATCTCGATCAAGTGGCGTGTAGGAAACGAGGAATCCCCTATGTTATAGCTCCTCGAGGCTCCCTGGATGCTTGGAGCCTAAGGCAGAAATGGTGGAAGAAGAGGGTTGCGCTGGCGCTGTTTCAAATGCGTGATTTGCGTTTGTCAGCCGCGCTTCATGTCACGGCGACGATGGAGAAAACACACTGCAAAAGAATTGGCTATGATGGGAAGTTTATTTTGTGCCCCAATGGGGTGAATCTTCCAGCGTCGATGCCGATGATCCAACGGGCGGGACGTCGCGTGTTATTCATGAGCCGCATGCACCCCAAGAAAGGCGTGATTGAACTGGTTGAGGCGTGGCACCGGCTGGGTCGCGTGAGTGATGGTTGGGTTTGTGAGTTAGTCTACACGTTGAATGGCCCAGAAGAGGTTGAGTACGAAGCAAAAGTTAGGGGATTAGTGGAACGTCTGGGGCTTGAAAAATCATTTGTCTTTACGGGAGAGCTGGATGATGAATCTAAGTGGCAGGCGTATCGTAGGGCCGATTTGTTCGTGTTGCCCACACACTCTGAGAATTTTGGCATCGTCATAGCGGAGGCCGCCTACGCTGGGTTGCCCGTCATAACCACGACGAATGCGCCTTGGGATGAGTTGATTCAACGGCAGGCTGGATGGTGGATTGATCTGACACTGGAGAATCTCGTTCATGCGATGGCGGCGGCCATGAAGATGTCAGACAGAGAACGGAGTGCCATGGGGGAAAATGCCCATGCGCTCGTTGTCGAGAAGTATAGCTGGGACTCGCTTGCAGAGTCGATGGTAAAACAGTATGGGGACCTGATTTCACAGCAAGGGGGCCGTCATGCGTAGAATCGGCGTTATGACTTATTGCCACTGCCAGAATTACGGAGCGGAATTGCAGGCTTATGCGTTGCAGGAAACATTGCGTAGGATTGGATGGCAAAGCGAGATCATTCAATTTGAAAGAACGCCCATAACGCGGCAACAGAAGTGTTACAAGGTCGCTCGGGCGATATTCACGCGCATCAGACGCCGTCCGTTCCACGGTTGGGGTGATGTCATGAAAATCATGTTGCAACCTGTGATGCGCAGGTTAAATCATCCCTCTCGAGAGGCTTTAGTGGGAAATAAGCTGAGGTCATCGAGATTTGAGGAGTTTTGGGCGACGTATGAAAACCACACAGAAAAGATTGACGCTGTCAACTTGAGTGACTTGAATTATGACGTGCTCATTGCGGGAAGCGATCAGATCTGGAATTGGCTTCAAACCGGAGACATGTCCCCATATTTTCTCATGTTTGGTAGTGAAGAGTGTCGTAAACTGTCATATGCCGCGAGTTTGAGTGAATCGTATATTCCGCGAAAATATCGAGATATCTACGTGAGTGGGTTGAAGAACCTAGATTTTGTTTCCGTTCGGGAAAGCCTGACTCAAGCCGAATTGCAGAAACTAACAAGTAAGCCTGTTGAGGTGGTGCTCGACCCAACTCTATTGCTAACCCCGTCGGATTGGTCGGAAGTGTGGAGCGATGCTATTCAAATAGAGGAGCCATATATATTCTCATACTCCTTAAACGAGTCGACCATGTATGCCAAGAAAGTGGCTACGTTGGCGAGTACGTTTGGCATGAAGGTCGTTGACATTAGATCATCTCCCTGGGGCACTGGGCGGCCGGAATTTATTAATGTGTTCGATGCTGGCCCGCGAGAGTTTCTTTATCTCCTAGCCCATTCTAAGTTTGTGGTCACAAACTCATTCCACGGAACCATTTTTGCTTTAAATTTCCATATTCCGTTTCTATCGTTACTCAATCCGGTGAGTGGAACCAATTCCAGAATCCTGTCTATCGTGCAAGAGTTAGGCGTTCAGGATAGAGCGGTTTTTGATGATGATCCCTGTGCGATAAGGAATGCACTTTTGAACGAGATCGATTTTGATCGTGTGGAGAAAAGGCGCGCTGTGCTTGACGAGCGTTCGCGTCGCTTTCTCAACGCGGCTTTACCTTCACTTGAAAGAAGAGAGGTGTGATGGAAAGAATGGAACTCCCGCGGGTTTTTGCGATCTGGCATCCGGATGACTCGATACGGATGGCCAGTAGCTCAGGGGGCGCCTTCACGCTCTTCGCCGAAGATGTCATACGGCGTGGAGGGGTGGTGTTCGGAGCGGCGTGGGATTCCGAGATGCGGGTTGTGATTAAGCACGTGGAAACGGAGGCAGGGTTGTCTGAGTTGCGCGAAAGCAAATACGTGGCGGCAACTCCCGGCAATGAATACGTGCGCGCTAGGGAATATTTGGAAGGCGGTAGAGAGGTCTTTTATTGTGGGACGCCTTGTCAGATTGCCGGGCTAAAATCCTTCCTGCGGGGAAAGGTGTACGAGAATCTGTTTACCGCAGATTTCATTTGTCACGGTGCGCCAGACAGGCGTGTTTGGGGAAAATATACCAAGTGGCTGGAACGCCAGTATGGGGGGAAAATTGAGGAGGTTCATTTTCGTGATAAAAGATGGGGAACGGAAAGTAATCTTCTCCTGGTCGTGCGGTTCCAAAACGTGGCCAAGCCGGTGGTCATCGCCTCTCGGGAGAACACCTATTACTATGGATTTATTCATAACTTCTTTTTGAGGCCGTGTTGTTTACGATGCGGGTTCAACAAGGTGCCGCGCGTGGCTGATGTTTCATTTGCCGATTTTAGGGGGTTGGGGGAGCATGATTCGTTTGATTTAGAGCGAGATAAGGTCAAGGGCTTTACCGGCGTTATTGTGAACACCAACCAAGGGCGTCGACTGATTGCTCGCGTCAATCATGAGAGTGTGGTAGAGCGTCGCTTTGAAGAACTGGCAAATAGCCAGCCATTGCTCCGGGAGTCTCCCCGGCCCCATGAAAAAGCGGCTGAGTTTTGGCGTGATTTCGATTCAATGGATTGGCCTGAATTAGCGCAACGCTATTTGCGGCCCTCATACAAGTACTTGGCGTATATATTCGCGCGTCGCACGTTGGGGCCTAGATTGTTTTTGCGCTTGGGGATTGTGTATAAAAAGTTGACAGGCAAGAGAAGCGCGTCGTGGAGGATTTAATATGAAAGTGATTGTCAATGCAGATGATTATGGATGGAATGAAAATTGTGTGGCTGCAACACGGAAATGTTTTCAAGATGGCATTGTAACGAATACCACCGCGATGATCACAATGCCGTATTTTGAAACCGCCTATGAGCTCGCTCGTCAAGATGGATTTGCGGATCGTATTGGTTTGCATATTAACTTGTCAGCCGGAACGCCGCTTACCGACGGCATCAAAAGAAGCAAGATTTTTTGTGATAAAGATGGGAACTTTAGTAGCGAGATTCGAAAGAATCGGCTTTATAGGTTCTGGCTTCCGTCGACAGAAAAGGACCTCATAGCGGAAGAGATCAGGGCGCAGATGAGCATGTTCATTGGCCTTGGTTTGACACAACGACATTATGATTCACATGGTCAGGTATGCGTATATTGGCCGATTCTGCCGATAGCGCTTGAATGTGCCAAGGAGTTCGGATTTAGGACAACACGGATGTTCATTAACATGAGTGCGAATCCGCATTGCTCAAAGTTGTCTTTGCCGCGAAGGGCTTACATTCATCATATCGATCAGCGAATACGGTCTTCGGGATTAATGAAAACGGATTATCTTGGCCTTTCGTGGGATCTTCCTAGGATGTTGGATGGTCTGCCACAGGACGCAGTTGTTGAGTTGATGGTTCATCCTCAGTATCGCTTGCCCGACCTGACCTTGGGCATGCAGGGAGATATAATGGACTGGAAGACCCCGTACGATAAGTCCTTAGGGCCGATTTTCGATAATCGAGACAAATATGAATTGATCTCGTTTAATGATTTGGCAAGGAGCTAAATATGAAAGAAAACAAAAGCATATTGTTTGTCCAAGGCAGATTTACGGTCGGTGGTGTCGAGCGTGTGACAGTTCTCTTGGCAAATGCTTTTGTGACGAGGGGTTGGAGGGTTGCGGTTGCGGTTTTCAAGATCGAACAGCCGGAGATGCTGCGTCAACTATCGCNNGTCATCAACCAGTGGGCATTTCCGTATCTTGTGACATTGATGCTTCGCATAGCGATGCCGCTTGGGACGCAATTGGTATGCGTGTATCATACGATGCCCAATCGAAATAAGCGTGCGCTGGAAGCGGTCGGTATTAAAAGGAGGTTGATAGAATGGGCGTTGCGGCTTAATTCCCGCCTTATTTATCATTCCTGTGACGCCTATGTTGTCTTGTCCGAAACCTATGCCAAGGTGTTCAAAGAATTCGTTGGGCTTAAGCGGGCAGACAAGCTGTTCATTATACCCAATCCGTTAAACCCGGTAAAGGCTGAAGAGGTTGTTAAGGGAAATGTGGTGCTGTATGTCGGGCGATTGTCGCGAACTGAGAAGCGGGTTGATCGTGTGATCGAGATCTGGCGTATTCTGGAGGCCACATTACCCGATTGGCGTCTGGAGATTCTGGGTGACGGTCCGGACAGGGATGAACTCGAGAAGCGCGCGGCAGACTTGCCGCGGGTTTCGTTCCGGGGTTTCCAACCGCCGGGTGAATATTATGCGAAGGCAAAGATTCTGCTTCTTACATCTGATTTTGAAGGATTCCCTATGACTCTGGTTGAAGGCATGTCTGCCGGATGCGTTCCGGTCGTTTATGGAAGCTTCCCTGTTGCGACAGAAATCGTAACTGATGAATGCGGCGTTGTTGTTCGTCCGCCTTGGTCTGACGATGAATATGCGAAAACAGTTCTATCATTGGCGACGAATGAACGCCGTCTCGGGGAAATGGCGTCGGCAGGGAAGGACTCCGTGAGACGCTTTGATCTTGATCAAGTGGTTGAGAAATATTTATCTGTGATGAATATCCATAATGACTGACATATCCGTTATCATCCTCGTCGGGCGGGAAAAAATTCACATGCAGCGGTGCATGGAGAAGCTCGCGTCGCTTGCCCCGCAACAGGTTTTCGTCGTGGAGTCGCAAGAGGATGACGGAGGTCATCAGGTTGCCCTAGACACTGCGATAAAACTCGGCTGGCGCGTTCAAGAGGGCGATCCCTCGTCCGTTGCTCACCTTCAACTTTTACCTACTCTTTCTCTTGCCTTTCACGCTTGGCCCGGATCACAGGCTTTGCAGTTCAACTGGGCGCTTGACCACCTGCCGATCAAGACGAAGTGGGTGTTGCGATTAGATGCGGACGAGTATCTGTATCCGGAATTGATCGACGAGATCAAGGCGAAGCTGGCGTCGCTGCCCGAGGATGTGACGGGGGTGGCGTTTAAACGTCGGCACATCTTCCTCGGTCGCTGGATGAAGCGCGGCACCTATCCGGTCACGTTGATCCGCCTGTTCCGGTACGGCAAGGCGCGCTGCGAGCAGCGGC
>LSQX01129674.1_pt2 | contig 10921 bp, 7 predicted proteins | sample 654561 | NCBI WGS metagenome assembly LSQX01 (sample SAMN04489861, study PRJNA283612) | anaerobic digester metagenome | isolation source: 4 biogas reactors fed with cattle manure at either 37C or 55C with and... | place: Denmark: Kongens Lyngby | collected 2014 | reverse complement strand
ATGCGTCAGGTTCTTCGGGCAGATTGTCTTGGTGAAACGGCGATGGCTATAGCCTTCGATGCGTGGCTTCACAAAAACCCCTATAAGAAGGATGTTTCTGTAGAACTAACGAACCACTTGTTTAGTTCTCCCAAATTCTATCATGATGACCCAAAAAGCCCAATGTATGGACTTATCAACTGGTTTGAAAACGGCAACATATTTTATGGTGATGATAATGCGCGTTTGTTGCTTGGTGCCCTTGCAACTAGAAGTGTTCTTGACGATGACCGCTGGGATGAAAAAATTCTACGCTGTAGTTATGCTAATCTTCGAACTTCCGGTAAATACGGTTTCAGATATAGTGCACTAAGAGATACTTCTTTTGAAAATAAAAATTGGACTGACTACTACGAAGAAGACTTAATATTCTATTCCCCGCATTATACTGCCTATCTTTGGACGGTTTATCTATGGATGTATGCCCTAACTGATCGAGAAATATTTAAGGAACGGGCAGAAACGGCTATCCGAATGTCTATGGAGGTTGGAAGCTCAAAATGGAAATGGCAAAACAGTTTATCCGGTGAGATTACACGGATGATACTACCATTGGCCTTTCTGGTGCGTGTGGATGACACTATAGAACATCGTACATGGTTGGAGCAGATAGTAAAAGAAACCATAGAGCTTATGGATGAAACTGGAGCAGTTCAGGATATGTTTGGCGACTTGAGCTTAGGCAAGTATCCACCTCCTCAGTCCAATGAAAGATATGGAACTGCAGAAGCGTCGTTAATACAACAAAATGGTGACCCAGCAACCGACTTGCTATACACTACAAACTGGGCATTTATTGGTTTGCATGAAGCTAGCCTTCTGTTGGACAATCCTCAAGTAAATGCTGCTTGTGACAAACTAGCAGAATTTCTATGCCGTATCCAAGTAAAATCGGAAGCTCATCCAAAGTTAGATGGGGCTTGGATGCGTAGCTTTGACTATAAGAAGTGGGAGTATTGGGGTAGCAGTGCTGATATCGGATGGGGAGCATGGTGTGTAGAAACCGGCTGGGTAAACGCTTGGATTTCATCAACATTAGCATTGCGTCACACGGGTCGTTCACTAATGTTCCTGGAAGGGAAAGAGCATTTCCAGAAGATAGCACCGGAAATAGAGAAGGATATGCTAACAGATCAAACTGATCTTAGCTCGCTATCTATTAGTAAAACAACAGCTAGCACCATGCCAGGCTCGGAGTAAATTAACTCTAATGCTCCGCCATGGGGAAACCATTACACTTCAATTCCACGTGAAAGATGCCAATAATAAAAACTTAATTAGTTATGGCTCGGGCGAATTTTCATTCTCAGATACGGTTGGTAAGTGGAATACAATATCCATAACAGGTATCGTTCCAGCTGAGGTGAATGGTGTAGAAGTAAAATAAATTCAAGTTGTTGCCACAATTGATGGCATACAGGATGCTATGGTTTACTTAGATGACTTTGAGGTTTGGAGTACGCCGAGTAAATAATACAATACTGGGGCCTTCAGTTATATTAACTAGCTGGTTGTTCAATTAGAATTTTAAGTAGGCAAAAACAATTCAATACTTAATAATGTAAAATGAAAAAAGTAACTGATAAAAAGAAAGGGCGATCGTCACGATCGCTCTTTCTTTTTGAAAACTTTCAGTAGGATTAAAACAAGTTATAGCTAATATATGTAACTCATTTCAAAATTTACTTCCATGCAATGCATGATATCCAATAAATTAGCTAAAAATACGAGTAATAACTGCTTATAGAATGGAAGGGGAATGTTCATGCCGAACAGCGCGGATACAAGATCAAAAAAGAGGGGAAGGTTTCTAAGGGAAGATGGGGCTTTATTTGCTATGGCAATACCTACAGTTATTTATTTGCTCATATTTGCTTATTTACCTATGGCAGGTCTGGTAATGGCATTTCAATCTCTTAACGTCTCTAAGGGGATATTTGGAAGTCCCTTTATTGGATTGAAAAACTTTGAATTTCTTTTTGCTACCACCGATGCTTGGATTATCACTCGAAATACCGTGCTTTATAATGTAGCCTTTATTATAGTTAATTTATTCATTTCCGTTACACTAGCGCTAATGCTAAGCTCATTGCGTTCCGCTAGATATGCAAAAACCGTGCAAACAGTTTACATGATGCCTTATTTCCTATCCTACGCAGTAATCGCCATAGTCGTCAATGCTTTTCTACATAGAGACAGTGGAGTAGTAAACGCTATAATACAGTTTTATGGCGGTACTGGAAAGACCAATTGGTACCATCAACAAAGGATATGGCCACCCTTATTGGTATTTGTAAATGCCTGGAAAGGCTGCGGCTACCAAACTGTTCTGTACCTGGCGGTTATTTCTGGTATATCAAATGAACTTTATGAAGCAGCAGTAATTGACGGAGCAACAAGGTTTAAGCAGGCTCTTTATATCACCATACCTCATCTTCGTTTCATTATAAGTATTTCATTGATACTCTCTATTGGTTCTATTTTCCGAGGTGACTTCGGCCTATTTTACCAGGTACCCATGAACTCGGGCAGAATCTATGCTGTGACTGATGTTATTGATACTTATATTTATCGTTCTCTGGTGCATCTGAGCAATGCTGGTATGTCCACTGCAGCTGGGTTGTATCAATCGGTAGTTGGGTTTATTTTGATATTAGTTGCCAATAAAATTGTCACTAAGGTTGATCCAGACAGTGCAATGTTTTAATTTAACTTTACCAAAACCTATAAGGAGTGGCTGTCTATGGCTAAAAAATCGAAAGTAAATGAATTAACTATGTTATCTAAGGGTTGGAATGCGGTATTTGCGGTAATATTATTTCTCGTTGCATTGTNNNNATTCCGATGGTGCTGATTTTTATTGTCTCTTTCTCCTCTGAAATTAGCATTGCAGATAGAGGATACTCATTTTTTCCCATTGAGTGGACTTTGGACGGATATAAGTACTTATTTCAAACGGGAGATCAGCTGTGGGCTTCTTATAGAGTTACAATCTTTCATTCCATAGTAGGAACAGTAATGAGCCTTGCTTTTATGACCGTCTATGCCTACGTAATAGCACAAAAGAGATTCAAATATACAAAATTTTTTACGTGGATATTATTTTTCACTATGCTGTTTGGTGGCGGTTTGGTACCCAGCTACATCTTAAACGTGCGTTATCTAAGAATTAATGATACCATATGGATATTTTTGCTTCCAGGTCTAGTAAATGCATATTACACAATTATACTCCGAACCTTTATAAACTCCACTATACCGGATTCACTTTTTGAAGCTGCACGTATAGACGGTGCTGGGCATTGGCGAATCTTTGGACAAATTGTACTACCATTATTTAAAGCGGGCATTGCCACGGTAGGTTTATTTAACTTAGTAACGCGATGGAACAACTGGTTTACCGGTATGCTCTACATACGTAATCCTGATCTAGTTCCTCTACAGACCCTGCTCACCAAATTACAGAACAATATTGATTTTCTAAAAAATAATTCGGAACTAGCAAACACTCCGGATGGTATGGAATTACTTCGGAACTTGCCATCTGAAAATATGCGTATGGCCAGTACCATAGTGGTTATTCTTCCTATCTTGTTCGCATATCCCTTCTTCCAGCGTTATTTCGTGCAGGGCTTGACAGTAGGAAGCGTTAAAGGTTGATTCTTTACTCCTGCAATAGCGGGATAGAATAAAAAGTTAAATTAAAGGAGAGAAATCTACTTATGAAAAAGCAATGGCTCACTCGAACAGTTGTAAATATACTAGTTTTGGTAATGGTTTTCGTCATGAGTGCTTGCGGTGGATCTGGTAAGACGCCGACTCCAACCGATAAGGCTACGGAAAAACCTTCAGCAGGTACGGCTCCCAACGAACTAAATTTCGTTACTCTTGACTGGTATCTTGATTTTGGAGAAGCACCCGATGGTCAGATGGTAAACGACGCCGTAAATGAGTATCTGAAGGAAAAAGTTAATGCAAACGTTAACATCTACTATTGGTCTACAACAGATTTTACAACAAATATACCCACTATGATAAGCTCTGGACAAGATTTGGGTATGCTTCCCTACGGTAGAGTGCCCTATGCAATTAATGCCAGTCGTGGTGCATACTATCCAATGGATGAATTATTAGATGAATATGCTCCTGGTACTAAAGCGCTGTTCCCAGAAGATATCTGGGATACTATGAGAGTAGATGGAAAGATCTACGGTATTCCTGCCTTTAAGGATAATGCGTATATCATGAATTTCATTTACAATGCTGACATGGCAGATGACCTTGACCTGGATATGGAAAAGATTAAGTTCTCTGACTGGCGTCAAATAGAACCTTTTTTAATGGAAGTTGTAGAAAAGCGTTCGGAGAAGTTCCCAGAATATGATCAATATCCATTAGTTGGGTCTAATGGTTCAGAAATGCCCTACAACTTCCAAGTTGAGACTTTCGGCGTAGATTTGACAGCTGTAGCAAATATTGAACCTTTTAACAATGTTGCCGGTTATGACTCTGACACGATCTTCAACTTATATGAAACAGATGAGTATCGTGAATATGCGAAAAGCCGTCAGCGAATGGTGGAGAACAACATATTCGCCTATGATTACACTGGTAAGACTGAATGGAACTATACAGGCGGCCTGTTTGCCTGGCCAGGCTGGGGTTACACCTTCATGAATCCCCATTTTTATGGTGAAAATTTTACGACTAAAATGATTTTGTCTGATCGCATATGGACCTCAACATTAATGTATGCAGGCTCCGGAATGTCTATTTCTGCTAATTGTAGGGAGCCTGAGCGAGCTATGATGATTCTGGAACTCATCAATACAGATCCAAAATTTGCTACAATGATGCGTTTTGGTATAGAAGGTGAGCATTATGTCTACGATGATGAAGGCAAGATGACCTTCGAAGGTAGCCCACGTAATGGGGGAGATAAAAAAGGCTACTATCACTGGTATGGTGCCCCGTTAGGCAACCTGACCATCGTAGAAGCACCGGAGAATTTAATTGGCCCCGATCGTTTGATGATGAAAGAGCTAGAGAGAATAAATAAAGAAGCCGTTAGAGCTAATCACATGGGTTTTGCGTTGGATACAACACCTATCACCAACGAGATTGCTGCTACATCTAACGTAGTTGCAGAATACCAGGTTGATATACGTGCTGGGCGTTTCGAATCCGAAGATGAAATAAATAAGGTATTGGATGAGTTCATTGCCAAACTAAAGGCTAATGGTTCTGAAAAGATCGTTGAAGAAGTTCAAAGACAGGTTGATGAATGGTCTGCGAGCAGATAAATCAATCAGTTTTTACAGAAGGCTGAATTAATACAAGTTAATGGTCGCTTGCTCTGATTGGTCAGGGCAGCGACTTTTTTAGGCATTGGTAGCTTCCATAGAGTATATTTCCTCCGGTAGGATTGATGTTTAATTAATTTTTAGGAGTGATAAATTTGAAATTCAACAGCTTTTTTACTTATGATGAGTTGACTAGTTTTCTGAAGGATATTACAGAGCAACACTCTCAGTTATTTTCCTTAAGTTCCCTTGCTGAAACAGAAGAGGGCCATCAATTATGGTGCTTAGAAGTTACCGACAATGAAACTGATAAACCTAAGGAATATAAAGCTGGATTCTATATTCAAGGAAATATGCATGCCATGGAGTTTGCTGGTTCGATGGAGTGTGTATATTTCCTAAACTACATAATGGAGAACCATGAATCTGATTCCAAACTAAGAGCCTTGCTAAAGGATCGAGTATTCTATATTGTTCCTCGCGTAGCAATAGACGGCACAGAATATGTGCTTAATACGAACAGTGCATTAAGATCCAAATATAAGGGTTTTGAACATAAAACCATGATTAAGAAGGACCTCAATGGTGATGGGAAGGTTCTTACCATGCGTTGGAAAAGCCCTTATGGTTCATTTAAGGTATCAGATAGTGATGATAGGCTCATGATTCCCTTGGAACAGGCTAAGGATGCAGGAAAAGAAGTAGAAACCAGATATATGATGGCGGTAGAAGGTATATTAAATACTGGCAAGAAAGAAACAGATATAAACGTTCACGCTTATAAATATGGAGAGGACAATATAGACTATAATCGTAACTTTCCGACCAGCTGGAAAAAAATACTTAATACAGATACAGGAAAATATCCATTATCTGAAATTGAGACACGAGCAATTGCTGACTTCATCATTGAACATCCTAATATCATACAATTGGTAGATTTTCATACAGGAAATCCCGCTATTTTTTATCCTAATAAGCTGGGCAAGCATAATGAGGCTTACAAGAACGATTGGACTCTTGTTGAAACTATAGGAAAAAAAGGTGAAGAGATAACAGACTTTCCTTTCTCCAGTGGCTATGACAACCAGCTAACTGGAAACCGTGGTGCTTCACTTCCAGGCAGCTTAAAAGACTGGCTTTATGAGGATAGAGGCATAATTCCATATATTTTAGAGCTGGGCTTGTTCTATAATTATTTTGATGCTCCTAGGTTTTCTAATTACAAGGCGACTGCATATGCTGAAGAAGAAATTTCAATAGAACTACTAAAGTGGCACGATGCTCATCCGGATTCCAATCTGTTCTTTGAATGGCAACCATATAATCATCCCCAACTTGGTGAGGTGGAAATCGGAGGATGGAACTGGATCGAATATAGTAATCCACCTCTGGCAGATATGAATGGGGTTTGCAAGAAGAGTACAGAATTCATTATACATATGGCAGAATGGATGCCAAAAGTTGAAATTCACAAGGTGAAAACAGAAAATTAATGATGATATCGTAAAGCTGTCGATAATGATTATTAATAGTGGCAAGCTGAACAGCAATATAACTCTGATGAAGGCTGAGCAAAACCCAAGCAAGATAGTTGTAGTATAGATAGCGATTCGGAAATTGAATATTTAGCAGGAGACGAAAAAATACAGATACAAGAAGGCCTTGCTGAAAGAGGTGTCTATGAGTTTGAGTGGGTAGTTAGAACGAATGCTAAATCGGCTTGTGTTCAAGTTATATCAGCTCCTGGGGTATATGATAAAAAAGAAATCCAGTTGTAATAAATCACTATTTTTATCCAGAACATAGTGAGTATCTATAAGGCAGTAGATGATATTGCCATCCAGAACTAAATGCAGTATCCTAGCATTGTCAGCTAGAGCTAAATGCAGTATCCTAGCATTGTCATCCATAACGAAGTGAAGGATCTTATTACTGTCATCCAGAGCAATGCGAAGGATCTAATACTTTAATAGCCACCAGCAAATGATAGCCAAAACAAAAAACGAGGTGTCAAAAATGCCAAACTATGTGTTCGAAAGATTTACAGATGATTATTATCGCTTAATCAATCAAACAGGCGTGAAACAAGCTGTACCTAAAGCGGAGGGAAATGAAAAGTTCAATGCCTGCTGGGATGGCGCTTTAAGCCCAGATGGTGAGTTTTATTTTACTCTGTCTTCTGAAGCCGGTATGTGCGAGCATACCAAACTGAATCGATATGATTTTGAGAGAAATGAAATAGTTGATTGCTTTCATGCACGTGATTTAATCTTACCTAATGTTCGCAAGCTACCTGCCAGTAAGCTGCATACTTCAATAAACTTTATGAATGATGGAAGAGTAATTGCCACGACTCACTCTACAGACAAAGCTCCTCATCATAAAGAGTGGATGCCATTCGGTCACCATAACCATGTGTGGGAAGGCTTCCCTGGTTCTCACATTCTAGTATATGATCCCAAGACTGGCAAATCGGAAAACTGGGGAATTCCAGTTCCTCAAGAATCCATGTATGGTGCAAAATATGATCCAAAGCACAATCGATTATACATGATAGGATTTATGCGAGGTCATGTTTATAGTTATAGCATTGACTCAAAAAAGGTAACGGATTTAGGAAAAGCAGCCGAGCTATATTGCTATAGGCTTTCACTTGGTGCTGATGGCAATATCTATGCTTGTACAAAGACCGGGTATTACTTTAGGATAAATACGGAGTTGAACAAGCTAGAGGATCTGAATTTTCGTGTTCCTGACTATCCGGGAAATTATATAAATAATACATGGTATAAATATCTAGCCTGCGCCCGAAACCACCCTTCAGGTCAGTTCATGTACATGTCTAATCTATGCGCTGATGACCTGTGGAAGCTTGATTTTGAAACCCTGGAGTTAACTACCCTAGGTAGCAAAGTACCTAAGGATGGATTATTTGAGCTTCCCAATGAATACTCCAGTTATGCATGTGATGCATTTGTAATAGATAAGTACAATGTGCTATGGTACAATCTGTATGTATGGACGGTACGATCTTCAGAAAAACACACTTACGGAAGAATAAATTATCTTATACGTTGGGATATTGAAAACAACAAAGAGCCCGAATGCATGGGTATCATCGGAACAGAAGAAAGGGCACATCGAAAGACCACGGAAATGGAAATTGATGTAGAGCGAGACATCATCTACTGTACGGATGTTGGCCGTGGGTTTGGAGCCGATGGACCCAGCGTATTATCAATTGATCTGGCTAAATTTAGAGAAAACATGTATACTCCAGGACCAGTTTCTCAAGAATCCTACATGCGCCCTCGCATGTTAACTGCAGAAGAGATAGAAGCAAGAGATTTAAAAGCTAAGAAGCAAGTTGGAGAAGAGGTTACGGCTGACAACCCCTTCCAGGCATTCCCTATTGAAGATTGCTATCCAGTACGTATTTGGAGAGAAGTTCCTTACACAAGTATTGAAGATTCTAAGGTAATAGGCATGTGCTATGATGAAGAAGATATTTTACACGTGCTAACAGGAGCTTCGTTACATGCGGATATTGCATCATACGTTATCAAAATTAAATATCGCGAAGTACTAGAGCGTATGGATTATAATTCACTTGAGGCTGGCTACAAGGAATGGCTACTTAATAACATCAATCCAGGTGAATTAAAGTTCAACAAGGATGTAAAATTGCCGGAAGCTACTGGACGCAGATATCGTGCTGTTGCATCTGCATCTGTTAAGTGGAATAGTGAACGTGAGATAGTGGGCACTATGGACGCCTTGGTCGCCATTGTAAGTGCAGAGGGCAAAGTATATTCACTGGGCAACGCCGCTGCTTATGGGCCTATTCAATGTATGTGTACCAATAAGGCGAAAACCAAACTTTGGGGAGTTGCTGGTGATCCGGAAGATATGGGTTATGTATTCTACTATGATGATGAAGTTGGTTTAAGGCAACTGGGCATTATCAATTATAATTCCCATGGCCACTATGGCACTACAGCTTCTAATGAGTTATCCAGCATTGCACTTAATAATGCGGAGGATACCTTGGCAATAGGATCAATTGACCGTACTTCTACAGTCCATATTATAAATCTAGAGGGGTAAGAGGTGTTTTCACCTCTTTCTCCTTCCAATAATTACTCCTAGGTTAAAAATAACCTCATAGGATATTGTCATCCAGAACGAAGTGAAGGATCCGATTTATAAAAGTGAAGGAGTGGTAAAATGAAAAAAATAGACATCCACGTACATACCAAAATGTTCAAAGGAATACCGCGCAAAGAAGGTAATACTACCTATGCATCACCTGAAGAGTTAATAGAGATGTATAAGCCAATAGGTGTTGAAAAAGGTATAATTTTGCCTGGTGGTGCAGTAGAATGTGCAACACAGCTTCAATCCAATGAAGAGGTAATGGCCCTCGTAGAAAAATATCCTGACAGCTTTGATTGGTTCTGTAACATTCATCCACGGATGGGTGGAAACTCACCAGATTATGACTTATCTTACTTTATATCCTATTATAAGGAAAGAGGCGCAAAAGGTTTGGGAGAAGTGACTGCAAACTTTTATTTTGACGATCCCTTTGCAGAAAACCTCTTCTATCATTGTCAAAAGACCAATATGCCACTACTTTTTCACATAGCACCACAGGTAGGAGGATACTACGGACTCGCAGATGATTTAGGATTACCAAGATTGGAGAAAGAACTTGCAAAATTCTCGGACCTAATCTTTATCGGACATTCCCAGCCATTTTGGGCGGAGATTGGTAATGATACAACAGAAGAAAATAGGAATAGCTATCCTAAAGGCAAGATACCAAAAGAAGGTAGGCTTGTTGAGCTGATGAGGAAGTATCCAAACTTACATGCTGATTTGTCAGCTGGAAGTGGCCATAATGCCATAACTAGGGATCCAGAGTTTGGTTACGACTTCCTTGAAGAATTCCAAGACAGAATTTATTTTGGCACAGACATCTGTGCTCCTGAAAATGAAGGTGCACCTTTCTTAGGCTTGTCTCGTTGGCTGGATGAGGCTGCAGAATTAGGAAAGATTTCTAGAGAAGCACACAAAAAGGTAAGCAGGGAGAATGCGAAGAATAATTTAGGGATTAGATAAAATTTAAAGATTATGACAAGAGCACTCCTGACAAGGGTGCTCTTAACATACTATAGCACCGTTAGCTATTATCACTCATAATATATACAGATCCCACTCTGTTCGCTATTCAACAGATTTTAATGTGGTGCTGTTAGAAAGCAAATCAAGATGCATAGTAATGGAGTGAAAATACATGAGCAGGAGAGATCTATATGAAAGAGCTACTAAACATCCTATCAACTGATCTCTTCCTATGCATTGCCAACAACAAATGTCTTAAAGTGAACCAATTAAACTCAATTATAAGTTTATTGATCAAGAAAGGTATTCAATTTACGTTGTCATTTACACCTGCAACATCAACAGAAGAAGCATATGCAAAGCTAACGATATACGCCAAGCCTGGTATTTCGCTATCGTTGGAAATTACTTTTGACTCTGGTGATATGTTTGGTCTGTTTTGAGCATTT
>LSQX01199991.1_pt1 | contig 10922 bp, 7 predicted proteins | sample 654561 | NCBI WGS metagenome assembly LSQX01 (sample SAMN04489861, study PRJNA283612) | anaerobic digester metagenome | isolation source: 4 biogas reactors fed with cattle manure at either 37C or 55C with and... | place: Denmark: Kongens Lyngby | collected 2014 | reverse complement strand
AGAAGATGCTGTTTTTCAGATCAGCAACAGTGGGTTATTACCGGTTCGATGATATAAATTCAGGTATTCATAACTATGGAGGGATCAGGCCGGGGTGCTGGATAAATATGATACCTGCCGGCGGACTTGTACTGATGCCTGATGCGACAAACAGGTGTGATTGCAGTTACCTCATGAAATCGTGGATTGCCCTTAAACCGGTAAAAAATTTGTAATTGGTCTTCGAAATGTTCTTCTTTAAAACTGATTTTTAGCTGCTGGTGTGCTTTTGTTATTGTAGTTTAACTATTCATTATTTTTGTTAATACTCATTCGGAAATAATATAGGTCAGCCTGCTCTGATCCATCCATATAAGCTCTTTCTGTAAAAACGACAAGATATTCCTTTTCATTTATGGGTGCAATGGTTGGATATCCATATAATTCCTGGTTCAGGGGACGGTCACCCGCTAATGACGGGAAGGCCCATGGCCGTTTAAGCTCATGCTGAAGGGTCCAGCCTGTGGGATTGAGAAAGATGTCGTCGGGACTGGCAGTGCAGATAAACAAACTGTTTTGTTCAAGTGGCCTTGAGTACCTGTCGCTGTTAAGCGCTATGAGCAGATCACGTTCTTTGTCGTAAATTAGTTGCGGAGCCGCTCCCCAATGCTTCATGGGAGGAATATTGGCAGGTGCCGGTTCACTCCATGTCTGACCGTTATCAAAGCTTATAACCTGCACTAAAGGATGCCCCCATTCCGGGACATCATCCCTGATCAAAGCTACCATTCTGCTTTTCCCGCACCAGGCTCCTGCAACTTCAGATAATGCATAATCCTGATTGTCAGTGATCAATCGGGGATCTTCCCAGGTAATTCCATCTCTGCTGGAAATAAGATACCTCTGGCATCCCATTGTTATATACTTGTCAATTTCAGGATTATAAAATATCTGGCATGTATTCCAGGCACACGAAGTTGGCTGAAGGCCGGACCAGGTCATACCGTTGTCATCGCTGTAAATATAGTAGGCCCCTTCTGTATAAGTGCCGTCAAATCTGTTGAAAAATGCAATAACCCTGCCCTCTTTTGTTACCCCGCCATGGATATTGCGGTCATCATACTGATGGCTGTTATAAACTGTTTCTGCTTCTCCCCATTCATCCTTTTCAGGATCATAAAAAATTTTAGCGACGTAACCATCCATACCAACATGGTCACCCTTTTTCCCCGGGTCGATTCTGAATATAAGAACTATTTTCCCGTTCTTCAGGGGAGCAAGAAATCCTTCACTGTTATGATCATCGTTTACTATTACCGGTCTAAAGGGTGTAACATCTAAACTGTATTCCGGGGTTAATGATTTTCCCGGCATATTCTTTTCACTTTTTGTACAACAAGCCAGCGATAATAAAAGAATTCCTGTCATTGTACATAAGATTATTTTATTCATCCTGCTATTAAATTAAGGCAACTATTCATCTTTCTGATTATCTTATAATAAAATCTTGTCCTGCAAAATTAGCACATAATTTTGTATCTACATTTATTCCATTTTGACAGCAGACTATATGTCTGAAAATGAAACAATTAATATGCCTGTTCAAATAATAACCAGCTTAGTTATTGCATTAGTTGAATTTTTAGTATGCTAAAATATTAGTAATTTTAACTTGTGAAAATGATGGTAAAATATTTAACAGCAATATCATGAAACGATTTATAAAATATCTGTTTGTTTTTGGAATTATGTATTCCTTAATTAACAGTTGCAGTGTTGAGGAAGAGCAGGATATCAGTATTATTCCCAAACCTGTCAGTCAACAGGCTCTTAAAGGAACTTTTATCCTGAAAGAGGGTGCCGGCATTGTATATGACAAAGAGAAGCTTAAAATGCCGGCTGATTATTTAAAGAATTTCCTCGATGAGAAGTACAGCATTGCGACATCAGTATCTTCAAAAGAAACCGGAAGTAAATTTATCCGGCTTTCGCTATCAGACACAATTAAAAATAGTGAGGGGTATGTACTGAAGATCAGGAAAAACGGAGTAGAGATAGCCGGAGCTGACGAGGCCGGTGTTTTTTATGGCATACAATCTTTGTTGCAGATGATGCCCCCTTCTGCGGGTCAAATGGAGCAAATATCTGTACAATGTGCAGATATAGCAGATTTCCCGCGTTTTAAATGGCGGGGACAGCATCTGGATGTTGCCAGGCATTTTTTCCCGGTTGAATATGTAAAAAATTTCATTGATGTTATGGCAATGCAAAAATTGAATACCTTGCACTGGCATCTTACGGAGGACCAGGGATGGCGAATCGAAATTAAAAAATATCCGAAACTTACCGAAATAGGTGCATGGAGGGATAGTACCATAATTGGTTATAATTCACAATATCCACCTCAATACAAAAAGGAAAGGTATGGTGGTTTTTATACTCAGGATGAGATAAGGGAAGTTGTAAAATATGCAAAGGAAAGGCATATTACTGTAGTGCCTGAAATAGAAATGCCGGGGCATTGCCTCTCTGCGCTGGCAGCTTATCCGGAATTATCCTGCACAGGAGGACCGTTCAGTGTGGCTCCCAAATGGGGAATTTTTGAAGATGTTTTTTGTGCAGGTAAAGAAGATACATATAAGTTTCTGATTGATGTTCTTGATGAAGTTATTCAGCTATTTCCTGATGAATATTTTCATATCGGAGGTGATGAAGTACCAAAAGCACGTTGGGAGAAGTGTAAGGATTGTCAGAGAAAAATACGGGAAGAAGGATTGAAGGATGAACATGAGCTGCAGAGTTACTTTGTTAAGCGGATTGAAAAGTACCTGCACAGTAAAGGGAAAAAGCTGATCGGATGGGATGAAATTCTTGAAGGAGGCCTTCCGGAAAGGGCAATTGTTATGTCATGGAGAGGTATGGATGGCGGAATTGCTGCAGCCAGGGCTCATCACTATACTGTAATGACACCCTGGACTCCCTGCTACTTTTATGTATATCAGGGCAAATACAGAGAACCTGTTGCCGGAGGCAATTATACTTTATTAAGTGATGTATATGAATTTGATCCGCTTCCGCAGGAGCTCAATGAAGAGGAGGTGAAATATATATTGGGCGGACAGGGTTGTGCATGGGCTGAATATATGCCAAATGAAGATATTGCTGAATATATGATCTTTCCAAGACTGTCTGCACTCTCTGAAGTGCTTTGGTCAGTTAAATCGCAAAAGGACTGGGATGATTTTCTTAAAAGAATGGATGACCACTATCTCAGGCTGGATTACTTTAATATTAATTACCGGGTTGATTATCCGGCTAACTATGGTTTTATTAACCGTTATTTATCAGAAAATGTTGAGATTACCCTAAGTAATGTTGTCAATGATAGTGAGATAAGGTACACTATCGACGGGAGTGACCCTGTTGATTCATCCCCCCTCTACACAGAGCCTTTTACCCTGAACCTTCACTCTGGCAGTCCGGTTGTGCTCAAATCAAGGACTTTTATGCCAAACGGACGAAAAAGCGCTGTGCATGAAGGGGTATTTGAAAAGCTGGAGTGGCAGCTATCTGTTGATGCAGCAGAGGTTGAATCCGGCCTTAATTTTCAATATTTTGAAAAAGAGATACTTTCTGTTGATGATATAACCGGTAATAGTGACAAAAAAGGTATCATTGAAAATATAAAATTTCCGGATAACGTGGCAGATAACTTTTTTGCCATAATATACGAAGGTTATATAGAAGTTCCTGAAAAAGCTGTATATGATTTCAATCTTTCCACATCATCCGGTAAAGGAGTCCTGATGATAGGAAATATGAATGTGGTGGATAATACGGATGAACTTCCAAGATATTATCAGGGGACCGGAAAAATAGCACTGGAGAAGGGATTCCATAAGTTCAGTTTAACCTATTTGACAACAATCCATAAAGCCGGATTAAAACTGGGCTGTACATATAATGACCAGAAAACAGAGGATATACCTGCGTCCTGGTTTTTTCATTAATATAATTTTTCAATGATCCGGTGCCTTTTTGCAAAATTGTATAGGGGTCAATGCAGATTTTATTTAGAATCTCCTGATAAGGCATGGAGTTTTAAATATATCACACCTTTTCAGGGATTGCATAATTATTCCTGTAATGCTTTTTCAGTAATTTATTGGCTTCATCGTTATCAATAAATTGTTCATTGTCCGGGTCCAACAGCAGTTGCTTATTACCAGTATGGTATGCAATATTGGCAAAATGTACCAGGGATGCGCTCAGATGGGCCTGTTCAAGCGTGCTGTTAGGGCGTTTTCTGTTTTTTATACACTCAATAAAATTTACATGATGATCCAATTCAGAATGTATTCCTCCCGATTGAGCTAATATCTCACCGCCAGGTCCGAATACCTGCCAACCCCCACCCTGCCGTCCGAGATACATCACCCCTCCGGTGCCATATATCTCAATTCTGGTGGCATTTGTATTCCACAGAGGAAAACGATTCTGATCCATTCTGATATCATTTGGGGTTTTTGACATATATTTTGCAGCATTTCCACTGAGACAGTTAATCGCAAATTCTTTATAATCGTAAGTAATATTCTGAATTTCAGGTACTTCGCTTTCTGAATTGTATACATGGTTGCCTCCCCAACAATAAATAGATTCCGGATGCAACGGGTCGCCTAAAACCATACGGGTCAGATCCAGTTGATGACTTGCATCGTTCATTAATCCAGGACTGAAGTCCCGGAAGTAATGCCAGCCTTTATGTGCACCGGGATTATAAGGACGATAAGGAGCAGGGCCCAGCCATGCATCCCAATCCAGGGTATCAGGGATTTTTTCATCAGGAAGTGGTTGCCATTTTTTCCCTCCCATCAGGTTAAAAATATTAATATGCATGATCTGTCCTAATTTGCCTCCCAAAATGTAATCCCTGGCCTCGTTGTTATAATTTCCGCTTCTGTTTTGCAGTCCGACCTGAACTACTCTTTTATATCTTTTTTCTGCTTCGATCATTTTTTTGCCTTCCCAGACACAGGCAGTTGGCGTTTTCTCCAGGTATACGTCTTTTCCGGCCTGACATGCCAGGATTGTGGCAAGTGCGTGCCAGTGGTCGGGAGTTGATATGTATACGGCATCAATATCAGGATCATCCAAAATTTCTTTCATGTTTCTCGTAGCTTCAGGAAGATATCCAAGTTTTTTGTTTATTTCCTTCACTGCCTTTTCAGACCTGAGATCATCCACATCACATACTGATTTTATTTCAACATTTGAATTCATATCACAGCAGTTGAGGCCATTGGCCAACCCTCTTCCACCAGATCCAATAAGTCCCAGAACAACCTTATCATTCGCTCCCCTGCATGACTTGGTAAGTAATCCTACAGCTCCCAGCGAGGCTCCGCAGGTACCAATTATTGTATTTCCTATAAAATCACGTCTTCTCATCTGTGAATATTTTTTGTTTAGTAACCTTTAGTCTGTCATATCTCATTATGAATAACTTAAAGGTAATAATCCAAAGTTAATTAATAACTTTATTTTGTTATAAAAAATTCAATTTATTTCTGTTTTTTTGTGTGTCTTTGGTGTATTACAGGGATTTTGTCATTATTTGAATCCGTCAGCTGAAGCAGACGGCATGGAATAAGGCTATTATGTAGTTGTGGAAAGTATTTGGATTTTACTGCCAGTAAAAAGGTGATGATATAGTTGCCGGATAAAATAGTTTTTATTTAGCTGCCGGAAAAATTAAATTGATTGTTAGTTAATAGATGTTGCACATGAAAAAATTTTATAAATCTGACATAAGCGATGTACTGAAAGAATTTCGGACCAATGAAGCTGCCGGACTTACAATTGCCGAGGCAAAACGAAGGATTGGGGAATACGGACTAAATGTTCTTAAATCTAAAAAAAGAAAAAGCTTTCTGCGGATGTTTATCGAGCAGTTTAAAAGCTTTATGATCATTATTCTTCTGATAGCTGCTGCAATTTCCGCAATAGTGGGTATCACAGAAGGCGAAGGGCTGTTTGATACATTTATAATTTTAGGCATTCTTGTCCTGAATGCATTTATCGGGGCATACCAGGAGCAGAAAGCAGAAAATTCACTTGATGCTCTTAAAAATTTGGCTGCTCCGGAGACGAAAGTGCTACGCGACGGGATTATCTCGGTCATTCCTTCCCGGGAAGTAGTTCCCGGGGATATTGTCATTATAGAGACCGGATCGGTTGTCCCGGCTGATATGAGGCTGATTGAAGCTGTTAATTTAAAAATACAGGAGTCCGCCCTCACCGGAGAATCTCTTGCCGTTGATAAAAAATCAGAAATACTGACGGGAGAAAAGGATATAGCCCTTGGTGACAGGATCAATATGGCTTTTTCAAGCAGTCTGGTAACCTACGGACGGGGCCGCGGTGTTGTAACAGCTACCGGTATGCAAACGGAAGTCGGAAAAATAGCTGACCTGCTGGCCCGGACAGTCGATACAGAAACACCGATGAGCAGACGCCTTGAACAGCTTGGTAAGATGCTGGGCATTGTCGCCCTGGTTATTTGCGCTGTAATTTTTGTAGTAGGAATATTATATGGAAACTCTGTCCTTGATATGTTCATGACAGCTGTGAGCCTTGCTGTTGCTGCAATTCCTGAAGGACTTCCTGCTGTCTCTACTGTTGTCCTGGCAATTGGAGTGCAAAGGATGGTTAAGAAAAATGCTATCATCCGCAACCTGCCATCAGTCGAAACTCTTGGCAGTGCCACTGTTATTTGCTCTGATAAAACCGGTACACTGACACAGAATAAGATGACAGTTGCTGAATTATTTGTGAACAATCAAATAAAAACTATTGACAGGTCAGTTACACCTGGCGAACTTAGTAAAGAAGAACAAAATCTCGTAAATGCTGCAGTACTGTGTACCGATGCGCAGATAGGCAAGAATGAAAATGGAAATGTGACTTTTACAGGAGACCCTACTGAAACTGCCCTGCTTGAGCTTGGCCTCTTTTATGGGGTAAATAAAAATCAATTGGAACAGTCACAGTCCAGAATTTCTGAAATTCCTTTCGACTCAGAACGAAAGAGGATGACCACTGTAAACAGGATAAATGAAAAACTATTTAGGGTTAATGTAAAAGGGGGACTGGATGAAATTTTAGCAGTTTGCACAAAATTAGTTGCTGACGGGGAGGTAAGGCCACTTACCCCGGCTGATAAAGAAAAAATAAGCCGTGAAAACGAAAGAATGGCTAGCTCTGCCCTTCGGGTTCTGGCAATGGCAATTAAAGATATTGCAAAGTTGCCTGAAAAGATCAATATCAGCACTTTGGAAAATGACCTTACCTTTGTTGGATTTGTCGGAATGATAGATCCTCCCCGGCCGGAGGTCATAGAGGCTGTCTCACGTTGCACCACAGCAGGTATTAAACCGGTAATGATAACAGGTGATCATAAGATTACAGCTATGGCGATTGCAAAGGCAACCGGAATATTTAAAGATGGCGATCTTGCCATTACAGGTACAGAGCTTGAAGAACTGGATGAGGACCTTTTCAGAAATGAGGTAGCCGGATATTCTGTATACGCACGGGTTGCCCCGGAACATAAAGTTAAAATTGTAAAAGCCTGGCAGTCGCACAATGAGGTAGTTGCAATGACAGGTGACGGTGTTAATGATGCTCCTGCCCTTAAACAGGCGGATATCGGGGCAGCAATGGGTATTGTCGGGACAGATGTGGCTAAAGGGGCTGCTGACATGGTACTTACAGACGATAACTTTGCAACTATAGTTTCAGCAGTTGAAGAAGGGAGAAGAATATATGACAATATACTGAAAGCTATTCAGTTTCTATTGTCAACTAATGTGGGTGAGATATTCCTGATCCTGACTGCATCTGTATTCAATATTGGAAATCCTTTGCTGCCAATCCATATACTTTGGGTCAACCTGGTGACTGATAGCCTTCCTGCACTTGCACTGAGCCTTGATCCTGCCGATAAAAATATCATGAAAAGAAAACCCCGTAATTCAAAAGCCGGGTTCATGACCAAAGGGATGATCTGGAGAGTGATGTACCAGGGGTTAATGATAGGAACAATTCCATTGGTGGCTTATGTAATCGGACTGCGTGACGGAGGCGAAACACTGGGAAGGACTATGGCTTTCTCTTCACTGATATTTGCCCAGCTGATACATGTCAGAAACCTTCACTCCAATTCAATGTCTTCGCTGGCAATAAATCCTCTCAGAAATAAGCCTCTCATCGGAGCTATTATTGTTTCTGCCCTTATGGCGCTCGCTGTTTTATTAATTCCGCCCTTCAGTGAGGCCTTCAGGCTTACATCAATGGATGGGAAACATTGGTTGATCGTGCTGCTGATGTCATTGATTCCGTTGGTCGTTGTAGATCTGTTTAAACTGCTAAAAATAAATGGTGTAAAGAGCGATATGTAAACCGGATTTTAATGTTATTGCCATAAATTTCATATTTTTGAAGCTCAAACAGACTGATAGTTATTGATGATTCTGATAAAGCTTGGCATATTGCTTACCGGATTTACTTATGCCGGGTTACTTCCGTTTGCGGTAAAACGAAGTCTTAATCATGTTGATTTCGATCCACAAAAGGAGACATTGAGTTTTCTGAGTAATAAAAACCTCTATGAAAAAAGATTTGTTTCCGGGTATAAACGGATGCTTTTCACTACTGCTATCCTGAATTATTTTTTCTTCTGGCTCCTTTCTGAATTTTACGACCTCGGAGAATATGAAGCATTTATGAAGCAGATTGATTATAGCTTTGCATTCCTGGCTCTCCTGGCATTTGTACCGCACAATATTAAGCCTTACAGCTTTAAAAATCTTCAGTCATCTATTCAAAGGTTTATTCATAATATTTTGGCGATTATAGTTTTTATTACGCTTCCGGTGCTTATTATAATGTTTCAGACAGCAATAATGGATAATCTCTATTTTATGGGTATTTCCGGATTGGCTATTATATCTGTAGTTATAATCCTGACTTTTTTGTTTACGATAACCAAGGGTATCAACGGCGTTACAGAGATTATATTTATTAACGGAATAAGTATCTGGAGTATCTATGTCACCATTCTTACATTTATCAAATAAAACAAAACTTATAATTCCGGCTGAATTTTATAAAGCCAAATAAAATTAATTAAAAAGCGTTCACTACTTTTATAGCTGATTAAATAGTAACTTCTGGTTATGGAAAATCGAACCCGGAAAGCACAAAGAGCTACATGGACCGGTTTTTTTGTCAACCTGCTTCTGTCAATTGGCAAACTGGCAGCAGGTATATTCGGTCATAGTACTGCCCTGATAGCAGATGGTGTACATTCATTTTCTGATTCAGGTACCGATATCATAGTACTGGGTTTTGTCAGGGTCTCAGAAAAAGAGAGCGATAAAAATCATAAATACGGCCATGGAAAATATGAAACGTTTGCTACTCTGATAATTAGCCTTACACTTTTGTTGGTTGGAGTAGGAATATGCTGGAGCGGTATTCAGAATATAATAAAATCATTATCGGGAGGATCTTTGATACAACCTTCAGGTATGGCTCTAATTGCAGCATTTGTATCAGTTATCACTAAAGAATGGCTTTATCAATATACTCTCCGGATTGGCAAATCCATCAACAACCAGGCTGTTATTGCAAATGCATGGCATCATCGTTCTGATGCTTTGTCAAGTATTGGTACCTTGCTCGGTGTGGGTGGTGCCATTTTCCTGGGTGAGAAATGGCGGATATTGGACCCTTTGGCAGGGGTAATTGTAAGTTTCTTTATAATTCAAATTGCTGTAAAAATCGGACTGCCAAGTGCAAAAGAACTTATGGAGACCGCCCTGCCTGACGAAATAGAGGATGAGATTACGTCTATAATCAATAAAACCCCGGGGGTTAAAGATTCTCACAAGTTGAAAACCCGTAAGATTGGTAATATTTATGCAATTGATATTCACATTAAACTGGATGGTAACCTTTCATTGACAGAGTCGCATGATATAGCCACAGTTGTTGAACAAAAACTCTTTGTCAGATTTGGAAGACAGACACATATAAATATTCATATGGAACCATACAAGTCGTTGTAAAAATCATTTTGCCGAAAACTTTCGTTTTAACGCTATTAGCAGGTGTCAAAAATTGTTGCTTTTTATAGTAAAAAGTTTATATTTAAACTGGCAAAAATAAAATGAATGATCTTTCACTCATCTTTTGAATATACCTATCTGTGGCTGCCTTTTATCGGATTTATTATTGGGCTGGCAGCCTCAATGATAGGAAGTGGTGGCGGTTTTTTCTTTCTTCCGGTTCTTATTCTCATTTTCAAATTACCTGCACAAATAGCTGTGGCAACTTCACTGGCAGCAACACTGCCGATCTGTATTGTCGGTTCATTCAGCCATTACCGGAATGATAATATTAATTTCCGAATGGGACTGTTATTTATAATAACAGGATTTTTAGGTGCAATAACCGGAGCATGGATAACGAGTTTAGTCACAACCCCGCAGCTAAAAACCGGATTTGGAATTTATTCTCTTCTTATTGCTGTTCCTCTGCTCGTGAATTACAGAAGATATAAAAAGAGTAAGATACCGAAACTACCGGTACCTAAAGGATTAAGTATTAAAAAAATCTCCAGGGGATCATTTTACGGACTGCTTTCGGGAGTTATAACAGGTTCATTCGGGACCAGCGGGGCTGCACCTGTACTGGCAGGTTTATTGTCGCTGCAAATGCCTGTCAGGCTGGTTGCGGGAACCTCACTACTCATAATCCTTATTAATACGATTTCAGCTTTAGGGGCACATTTTCTTGTGGGTGAAATTGATATGACTATCGTATACTTTCTTGCTTCCGGTTCGGTAATAGGGGCATTTGCCGGGCCGGTATTACTT
>LSQX01094549.1_pt1 | contig 10922 bp, 15 predicted proteins | sample 654561 | NCBI WGS metagenome assembly LSQX01 (sample SAMN04489861, study PRJNA283612) | anaerobic digester metagenome | isolation source: 4 biogas reactors fed with cattle manure at either 37C or 55C with and... | place: Denmark: Kongens Lyngby | collected 2014 | reverse complement strand
TGATGAAAAAGATATCAGCCGGAAGCTTGCGATCCAGCACAGGAAACTGGCGCAGCAGGTTATTTTCTGTGCGCTGGAAGCAGCGGTAAATGTCACACACCACATTGCGCAGGGTCTTGCTGTTACGCTCATTGCGCATGATGATCTTTTCCCAGTCCCACTGGTCAACATATATTGAATGAAGATTATCAAGATCCTCATCCCTTCTAATGGCATTCATGTCCGTATACAGACCTTCTCCGACCTTAAATCCATACTTGGCCAGGGCTACCCTCTTCCATTTTGCAAGGGAATGCACTATTTCAACAATCCCCCCGCCTATGGATTTAACCTCGAAATTTACAGGTCTTTCGACTCCATTCAGATTGTCATTCATGCCGGTTTCGGGCTTTACAAAAAGCGGTGCCGAAACCCTGGTTAAGTTCAATTCCGAAGCCAATGCTGCTTCAAAATAATCCTTTATTTTCTTTATAGCAATTTCTGTATCTTTAACGGATAAAACCGGACGGTAATCCATAGGAATTATTAATCTATCTATCTTTTTTATCACTTGCATTTTCCTCCCAATTAACCATTTAAATAATTAATTCACATTATACCATTTATTAGCCCCAAATTCCAATAGTTATATTATATTTGAGCGATTAAAATTATAATAAAATTATTTATCCCAAACACAAGAATAACTATGGACTGCTCTAAAAAAGTGTTGTATTATTTATTATGGAAATTGAATAACTCAAAAAATTATAATATTGGGAGGTCAAAATGTCTCGAAAAATTATTACAAAATTAATTTCAATATTTCTGCTTGTAGCAACGTTAGTCACCATGACCGCCGGCTGCAGCAAGTCAAAATACAGTGTCGAACACCCAAAGGTACAGATTGAGATGGAAGACGGGGGAATAATGGTCCTTGAACTGTATCCGGAATATGCGCCGAAAACCGTGGATAATTTTATCAACCTTGTTGAAAACGGCTTTTATGACGGACTTACTTTCCACAGGATCATAAAAGGATTTATGATTCAGGGAGGTGCCCCCAATAGCGACAGTCCAGATGTTAAAGCCATCAAAGGGGAGTTTGCCAGCAACGGTTTTTCAAAAAACACACTAAAGCATACAAGAGGAGTAATTTCAATGGCTAGGACCCCGGATAAAGATTCTGCTACATCCCAGTTCTTTATTATGCATGGAGATGCACCATCCCTTGATGGAGATTATGCGGCCTTCGGGAAGCTGATAGAGGGCGAGGATGTACTGGATAAAATTGCAGATACTCCGGTAGACCCAAATCCTTATATGAGTGGAGAACTATCCCTACCAAAAGAGGAAGTCAAAATCAAAAAGGCAACTGTTCTGGAAAAGTAGACATTTTAGATATTATAAAAATTCCGGCTATATAAAAAGCCGGAATTTTTTACTTTTTACTTACAAATCATTCTATCAAACTTCAATCATTCAATTAAACTTCCCAACACCTTCCCCAAGCTGTCATTTATCACTAAATTTGCTTTTCTGTCATAGGGCGTTGAAGACTTGTTAATAAGGACGAGCTTATCCTTTCCGTAATATTGAATAAGCCCTGCCGCAGGATAAACAGCAAGGGAGGTTCCCCCAATAATCAGCACCTCTGCATTTCTGATATATTTTACAGCCTGTTCAATGCTGTCTGAATCCAAGGGTTCTTCGTATAAAACTACTTTGGGCTTTACAATACCGTTACATTTATTGCACCTGGGTACTGCTTCCGGGCTGTTTAAAACATAGTCCAGATCAAAGCTTTCATTGCAATCCATGCAAAAATTCTCATGAATTGTTCCGTGAAGCTCAACAACATTTTTAGATCCGGCCATCTGATGCAAACCGTCAACGTTCTGGGTTATTACCGCTTTAATCTTGCCTTCTTCTTCAAGTTTTGCCAGCGCTTTGTGGGCATTATTGGGTTTTGCATCCTTGTAAATCATTTTACTTTTATAAAATTTAAAGAATTCCTCGGTATGTTCCATAAAAAAGCTGTGACTTAGTATGACCTCAGGCGGGTATGCATAATTGTTTTTTTCATTATATATTCCCGTATCCGCCGATCTGAAATCCGGTATACCGCTTTCGGTAGACACTCCCGCACCTCCGAAAAACACTATATTGTTACTTTTGTCAACTATGGACTTTAATACATCATACTCCATACCATCACCCCAGTTTTATCTTTATATGCCAATTTATTGGCTTATGTCGGTGCATGAATGAAATTATGTACCAAGCATCTAACCTACATTATATAATACTTTGAGTTTATCTGAAACAAAAATCATCAAAATTACCATATAATTAATAAAACAGCTTATTATAACTTATTTCCTTAGTATTCTTTTCTTTGTAAGGGTATATAGGCAACTGCTATACTTAAATACTCAATTATCAATTGAATGAGTATCTGCTCCCAAATCTTTTATCGTCCGGTCTTTTTATCACATTATTTTGTCTTTTCTTTATACTTCTTCATTTCTGTTGACACTGTCTTTATAACTCCACATATTACAATAACGACGAATATTAGTATTATTAAAGAAATAAATACCCTACCAATATATTGCGAACCGGTTTCAAATATTATTGTCTCATTCCCTTCGGCATCGGTTTTTATAAGTTTTGTATAACCAAAGACTTCTTTTAGCGAGTAATTTATTTCATCGATATTTACGCTCCTTTTGCTATAGTAATTTTTATAATACCATTTAATATCTTCTCTGTCTGAAATCTTTTTTTCTTTATCAATTCAGCGTCGGTGTTATAATAATAACATGTATCGCCTCTTACATTAAAAATCATAATATTATTTTGATCATCCATATTAAAAAAATAAGTGCCATACAACTTAAAAGCAAAACCATATTTGAAATTACCGTCCTTACCATAGACATTAATATGGTGATCTTCAAAACCAATAGCAACATCACCTGAAGAATTTGCAGAAATCCCCACCGGAGACGAATATGTTTTATACTCTTCTTGTATCTTTGTAAAATTTATAACATTTTCTTTGCCTTCCTCGGCAAATACATTGCCAGCTGTTACACTTATCAAGAAAATCAAAAGAAATATACATCTTCTCATTTATGTTCACCACTCCATTATGTTATTGTAAATATCATCCATCGCATCAAATATATTGAATTCTAAAGGTATTTTTGTTTCCCCCATTTTAACACGAACTGGCATTGTTTCTCCCCATCCAACATGAACCTCTCCTCCAGGAGTACCTAAACCAACGGCTCGAGTAGTACCATAATATGTTCCTCCTTCTTCAACATCAGGAATAATATTAAACTCTCCAGCTGCAGTCAATGGAACTCCATAAACAGGAACACCAATTGAGCCTCCCACTTGATATCCTTGGCCCAACAATTTGTCTACATTAGGTGCATTAGTATTCATTTGAAATAAAGTTGCTGAAACTCCCGGAGTACCTGTTGTCACACCTCCAGCAACCGTTTGTTGAACTGCAACATTTCCTTTAGTATCAAAAGAAATACCTAATGAGTATCCAAAATACCAAATACTAGGGCTACCAGAAATACAAATACCTATTGTTTTTGTATAATCTATATCTTCTAATATATCCTGTGCATTTTTTATCAAAGGCATAATACCTTTAGCAAAAGACTTTACAGTGTTTTTTACAATTAATTCTCCGTTTATTCCGTCAATATCATCTATAATGCCTATTTTTTCAAAACAGTCTAAAGTCCAATCGAGTCCTGGTATGTTTTCTAAAGTATCATTAAAAATACTATTTAAAACGTTACCGTTTGTACAACTAAAGTTAATCCCTTCCTTACAGTGTCCGGTTGGGTCAATATACTTTATCGGGTTATTGGCAACGTAGGTATATAAATTGAGTCCGTCACCTCTAAAGGAGTCTTCCTGCATAAACCTTCCTATGCTTGGGTTATAGTATCTTGCTCTTAAATAATATTGGTCAGTAACTGAATCATGCAGTTCTCCCGAGTACTTGAATCTGTTGTCTACTTTTTCAACACTGTCTAATATGTTTCCAAAGGCATCATAGCTGTAGCTGTTTACTACTTCTCCTCTTCCATTGGTAAGAGCGGTAACATTTCCGTGAGCATTGTGGATATAATAATAGGTATCCTTATTGCTGTCCTCTTTTTTACAATATCGTATGTCCCTGAACTATTCTGTCTTTCAATTCCCAACTCTCGTCAACTTCACATGCTATTTTTCTTCCATTGTATATGTATCTGTTGTATTTTCCGTTTTCTATCGATACCGTCCTTAAATTCTCGGCGTCATATATGTTCTCCATATATGTTCCGTCAGGATTCTGTACTCGTACCAGTTTATTAAACCCGTCATAGCTGTATAATTTGCTTAATTCGCCTTCTTTCTCTCTTATGAGATTTCCTCTTTCATCATACTCATATTCCGTTGTCAACCCGTTCTTAATCCGTTGTATTAATCTATTGCAATTATCATACTCATATTGCTCCAATATTTCCCCGAATTCTCTCTTAAGCCTGTTGCCGTTAGCATCATAGGTAAACCTCTCTTTAATTTTAGATGATTTCAATCTCATCAAAATTTTCAAAAAATTCAAACCGTCCAACTTTATCTCATAGCTGACCCCATTTATATTTTTATTGCTTCGGTTTATAAATACCTGCTATATTCATGTCTTGCCAGTAACCAAATTCGGTTTCTTCATCTTCTGCCTTTATTACACGTAATGTATACATTCCTGCATTATCAGGATTCATAGTATCCTTTATATAATCAATTACAAAAAACATATATTTCTCTTTATCTGTAGTTACTATATACCATGCCCTTAGCATTAAAGATTTCTTTCCTCTTTCTATTGATTCATCTGAAGACCATGCATCTATCTCCCAAGACTGTACATCGCCTTGAAAGAAATCAAACAAATAATCTACTCCCTCATCAATTTCATTGGCTTCCTCCAATGCCTTTTTGGAAAATAACGCTTTCATCGCTTCTTTGTCTTTATCTTTAATTGCTGCAAGTATTTCTTGAATTCTTTCCTTTGCCGCTCTTTCTTCTCCAACATACACTATTCTACCTCTAAACAAACATGACGTTAATATAAAAGTACTTGTAAGAAATATTAGTAATACGGCTTTCTTAATCATATAAATTCCTCTTTTCATTAAATGTAAGCTTCAAAAATCTTATTAGCACTATTTAGTTGTTTAACTTATCACAACTTCAAAATAAATCATATTATTTGCACTATCTATATAAAAATTTCCTAAAATGCTTGGCGGCTTTTTGAAGTCATTAAACTCTTTACTATAAAACCATTTCGATATCGTGTTGTCATAATTTTCAGGTATGAAAGAAATCTGTAAGTTCTCATCTAACACTTTCATATCATATTTTTCTATATAATATTTAACCTTAACAGCATCAATTTCAATAAAACCTTTCATCCAATAGTCAGATGGCCCAGGAACCCATCTTCCACCCGAACCCATTACACCACTCTTCCAATAGCATTTCTCAAAATCGCCTATATTAGGAAATCTATTTATAATTGCTTCTTTATCAGTTCTTATTGCTTCCTCCTGTTTGTTATCTTTACTAAAACTACTAATAAAAAATAGTATAGACACAACTAGAATAACAATACAAAATAGAACAACCATTATTAAGAACAATTTTCTTTTCATGCTCATTCTCCATCTCCCACTTATGCAGACTTTCAACTTGTTCTGAAATCAAAACTTTCCTCCTTCGTAAACAACAGTTTTTAATTCATCATTTAGAAGGGAATGTATTATTTTTTCTTTATTCGCAACATGATCAAATATTCTTGACAAATCTTTTACGATGTCAGCCAGATTTATCAATTCTTTAAATATTTCTTTTATCGATATCCTACTCAATGATATAAAAGAAGCTAGCAATCAATTTTCTTTTTTTGATAAAATACCGCCAGCCCTTTTTCTTGCCACAGCCTGTTTATTTACTTTCGTTAACCTTTAAAACTTGTGAAAATATCAACATATGAATTATGGAAATTATACCATTGGTTTCTTTAAAATTCAATAAAATCTCTGTAAAAAGGGGCATTAAATGCTTTCCATGTTCAATCATATACAGGTTTTTCTATTCCCCATATAAACTAAACTAATTACAAAAAACAATATTGCAATCGTGAATAAAACCCATTTTTCCCTTTGAAGATATCCGTTTTGCAAACTGAAAAGGTAAAACCCTTTCGTATACTTTCCCCTTGTAGACAATTCAAGTCCATAATAACCAAAGGGTATCAGATACGCGATAGCAATATTGTTTGAAAAGGTTCCCACCAAATATCCCGTTGCTCCCAATAATAATGCGGAAATAAATACCCCTGCAACTATCGACCCTTCGTTAAAATTGCCTCCTTGTACCACAGCAGCCGCTACAAAAATTACAACACCGAATAACAATAGTATTACTAAATAAATCAGCCTTATAATTGAAGGAAAAACCGTAGATACGGGTTTTGAATGAATTATTTCTTTTATATCCGTGTTTTCATCAATAAACGCAGCGCCAGAAATCAATATTATACCCAAAATTGAAACATAAGTTTCTCCTATCCTTGCCATATCGGAAAAATCAGCTCTCTCCAAGCTAAAGAAAGCTTGAATTGCCAACAGCAGCAAAACAGAAACTATAAGACTTGCTTTGGGTATAAGCTTCAAATTATACCGGAGCAATCCGCTATTTAATCCTTTCACCGATATGCCTCCTTTTCCGTTGCCAAATCCCGGCAGTTATAAAAGTGATTATTATTGACATAACAAATATAAAAATCCTGTTTATATAAAATGCCTGAGGGTTCATAAGCGGCTCTAACGTATTGTGCCGTATAAATACTTTGCTCAGACTGTAGTCACCATACAGAGGCATAACCGTTAAGAAAAAAATTACATATTGTACACCGATTGCTGCTATAGGGCTGTTACTCAAGAGAGAAACCATCATACTTAAAGCTACAACAAACATTACCCCTGGAAAAAGCCACACTGCAAATGTGGAAAAATAGGCAAAAACATTTACATCATATCCTTCCAACTTCATTTTTATTGCATAAAAAGTTGGAATACAGGCAACAGCCATTATGCTTGCAAATATAGGTATACACATTCCGATAAACTTTGAAAACACATAACTAACACCCCCTACCGGACGGCTGCATACAAGTTCCAAAATACGGCTGCGTCTGTCACGGTAAAACATAAAGGCAGAAAGAAACACCGTCAACATTGAAAGCGAAATACCGTAGTAGTCACAAAACATTTGGGCCATAAGGGAAGTAAATCCAAGCCCAACCAACCGTTCTTTATCTGCAACACATTGCTCATAGGATTTAGGTTGATGCGGTATCCAGCTAATGCGGCGTTCCTTGGTAATTACGGTACGTCCCCCCAGCTTCTCATCCAATTCATCTATGATTCTCTCAAACTCTTCACCGGAAAGATTTAGATTCTCCTCTGTCAATATTCCTTTACCTTCCGGAGATATCTTTTGCATTACTTCTTTAATCAACGTTATCTGTTCCTCCGAAAGCTTTCTCTCCTTGTTAATAATCAACCCTTGAACGATTATTTTTCTGCTTTCAATAGCTCTCTGGAGCAATTCATATACCCCCTTCTGAGCGGTCACTTCGTCAAGCTGTCTGGAATCCCCGATCATCTGATTTGCTAATAAATATATGTCCTCCTGTTCATCAGGATGTTTTGCCCACATTTCGAATTCTCCAATTTGAGTAAACACAAATATGGCTGTCAGCAAAGCAAACACATAAAACGTTATTCTTTTAAACTGGTGTTTCATTTCAATAACAGACAGTTTTAATAGCATATTTACACCCCCTTGATGATTTTCATATAACCGTCTTCAACAGACGGCGATATGTTTTCTGCCCCTTCAAAGGGTTTTTCGGAGGCCAATATTCGAACTCTGAATTTCTCGGTTTCTCTTACCGATGATATCAGCGTAAAATTATCCTGAACATAGTTCAGCTTGTCAGGCTCTATCAATCCGCTCCATACATATCCCTCGACCGACTTCAGCAATTCTCCTACGGTGCCTGAATACACAATTTTACCTTCCCTTAATACCCCCAGTTTTTCACAGGTGGACTCAATATCCTCCACTATATGTGTGGACAGTATAACTATACGTTCGGAAGATAAACTCCCCAGCATATTGCGAAAGCGTATACGTTCCTCCGGATCCAGCCCGGCTGTCGGTTCGTCGACAATTAACACCTTTGGGTTTGCCAGTAATGCCTGGGCTATTCCCAAACGTCTTTTCATGCCCCCCGACAGAGCTTTCACCTTAACTTTTTTATATTGGAGTAAATTCACCTTTTCCAAAAGCTCGTTAACAGTGTCTTTTCTTATCCTTTTGTCGGTTATCCGGGATAAAATCGCAAGATAGTCCAAAGCTTCATATACCGAAAAAGAGGGATATACAGAAAACTCCTGCGGCAGGTAACCGGTTATTTCCCTGATTTCCTTTCTTCTATGTATTTGAACACCATTTACTTCTACCGTTCCCGAAGTAGGGGGAATAAGAGTTGTCAAAATTCTCATCAATGTAGTTTTGCCTGCACCGTTAGGACCTAAAAGTCCGAACATGCCTTTGTCAATCTGTAAATTTACATTGTCCAACGCAACCTTATTTCCATACTTTTTGCATAGATTACTTATGACTATACTCATTTAACCTCACTCCCGCATCAGTATTTTCTATTTCAAAGTCATACGTTTCCATCCAAATCATGAACATCAATATCGAAACCGAGATGACCGCAATTTCCACTATGCCAATTTCGAAAAACAATATACTTATAACCAGCGCTGAAAGCGCACAAAAAGGTATAAGACCGATCTTTATTTTTCTGTATAGGAGTCTCTTCTGTCTCATTCGAATAAGCTCCAATTCCCTGCGTTCTTTTTCCAAAATATTAATTTTCCTACGAACTCCATTTAAAAATTCCTGTTCATTCATATACAAATCCCCCTTTCATCAGCTCTTTACGAAGCTTTTTCTTTGCCCTGTAATTCAGCACCCGGGCATGAACCTCGCTTATTTGAAGAACCTTTGCCGCCTCACGCATTGTCATACCTTCAACATCAACCATTTGAATTATTGCCCTGTAATTCGATTTAAGCTTACTGATTTCATGTTCCAAGAGTATTTTTGTATCAAGATTGTCGAACTCATTTCCTTCCCGGGATATATCTTCAATACCATCGCTTTGCAGCTCTTTATTTTTTCTTATGTAATCCACGCATTTGTTATGTATGATTGAAAATAACCATGTTTTAAAGGACATTTTGGGATTATATTTGTCTCTGTTTACATACACAGCTGCAAAGGCTTCTTGTGCTATATCCTCACAAATTTGAGCATCGTTTATATATCTTTTGGCAAAATTAATTGAATTTTCACGGTACTCAAGTACAATTTTCTCAAAGGACTCCAAATCGTCAAAAAAGCGGTCCTGCTTTTGCTCCTTCGGTCTCAATCATACACCCCCTTATCTTGGGCCGGTAAAATACTAAAATCCCATTATAATTTTATATTTTAAATAAAATATATTGAAATCTGCATTTCTATTATTTATTCGTATTTAATTATTAAAAAGTTACATCTGAAAAAATTTTATTTTGATTTGATTTATGAAGTGATTTTGATCAATACTTTCATGGAAAATAAAGAATTGTCAGTTTTTCTTTACTGTTACCCATATTTTGAAAACATCGGATATAAGTACTCTTGAAACTTTCAACTTATAACTTTTGCCTTCAATAATGAAAATATCATCATCTAAAAGCCCTACCACCAGATCCATGTCAACACTTCTTACTTCTTTCCACAATAAGTCTTTATATTTGTCTTTTATATACTTTTCAAGCTCCAATTTATCAAAATTGCTTTCTTCGTCGTCCATATAAATCAAGTGAGCCTCTATATCGGAAACTAAAAACTTCTTTTTATTTACATTGTCAAAGGACTCTTTAAGCTTTTTATATTTTACATCATTATCTGCTATAACGTTTTTAAGATACATTATTTCCTCATGGTACAGGTCAATCCTGTAGCTTACAAGAGCACTCATCATCGTACAGCCAATAAGAATCCCCCCCAAAAGCCCTGTAATAAAGCAGATAAACAGTTTATAAGAAAGTTTCTTCATTTTAGCATTGACTCCCCACATTTTTGAATAAGCCTTATAAAGCCATAACCGGCATTTGCCCCAATTACGGCCACTACCACATATACCGCCTGTTTTACAATCGATCTGATTTCTCCCCTAAATAACCCTTTTTCAAGTATTTCGAAGGTTGAAAAGGTTCCTCCAATGGCTGCCACAATAGCCCAAATCTTGATTTCCCGGGCCAGCTTCAGCATGGTGCTCATCGGGGGTTCCTTAAGCAAAACAGCGGCAAAAGAGCCCAGCAAAGAAGCCCCCAGAATAATGCCCATAGCCGTGAAGAATATAAATATCGACTTGTGGGAGAAAGCAGTCATCTCTTAGCTCCGCTTCATCTTGTGTCCTGCCTCAATATATTCGGCGACTGGGATTCTAATAACCTTGGCCTGGTCACCAGCATGGGCCTTTTACCCGTTCGAAGCGGGCACAGGGATTTTACGGGGGTGCCGTCCTGTTTTCGCTCGGATTTCTTCCAGGAGGTTCCTTGTTAACCAAATACAGGTTAGATTCATAACATATGGATATATCATAAAGAAAGGAGAAATGGTATGTCCAAACTGACACCCGCCCAATTCGTTCAAAAATCGCTTGACCTGCACCTTTTTTTCCTGCGCATCATGAAGGAACACTCATTCTTTCTGGAAGCCGCTTTTGTTGC
>LSQX01066424.1_pt1 | contig 10922 bp, 7 predicted proteins | sample 654561 | NCBI WGS metagenome assembly LSQX01 (sample SAMN04489861, study PRJNA283612) | anaerobic digester metagenome | isolation source: 4 biogas reactors fed with cattle manure at either 37C or 55C with and... | place: Denmark: Kongens Lyngby | collected 2014 | reverse complement strand
TGGAGATAAATATCTTGTTTCTGGAAAAATGGCTGCCTTTAACGAATTAGTTCAAATTGCACAAGGTTCAACACTTACACTAGTTAATAGAGGTAATGCCTTAATTGAATCCAAAACCATTACAGATCTTTCAACTTTAAAAGCGACCGATCAAGCTAGTAGAATAAATGTTACTGGTGAAGTTGTAAGTGTTAGCGATACCGGTCAAGAAATGGTTGTGAAAGTTGGAGCTAAAAATATTACTCTTCGTGCTATTTCAGGCACTGCAACAGATCCGGTAAACGCTAAATTATTACAAGCGATTGTTGGTCAAATGATAGAATTAAAAGATATACACGTTGACTGGTATAAAGGTGCCCAATTACTTCCAACTTTAGCAAGTCAAATTGAACTTGTTAAATTAGAGGATGATGAAATTGTTCATATGGCGATTGCTCAATTAATCGAACAATTTAAAGACAAATCATTTGAAATGGAAACTGCAATTGTGCTTCCTCAAGAATTACTAGGTGTTAGCTTAGTTTGGACAATCGATCCTACAAATGCTATCGTAGCTGGTAAATGGATGACAGTAACTGAAGATACAAATATTACACTTAGTGTAGTTGGAACTCTTAATGAAGAAGTACATTCATCAGGAGATATGACAGTAACTATTAAGTTTAAAGATCCTTCAGCTGTTGAAGAAACGGTTACTTTAGCTTATGAAGGCGAAGACACAGGCAATTTTACCGATGGAAATAATGCGGCATCTGTAGGTTTAGACCCAGCATTATTTAATGTTATTGGAATACCTGGATCTGCTAATCAAAATGTTGGTCTTAACAAAGACAATCAAGTTAGAGTTTATAGTGTTAAAGAAGATGGAAATGGAAATACACTTGAAGTAACAATTGCTGAAGGTTATTCGATAACTTCTGTTGTATTTAAATTTACTGCTACAACTGGAACAACAGCACAATCAGCTAGCGCTTTATTAGTGTTAGGTGAAGCAGAAAACAATTTGACAGATTTAACTGGAACTTTGACATATGAAAATTTAGATATTAGTTCATTTTCTTTCAAAAACACTCATCAAGGTGGAGATAAAAACGGTCAAATTTGGATTCTTTCTATCGAAATAACATATATCAAAAATTAATTTAAAAATCTATTTAAATAAGAACTAAGGAGACAAATTTTGTCTCCTTTTTTCATGCTAAAAGAGTTTATAAGGCGATATCACAATATTTTATAAATGACGCCGTTTGTATTTGTGCAGATTTTAAATAAAAGCTGCCAATCTTTACCATAAAAAAACAATATTAAACGATTGTTTCATATAAATTAATTTATATGAATGTATTGCATATAATCGATTACCGTGATATAATTTAGATATATAATGTTTGAAATGAGGGACGATGATGAAAAAAATATATTTTATTTTTGCACTATTATTTAGCTTGTTAATCTTGGGTAACCAAGTAGATAATCAATTTAAAGCCGAAGATTTGGAACCGGCTGTGATTGATATTGCGGTTAACGAAAAGCTTCCAACTACATTTATTATGGGATCTGAAATGCCAAATTTCAAATCTTATTTTGTTGTTAAGGTCAATAATACTAGCAGAAATGTTATAGACGATGAGATTGATTTAACTTCATTTAATATTAATCAAGTTGGTGATTATACAATAACTGTTACAATTGTCGCTGGCACCTCTACTAAGTCTCACACCTTAGATGTCAAGGTTGTTTTAGAAGACGTTACGGCACCAACTGTAACTTTGTCGAAACCATTTATTTTTAATGACTTTGGACAAATTGCTTGGGACTCACGTGAATCAATGATTAAATTGATGGAAAGATTTCAAATTTTTGATGATGTTGACGGTGTTATTTTAGCAAGCGAAGAAATGTTTGAAGGGATAGAAAAGGTTAGATTAAATAACTACGACCATGAATATTCAATCTTTGTATCAATCAAAGATAAAGCTGGAAATGAATTTTTCTATGGAGAATTACGTTTATTAATTATCAACACCATTGGAAGTGTTATCGTTGAAGTTGATGAGGAACTTCCGCTTGAATTTGTCAAGGGAAGCGAAAGCCCTGATTTCAAAAAGTATTTTTCCATAACAGATAATGTTACGGTAGTTGAAGTTACTGAAGATTTAATTAGACTTGGTGGATTTGATATTAATAAGGTTGGAACTTATAATGTTTCTATTATTTATTCTAGACCATATGTTTTTGATACCAATCGCGATTTAAAAAATGTTAGAATTACTGTTAAAGTTATTGAAGAAGATTTAACCCCACCAAATATCATTACATATAAAATAGATGATGAAATGAATATAGATGGAAAACTACCTTGGACATATAAAGATTCTCTAGATATTTTAATTGGAAGATTTAGTGTTAAAGACAATGTCGATGGTCAAATTCCAGTAACAAGAGAAATGTTTCAAGGAATTGATTTAGTAGATATTACCAATATTGATACCGAATATTTAATTACTTTTACGGTAGTTGATAGTTCAGGAAACATTGCAACAAAAGAAATTAACTTATTAGTTCTTGATAATGTTTCTCCATATATTACCAATTTTAACAACCGCTATTATTCCTCAAATAAAAATATTAATATTTTAAATGTCGCTAATGAAGTAGGAGCCTTAGATAACTATGATGAAAATGATAACATCTTAAAGATTGTTTTAAATAATCCTGATATGTTTGAAAAAGTTCAAATGAGCTATATGGAATTAGAAAGATATAAAGATAGATTTACAGAAGCAGAAATCGCTGCTGCTGCCAAATCTTATAACTACGTTTTAAAAGACGGAACATATACTGTTAGTGCAAAAGCCTTTTATAATGATAAACAAAATGATTTAGTTGCCGATAAATCGATAGAAATTGTTGTATTAAATGGCAGAATAGTTGGATTAGAAAAAGTATATGAGGCTTTAGGTTTAGATAGAGAAGATAATATGGTTATGTATTATCTAACAAATTTTGAACCGAAAAAGAATGGTGAGTTTGTGGTGGTAGCCGAAGCTTATGACACCTCTTCAAATAGAGCTCCAATTCGTCCATTTAGAATAGTTATTGAAAATGGTCCGTCGTTAGCGCTTATTTTATTAATTATAAATCTAGCTGCTTTTGTTATTTTTGGTGGCGGCATAGGAACTTATTTTACTGTAAAAGCGGTAAAGAAGGGAAAAGAGGTAAATCATGAGTAAGAAAATTTCACTTATATTCTTTTTATTGGTAGTTTCATTTTTGTTTGTTGGTTGTAATAAACTAAAAACTTATGATTTAGAACATATTAAGTTTGAAGACAAAACAGTTTATTATAATGGTGAAGCACATAGCTTAGAAATAACTGGTGAATTACCGGAAGGAGTAACTGTTAGCTATGAAAACAATAATCATGTTGCAGTTGGAGAATATGAAGTAATAGCAAATTTCACAGGACAATCCGGATATAACAAAATACCTTCTAAAAGCGCCCAATTAAAAATACTTGCCAGCTTAGAAGCCGAACTTCCTGATCTTGCTAATTTAAATCAAAGCGAGATTGAAACAAATTTATCTAAATTAGGTTTTAACAATTTAACTTTTAATGAGGTTTTTAATGTTAAAAGATTTAAAGGTACGTTTATAAAATATGAGGAATATCAAATTGGTCAAACACTTTTAAAAACCACCCCTCTTACAATTAATATAGCCACAAGAAAACTACCTGATATAACAAAAATTTATACCGAGGAAATTAAGGATTACTTTTTAAATGCAGGAGTAACAGAAGCAAATATAATTGGAGTTCCTCAAAATGAGGGCGACCCTGAGTATGGTCTAGGCTATTTAGCTCCTCAAGAAGTAGGTATGGAATATACAACCGGACAAATTAGATATTTATACAATGCTAGTAAAGTAAAACTTAGAGATTTAACTGGTAAGTCTTTGCCGGAAATCAAAGACTATATTAATAAAAATAATCTTATAGCCAAATATCACTATTTGCTGGATAATTCTAAAGAATTTGATTCTTTTGATAGTTATGTCGGTTATAATGTCGGTGATATTGTTGAATTAGGAACCGAAGTATCGATTTTTATTTATCAAAATGATGATATTTATCATGAAAATCAATTGTTTATTTCAAAATATGTTGATATTAGTTTAGGAAATAATGGATTAGAATTATATAATCCAACCAATAATCCAATTAATTTGGCAGATTATTATTTAGCGATTTTTGAAAATGGCTCATTATCCGTTACTTATCGAATTGATTTAGAAGACGAACTGGGCGCTAAAAAAACTTATTTTATAGCTTCTGACACTAGTTCGGAATTGTTAAAAGGAAAGGCTGATTTAGTTTCTCACAATTTAATTTTTGATGGAAACGACACTATTCAACTAAGAAAATCTTCTAACAACACTTATATTGATACGATTTATAACGTCGGTAATACCGTTTTTACGATGGATGATGAAATTTATATTAGAAGGGAAAATGTTACAGCCGGAACACGCAGTTATCATATTAAAGAATGGGCTGGCTACATACCAACTTTTACCGATCCAATTGGCGTTCATCCTTATGTTATTAAAGAGTTTCCTGAATTTAATTATAACTCGGATATTTTTCAAGATTATGGTATGACCAAAGTAAGATATATCTCAGCCGCTGATGGCGATACTGTTTATTTTGAATCATTAGATCCAAGAGATACAACCTCATATAATGGTAATAATCGAATTAGATTTTTAATGGTTGATACGCCTGAAACTGAAAAACCTGGTGTAATAGGTGAACCATATGCCCAAGAAGCGAGCAATTTTACGAAAAATGTTTTATCTAAAGCCTCTGAAATCTATATTCAAGCTGATAGGGCTGCCGGTATTAAAGATGGTTACGGTCGTCATTTAGGGGTTGTTTGGTATAACGCCGGAACAGTAGAAAACCCTGATTGGCACCTTTTAAACTATGAATTAGTTTATTATGGATTAGGTGACCCAATGGGTCATAAAGATACTGCTGGCGAATATAAAATATCTTCAATTTGGGGTAATCGCTATCTTTACCAATGGGTTTCTGATGCGACACTACATGCATCTGAAAATAAATTGGGAATTTATAGTGGTGTTCATAAGCCTTAATGAAAACCGTTTGGCGCGTATTATATATAATATACGCAGTTATATTACTACTAGTAGTAATGGATGTATCAACTAGGTATCAAGAAGAACTTTATTTCAAAAAGGAAGGTAGGGTTGCTTTAGAATTAGAAGATGTTACTGAGAAGTTTCACTTTTTCTATAGCGCAGTAGGATATCACTCATTATTACCGATAATGATTAAAGAAAACGATGATCTTGCGGTAGCCTTTTATGAAATTTACCGCGAAGAAGAAGCCCAGTCGTTTTTCTATATAATGCTATATCCAAAAATATTTGATGAAAATGAAAGAGTTTTATTTGAACTTTCTTTTAATCAAGATGAAGAAAATAAAGTGATTTATGAATTTGACCGTTTTAGAAACTTAAAGATGTATATCTTGGTCAATCAAAATCGTCAAGCTTTAATACCTATATCAGAAATTGAAGATTTAGGTGCACAAACTTTTAGTGTTATCAAACATTTTGCTGCAATTGATTATGAAAAAGAAACTGTTTATGAAGATCAAATAGATTTTGAATTTATCTATAATGTCGACGAAAATGATTTTATTGTGACAAAAGCGGTTAAGGAAGTTGGATTAGATAATGAAAAGTTACAATTAAACAATGTTTATCCTAAACTTTCTCATCGCATATCAAAGTATAAATATGTTTATTATTTGAGTTTTTTTGCAGCGTTAGTTTTAATTTTTTTAGGAGCCTATTTTCTCTTTTATTTTAAAAAAGGTAAAAAAGCTAAATTGGGACGACAAAAACCGACCAAAGAATTTAGCAAATATATCGAAGAAAATAAAAACGAGTCTAAAAAAGATGAAATATAATTGATAATTCTTAACATTAAGATTAAGGCTGACTTAATCTTTTTGTTTAATAAATTATAATAGGTGAAGATATAATTGAAAAAGTTAAAGAAAATTTTTAAAACCTTTAATAGTTTTTTAATTTTTACATGTCTAGCGTTTTTAGCTGGTTGTGGTTTTTTTGATTTTACTTCAGATTTTTCTTATATTACAAGTGAAGGAATTGACAATACTATAATTTTAGAAGTTAAATCAAAAGAAGAATATCAAGTTGATTCATTTTTAATTGATGGCGTTTTAGTTGATGATTTTACATATATTTATGACAATTTTATCTTTATTTTTGAAATAAAAGTGGATTTTCAAGCTGAAAATGTTGCATTTCAAGAATTTAAGATTTCTAAATTATATTATTATCCAAACGGCAGCGAAAAAACGGAAAACAATTTAAAAATTCTTAATTTAGATCTTGATGTTATAAGTTTTAAATCACTTAATCAAGAATTTGTTGATTATTCTAAAACTTGTTTAATTGGGATATATAACTATGATTTGGGTATTGATGGAAGTAATGAATCATGGGGTTCGGGAATAAAAATTAAAAGAGTTTTAATGTCAGATAGTTTTATCCCTAGATATAGATATTATATAATTACCAATCGCCACGTGGTCGAAAGCGCCGATATTATCGGTGTTTATGTCACATCCGAATTTCGTTATCGGGGACATAAGATCGGATATGTCGATAATAATAGCGATTTAGAAATGATTTATTTTGATTCGGTTTTTAAGTTTAATACTTTAGAAGATCAAACTTTTGATTTTTTATCCTTAACTCCCTATGTCTTAAAGCAACCAATTTATAGTGTTGGTTCACCTGGGGGACCTAAAAATTTTAACAAAGTTATAACAGGTGAAATTGTTAATTTAGAAGCGTCAGTTTACTTTGAAAACTCAAAGTATTGCACGGTTAAAAACCCTTGTTTAGCCATCGGTACAACCGCCTATTTAGGTGCTGGATCTAGTGGTGGTGGTTTATTTGATGCGGTAGGAAATTTAATCGGAGTTAATTTTGCTTCTTCAAAAAACACAGATATCTCCTTTCATATTCCAATTGAAATAGTTTTACCTATCATCAATGCTATTTTAGCAGAAATAGATGTGTAAAAGGCAATATGAAGCGATTTTCTATTGTTTTAAAAATAAAAGAAGGGTTGTATTAAGTGACTCCAAAAGATTTTTATAAGTTAATAGATGATTCAAAAAGAATTGTATTTTTTGGGGGAGCGGGCGTTTCAACTGCAAGCGGCATACCTGATTTTCGTAGCGCCGAAGGCTTATATAGTGAAGGAGCCAACATTCCGCCTGAAGTTATTTTAAGCAATACATTTTTTTGGAAACATACCGAAGAATTTTATCGCTTTTATTTTGATAAAATGATTTATCTTGATGCTTTACCTAACTACTGTCATAAGGCCTTAAAATACTTAGAAGATCAAAATAAACTTCTAGGAATAATTACTCAAAATATTGATGGTTTACATCAACTAGCCGGCTCGAAAAATGTTATTGAACTACACGGCTCAATTTATCGTTATTTTAGTGTAAAATCAAAAAAGAATTATACGATAGACTATGTTTTAGCAAAAAAACATTTACCCTTTCCAGTAAACGAGGATAATGAATTAATTAAGCCTGATGTAGTTTTATATGAAGAACCTTTAAATAATCAAACGATAAAAGAAGCAATTAAACTGATTAGTCAAGCAGATTTGTTGATAGTTGGGGGAACTTCTTTAACGGTTTATCCTGCAGCTTCCTTTATTAATTACTTTCAAGGTGATAAAATAGTTTTAATTAATAAGACAAAATTGCCTAGATATTTTGAAAACGAAATAAACGAAGACATTAATTTAGTTTTTAAAAATTATTTAAATCGGTTTGATTATTGAATTAATATATCTATGTGTGGTAAAATAAATATGAAAAGTAGGTGTTAAAATGAAATTTATAAATTTTATTAAAGGCTTTATAATGGTTTTAGTGTTTTTATTTTTATTAGTTATATTTTTTGATATATTGCCTGTAGCTGTCAATGGAGCGACTAAACCAAATCCATGGATAGTAAGTGAAAATCAAAAACCTTTGATTATTCCTCATGGTGGAGCAAAAGAAACATATCCTGAAAATACTTTATATGCTTTTGAAAATACTAGTCAATATGATGCTTTTGAAATTGATTTAGCTTTAACTAAAGATGGGTTTTTAATTTCTCATCATGATTTAGATTTAGGATTAACTGCTAATAGTCCTGAAACAATGGTTAGAGATTTAACTTATGACGAAATAATCAATGCAATAGTAAATAGTGATTTTCCACATGTAAGAAATTTTAATGGCACTAACAAAAAAGAAAGCTATACTGATTATTCTAAACAAGAATTAATTGATATGGGATTAATACCGGCGAAACTACAAGAGATTTTTACTAAATATCCAGATAAGTTATACATATTAGAGATCAAAGATGTTCTGCCAAGTACAGTAACTGGTGCCCAAAGAACTAAGATGAGAAGAACTTCAGAAGCCGCTATTAAAGAGTTAGTAAAACAAATTGAAGATTTCAAAATGGAAAATCAAGTCATAATGGCTTCATTTGATGATAGCGTAGTTACTAAATTTATTAAGTTAACTGATAATAAAATTCCAACGGCAACTGGTAGTTTATCAACAGGAATTTTTGGTATTTTAAGTTATTTGAAATTAGATGCTTTTTATTATACTAAGCATGATGGGTTTAGTCTTCCATATAATGAAATAGCTGGCGAAGGAACTTTAAAAGTTGCTGAAGCACTTCCAGGATTTTTACGTAATATTATTTTTACAACTTATGGACCAGGTAAAATTGGTTATAACTTACAAAGAAAAAATATCGTAAGTGATGCTCACCGAAAGGGAATGGCAGTAATCTATTGGACCGTCAATGATAAAAGTGAAATGGAAGAGTTAATTGCCAGAGGTGTTGATGGTATTATAACTGATAACCCAGATCTTTTGTTTAGTCTTTTATACCCAAATTAAGGAGATTGAATCTCCTTTTTTTTTACATAGTTTAAGATTGTGCTATAATACTTTATGGAAAAGGTGAATTATATGTATTACCCAAGATTTGAAAGAAGAGTTAGAGCCTTTGCAATTGATACATCAGGAGCAATAATATTTGTATTAATCGGAATGCTGGGTTTAAAAGGACATTTGATCTTGCAGTATTTGGTTGCAGGAGCAGGTTTTTTTGGCTTTTATTTTTTGCCTTATTTTATTTCAAGCGGGCAAAGCTTAGGTAAAAGAGTTGAGGGAATTAGAATTGTAAATAGTGATAATTCATTAATGAATATATTTAAATCGCTTTTAAGACAAATAACCTTATTGGTTTTTTCAATTTTAACCGGGGGAATCTATTTGATTGTAGTCTTTTTTTCTATCAACGAGAAAAAAGGTCAAAGCCTTCACGATAAAATATTTAAAACTAAAGTTATCGATTTAAGAGTACCAATTAAAGAAGAAAAAGATGATGGATTTAATAAAACTGATTCCATGAGAAAGAAGGGGTTTTAATGAAAAAGAAAATATTTTCAATTTTAATATTTATTTTAACTTTAGTTCTTTTAGTAGGATGCGGACCCAAAGAATATCAAGTTGATCCTAATGATTATCCTAAATATAACACATACTATCAAATCTTTGTTAGAAGCTTTGCTGATAGCGACGGTGATGGAATAGGTGATTTAAAGGGAATTGAAAATAAACTTGATTACATTGAAGAAATGGGTTTTACAGCGATTTGGTTAACACCGATTAATCCAACCGATTCTTACCATGGTTATGATGTTATCGACTATAAAAAAATTAATCCTGAATATGGTAGTATGGCTGATTTAGAAAGCTTAATTAAAAAAGCTAAAGCTAAAGGGATTGATGTTATATTAGATATGGTTTTTAACCATAGTAGTCCTAATCATAAATGGCATCAATTAGCAAGTCTTAATGAAGAGCCTTATAAAGGTTATTATATTTATCAATCAGGTTCTAAAAAAGCTTTTGAATCCTTTCCAGGAACTAGAGATTTAAACCTTTTTAATAAAGACTTAAAAGAAGAGTTAAAAAATGTATTACTTTTTTATTTAGAAAAAGGAGTTGCTGGTTTTAGATTTGACGCAGCTAAACATTACTTTGTTAAAACTGGTTATCCTGAATATTCGACTGCACCAGATTTAGAAGCCGGTTTATTTTTAAAAGAGCTTAAAAAAGCGGTAAAAGATGAATATCCAAATACCTTTTTTGTTGGTGAATATTTTGACTATAATCACCAATTTTACAAAGATACCTATCTTGGAGTTGATTCTTTATTTAACTTTGAAATTGCTAAAATGATTAGGGATAAGTTTAGTTCAGGTAGTGGTGAAATGACCAATCGTTTAGCTAAAATTTATAAAGACTTAGAATCATATAATCCTGATTATATCGATACACCATTTGTCAATAATCACGATTTAAATCGACTAGCAACTTTAATTGCTAGTGAAGATGCTAGAAAGCAGGCACATGCGATTTTATTAACCTTACCTGGTTCGCCATTTATTTATTATGGTGATGAAATAGGTATGGTTGGAAAACTTTACCAAGAAGGTGTTAATTATCAATATACTGGTAAAAATTTAGCAGGCTATGGTATGGTTTATGATGAATATACTAGGCTACCTTTCATATGGGAAGAAGGGGATAGTGCTCAAACAACTTGGTTTCCTGATGTTAGTATTTCAAATAATCTTACTAATATTTCTAAAGGCTTAGAAGATTCCAACTCACTAGCTAATTATATTAAAACTTTAGCTAATTTAAGAAAAAATAACCCAGCATTAAGATTTGGAAATTCAATTTATC
>LSQX01368742.1_pt1 | contig 10923 bp, 6 predicted proteins | sample 654561 | NCBI WGS metagenome assembly LSQX01 (sample SAMN04489861, study PRJNA283612) | anaerobic digester metagenome | isolation source: 4 biogas reactors fed with cattle manure at either 37C or 55C with and... | place: Denmark: Kongens Lyngby | collected 2014 | reverse complement strand
CCTTGCTCAGCTGACACGGCGGTTTTGGAAAAACGCGCCCTACCCCACCGAGCAGGTGCGAATCACAACTTGAGTTGCGTTGTAAATATCTATATAATGCCGCAAGTCAACATGAACACGGAAAGAAAAGACAGTTCTAACAGTAATGCCCGCACCGGTGGTCCGGCTGATGAGGTCGCATCCGCATGTGCCTGCCTCAGTAACGGCGGGATGCTTTCAATTATTATGCCCGTGTTCAATCTCGGCAAGACGATTTATGACAATATAAAGAGGGTACAAAGCATTTTCAATGATGTGATACCGTTCGAAATCGTGCCTGTAGATGATGGAAGCAAAGACGATACACGGTCCGAAATAGAACGCTCAGCAAATGACTACCCCAACACTGTAAAACCTGTTTTTTCTCCGGTAAACGGGGGTAAAGGCTCAGCATTGGCACAGGGGCTATCTAAAACATCCGGCACGCATATACTTCTTCTCGATGGAGACCTGGATTTAAACCCGAGTCTTGTCTGGAATTTTTTTGACATTATGCGCAATGAGAATGCCGATATCGTAATCGGTTCAAAAATGCACCCCGAATCGAAAATCGATTACCCCCTGAGACGCCGGATTGCAAGTTTTGTATATTACGGAATTGTGAAAATACTGATAGGTCTGCCCGTTCATGATACTCAAACAGGAATGAAACTGTTTACACGGGAATCTCTTGAATATGCTTTTTCACGAATGCTAGTAAAGCGCTTTGCTTTTGATTTGGAGGTTCTCTCCATCGCATGCAGTAATGGGTATAAGATAGCGGAAGCTCCTGTTGAGCTTGATTTCGGCAATAAATCCGGAAGCCTGACACTGGCGAACATTCGTCAGGTAATGACAGACACTATGGCGATTTTTTACAGGCTGAAGATCCTGCGATACTATGAAACGCTTGAGCCGTACAGAATGCCTGATATTCCGCCTCGTGTCTCTATTGTGATAGCCTGCCCATCCGTCTCAAAGATGCTCGAAACATGCATTGACGGAATTGAAAAACAGGAATACCCCGATCTGGAAGCTATTGTGCTGCCCGATGAACCGTCAGGGCGAAACTGGCAGCAGTTCGTCAGGGAAATACCAACAGGCAAGGTGCGTCCGGCAGAAAAACGCAATATGGGGATCAGGGCTGCAACAGGTGAGATTGTGGCGTTTCTTGATGATGATGCTGTTCCACTCGAAGGATGGCTCGAAAATGCAATTCCATATTTCACGAATCCGGATATAGGCGCAGTGGGAGGTCCTGCTATAACTCCGCACGATGACCCATTTATGGCAAGAATGGGAGGACGCATTTACAATAATTTCTTTGTTTCAGGGCAATATCGAAGACGGTATACGCCGACACGTGTGTGCGAAGAGGACGACCTGCCGAGCTGCAATCTGTTCGTTCGCAAAGAAAGTGTGGAAAAGCTCGGCGGCTTCGATACAAACTACTGGCCCGGTGAGGACACCATCCTTTGCCTCGGTGTAGTACATAAGCTAAAGCAGCGCATGATTTATGATCCGAGGGTACTGGTAACTCATCACAGACGCCCGCTTTTCCTGCCCCATTTACGTCAGATCGGACGCTATGCCAGACACCGCGGCTTTTTCTGGAGGAGATTTCCGGAAACATCGCGACGCTTCTCATATATGATACCGAGTCTGTTTCTGATGGGAGTTATTGCAGGTCTGCCACTGAGCTTTGTACACCCTGTTTTCAAATGGATTTATATTTGTACTTTATCCCTGTATTTCCTGCTGACTTTTCTTTCAACACATTATCTGCGAAATCTGTCGGGATGGATTATAACCTGGATTGGTGTTGCAGCTACGCACCTGACGTACGGGGCATGTTTTCTGTCGGGATTGTTTTCGCATAAAATGAATGAGGAAGTGAAATCGTTTGACCATTATTCGGAATCGGAAAAAAAATAATGAAAATTCTTGTCGGATATGCACCACTGAAATCGGATAAAGGTGTACCATTACTTTCTCAAAACAGGCAGTTCCAGTGGTTCAGCAAACCAACGTACGTTTATCCGATGGTGCCGGCTTCAGCTGCTACTCTTCTTAAAAGCAGGGGGCACGATGTATATTGGGTTGACGGCATAGCGGAAGGATTGACGCCGGAACAGTTCAGGGAACGCTACAGGGAAACAGATGCCGAGATTTTTCTGCTGGAAACGAAGACTCCTGTCATAAAAATGACGTGGCAGATTGTCGATGAACTGAAGGAACTTCTGCCCTCGTGCCGCATAGTTCTTTGCGGAGATCATGTGACGGCGATGCCGGAAGAAACTCTTGAAAACTGCAGCGTTGACTACGTACTGTGCGGTGGGGATTATGATTTCTCCCTCGCCGGACTTGTGGAATCGCTTGAAAATGGGACACCTGTACCTGCAGGATTCTGGTGGCGCGATGAGGATGGAACTTTCCAAACGAGCGGGAAGTTCGATCTCGGCTGCAACGACCTTAACGACCTGCCGCCCATTGATCGCGAACTGACGCAATGGAAGCTTTACAGCACAGAAAACGGCAATTTCCGAAGAACGCCCGGCACATATACAATGGCTGGGAGGGATTGCTGGTGGGGTAAATGCGATTTCTGCTCATGGACAACTATTTTTCCTCAATGGCGCACACGGTCTGTCGAAAAAGTGCTCGATGAAATCGGAGACCTGATAGAACGCTACGGGATTAAGGAAATATTCGACGATTCCGGAACCTTTCCTGCCGGCAAGTGGCTGAGGGAGTTTTGCGACGGCATGATAGAGCGCGGATATAATAAACGCGTTGTGCTTGGTTGCAACATGATTCCCGGCGTACTTGCATTTGAACAATATAATCTAATGGCGAAAGCAGGCTTCAAATTTGTGCTCTTCGGTCTCGAATCGGCATCGGAAAAAACTCTGGAGCGGATAAACAAATGCCCCGCTGCCAAAAATGTGGAAGAATCCATGCGCCTGGCAAGAAAAGCCGGATTACGCCCGCACGTTACATGCATGGTTGGATACCCCTGGGAATCTTATGAAGACGCAAAGCGTACTGTTGAGCTCACACGTTCACTGTTCAACAGGGGCTGGATTGACACCCTGCAGGGGACAATTGTAATACCGTATCCGGGAACACCTCTATTTGACGACTGCAGAAAAAACGGCTGGCTGAGAACGGAAGACTGGGATCGCTACGATATGCGTGAGCCCATTATGAAGACGAATATCCCTGATGAAGAAATCTTCGCCCTTATCCGCAAGCTCTACACATCGTTTTTAACACCGAAATTTATTTTCCGGCAGCTTCTTTCCATTCGAAGCATGTCTGATATAGCATATCTCTGGAAGGCGGGTTTGCGTGTATTGGGTCATTTGTTTGATTTTCATGGACACGCTTCCAAATAAATGAGATAATGCGCCCAACTTTTTTATAATAGAAATTTCTAAAATAGTCTCATTAAAACTGTGACTGAAGTTGCAATTCGTTAAATAACGAAGAATAAGGTGCATATAAAGTGAACGCATTACCCAAAAACTTATCTGAATTACTTGAAAACGGCGTATTCGAACCATCTCTGAAGGCCGCTACCAAGGAGGGAATCCTGGCGGAGATAACTGATGCGCTCATCTCCAATGGAAAAATTTCTGAAAGTGAACGTGAAAAAGTATACCGGGCTTTGGTAGATCGCGAAGCAAAAATGTCTACAGGCATGCAGTACGGCGTCGCAATTCCTCATGCCCGTACGGACGCGGTTGAAGAACTCGTTACAATTGTTGCCCTGGCACCCAGAGGCGTGATTTTCGGTTCGCTTGACGGAGCTTTGTCTACAATTTTTGTCGGAACGTTAAGTCCTCTTGATGATGCAAACTCGCATATTCGGTTCCTGGCTGAAGTTAGCAGACGTCTGTCAAACCGCAAGATCCGAGAGGAACTGCTTGGCGTAAAAAATAAAGAAGAACTGATTGCCACAATCTGTGGAGAATAGTTTATAAGTTTCCATACTACAATATTCGGCTCAACTGAAAATCAGAAAAGCAAACGAAGTCGATTAATCATTTGGAATTAGTATAATGAAAACTGAAAGCTGTTTCGTGGACGAAGCGGTGGAAATGCTTTTGAACCTGCGCAAAGCTGTTCCGCTGGTACACTGTCTGACGAATGATGTAGTTGTGAATTATGTTGCCAATTGCCTTCTTGCAATTGGCGCAGCACCTGCTATGATACCGGATAAAAATGAGGCGGCACAATTTGCTGCTGTAGCCGGAGCCCTCCTTGTCAATGTGGGAACAATAACAGAGCCGCAGGCGGAAGCAATGCGTGCTGCCGTGGAGTCTGCAAACAATGCCGGACGCCCCTGGGTTCTTGACCCTGTTGCAGTTGGTGTTTTATCGCTGCGGACGTCTCTTGCAAACGAACTCAAGATGAAAAAACCCTCACTCATAAGGGGAAATGCTTCGGAAATTATAGCACTTGCCGGGATGGAGGCGACAGGTCGCGGCGTGGACAGCACCGCCTCAATGGACGCTGCACACGATGCAGCTGTTTCACTTGCGCGTGAAACAGGCGCCACGGTTCTGGCAACAGGACCGGTTGATATTGTTGTAACAGAAGGCAGACAAACTGTAAGGATATCTAACGGAACTCCAATGATGACCCGTGTAACAGGTGTTGGATGCGCCCAGGGCGCCATAGGCGCCGCACTCGTTTCTGTATCTGCCGACACCCACTCTGCAGGTGTGGCGACGGCACTCCTGATGGCTGTTGCCGGGGATATAGCCCTTGAAAACGCAGTACGTCCGGGTTCATTTCAAATAGCACTTCTTGATGCGCTTGATGCCCTCGATGAAAACGAAATCCGGCAGAGAGCGAAAATAAGCTTATGATACCGCTAGAAAAATACGCCATATATCTCGTAACTGATGAGCCTTCTCGCTATAAGGGTGATTTTGTAGAGGCTGTTGAGGAGGCAATAGACGGCGGCGTAACGCTCGTACAGTATCGTGATACGGAATCGAGCGGCAGAATAATGTACGAAAGGGCGATACGCCTGAGAGACATGCTTGTTTCGCGCGACATACCGCTGATAATCAACAACTATGCGGATCTGGCACTCGCTGTGGAGGCGGATGGCATTCACGTCGGGCAGTCAGACATGCCCGTTGAAGTTGTGCGCAGAATTGCAGGCAGCAAAATAACTGTCGGGCTTTCGATAACAAATATGGAAGAAGCCAGAACAATACAATCGCGCAGCGAAATTGACTACGTCGGCATAGGACCTGTTTTTGATGCTACGAAAACAAAAGCCGATGCTGCGCCGGGAATGGGACTGGAAGGCTTTAAACAAATCCGGCACGAATTGTCAGATCTTCCGGCTATAGCGATTGGAGGCATAACACTCGAGCTAGCCCAGTCGATTATTTCAGCAGGGGCTGATGGGCTCGCAATTGTTTCTGCTTTTTCCAAAGCAGAATCTCCCCGCATAGTTGCGGAGAGATTTGCTGCATATTACCGCCCCGGTACAGCTACCTGAACCTTAAAAAACCCTGCCGGTTCAACGGAGGTGTCTATAACCTCCATGTTTTCCGGCGGAGTAGCGGCTATACCTGAACGGAATAGAGAATATTCACCGTTCAGGGTATCTGCTCTTAAAACGGTATAGACTCTCCCTTCTACGCTTGGCCAGGTCAAGATAATTGCTTCTTCCGGAATGGGAGACGTATTGTTTAAAATATCTTTTATGGAGAAGAATGAGTTCGGGTCGTTAGGATCGGTTCCCGCTATATATTCTGCCATATTGGTCAGTCCATCCCCATCCGGATCTGCATCCGGATCAACACCGCCTGCATTTAGGAAATGATAACGCTCCCAATCATCGGGAAGCCCGTTTCGATCATAATCATTCGGATCAGGCATCTTCAGTTCGTCGCTAACGGGAGCAAAGCGGAAAGCATCGGCTATAACATAGTAACCATTATTACCAATAGTGAGGAGCCTCACACTTTCGGTACCGTCACCGGCAAATCGCTCTATGGCAACTGTGTTCCACAGACCGGTATTTACCGTCATGTTTGCGTAATTGGTAGTTGTTCCATAGGATGTTGCTATTTCAATAGCAGCTTTCGTTGTACGGTCTTTTTCACCATTCCACATAAGTTGAACGCAATACATGGAGTTTGACTCCAGCGGAGGTGTATAACGTACCCACATGTTTTCATCTTCAATTTTTTTGCTGTGCAGATAGTCCGGTCCATAGCGTGTTGATTCATATGAACTTAACTCCCATGGTCCCGATACTTCGGCATCAAGGTTATCCACATAAATCCATTCTTCGTCCGGGATATCCGGCTGTACTAACTGGACTTTACGCGCCGGCCACACGCCACCGACCCTCAATTGAAGTTCCTGTGTTTTTGCCGGACTTCTGTATATATCGCGCGGCAGACAGTCGTATTTCTTGCATAATGCGGCTGCATACCCGACTGCAACGCCCATTTGTCCACCCGTATTCATTACTCGCAAGCTGCCGAAAGCAACGTGAGTGCAGCTTATATTTCTGCCCGCCATAAACAGGTTTCCCACATTACGTGAATAGAGCGAACGGAATGGGAAATACCAGGATCCCACAGCTGTCTGGGTACAACCTGCCCTGTAATTGGTGTTCGGCAAATAATAGTGCAGATCAATGGGCCAGCTTGCCGTTCCTACAGCATCCTCAAACCATACCTTGCTCTGAACATCTGACTGTGTAACGATATAGTCGCCCATAAGTCGGCGTGATTCACGTTTCCCTGCAACATACGGCACCCAGGTAAACTTTCGCTTGGGTTGAAGTTTATGGGCATTGTAGAAGTTCCCGAAAATGGCACGCAGCAGACGATCGCGAAGTTCCTCTGCGTCATAAATTGTATTTTCATCCGCTCCGAGACCCGCCTCCCATGTCCAGTCACCCTTGGTTTCATTGGCAGTTCCGCTGACCATCAACGCCCAGGGCACCTCGGGGAATGATGTATTTTCTTCGGCGAGAGTTGTCGTCCACAGCAGGCTGTTACCCATGCATGAACCATCCGCCTGTACAGGAGCAAGTGATTCATTGAATTCCGCTCTTGCTTCACGTCCCATACGGAAATCTGCTCCCGCCCAATAACCGACCCAGCCGTCACCAGTGCAATCGGCAAAAACAGGTGCTGAAAAACGCAACCTTTCTCCGGTACGCACATCACGTGCATCCACATAAGCTATTGTGCCGTCTTCATTTGTTTCTGCGCCATAAGCCCGCCATCCTGTAAAAATTGATATGCCGGGGATGGCACTGACATAATCCATTCTGTTTGTATCGCATATATGGGCTCCGGAATGACCGTTCTCATAAGTATTGCGAACACTTGCCACTATTGAATGACGGTAATCACCATTAGTGCGAATACGTATTTCTCCGCTGGCGTTGCCGCCCAAAACATCTCTATCCTGTATAATCGCTACTTCAAGCCCCTGCTGGGCAGCAGCAATTGCGGCACACGTACCGGCTATGCCCCCGCCGACAACAACAAAATCATATTCGCCGGCACTATCAGGCTCAACCGCATTATCACCTCGTTGAACAGCACGCCAGGCATCCAGTGAAAGACCTTCTTCCGGAGGTGCCGGAGCAGCCAGATCTGCAGTAAAGTATATAGCATCACACCGACCGTTAAAACCGGTCAGGTCATGCAGTGCAACCGATACTACCTCGTCAGTTGTTGTGAATACCCCGGCATCAAACCAACCCCATGCGGGCGGGTTCGTACCGCAGAGATTCTCAAGAGCATCGCCGTTTACAATCACCTGGAAACGACCGGGCTTATCCTCGCCCGTATAGTCAGGAGTCCAGTCGCGTGTTCTTACCCATGCCCTGTATTCTCCAATCGGCAAAAATGTTTCTGTTACAGCATCTTCTACAGGAACGCCCCTTCCATGAGCATTCAGATACGGGGAACCCATTGTAGGAACAAACTGGGTATCCAGCACCCAGCCGCCGTAGTCGTTGAATGCCTCTGCTTCCAATAACACAGAACTTGGAAGCGGGTCCTCCGTAGTAACAAATCTCCAGACGGCACCAGTGGCAGTATTTAATGCGCCCACAGTGTCAACACGCCAATAGTACTCATTGCCAAGCCCGAGAAATCCTGCTAAGTAACTTGAATCAGTCAACTCAGAGGCTACAAGATCCGAGTCGTCCAGTTCTTCTGATGTGCCTAGGTACACATTTACATAGAGAGCTTGATTATCATGATTCCATCTAAAAACGGGGGCATATGAAACATCCGCAGCATTATCTCCGGGAAATGGATTTGACGCAGCACCCACGGGCTCCAACGGAGGATACTGCTCCTCTACACCCCAAAATTCAATTTCTGAAATCGACAAATAATCTGTGGCGCCATTATTGTCCGGGCAGTCGAATCTGTACGCACGGTAACGAACCGGTTCGTCGAGAGGAAACGCTTTCGTCTGCCCTGCACTTGTCCAGGTAATATTGCTTTGCACGTCAATAACCGTCCAGGTCTCTCCATTATCATTGGAGCCGCTCAAAGAAAAATTTCTGGGAAAACGTCCTACAGTATCCCATTTTACATCAGAACCGGATATTATTCGATATTCCGAGATTGCGGCGCCGAAGTCGGGATTTAAGCGATATTCCAGCCAGGCAGGCATATTGGGAACTGTGACAAGCCATCTGCTGGCAGTGTCGTTCGAAATGCCATCGAAAGCCTTGCTCGGAGAATATGACGCCGTTCCGGAAGCATGGAATGGACCTCCCGTAACAGTGCCGTTCCCGAGAGTCGAAACTCTGATGTTTTCAGACAACGCCTCCACAGAAAATAGGGATATAAAAACAACAATTGCTGATAATGAAAACAATGATACTTTTCTCATATTGTTTAAGCTCCTGCATTATTATAACTTGTACGCCTGGCACCGGCAGGTGTCATTATTAAACAGACAGTACTCGCACCGAGAGGCGAAAACTTGCGGTTAATTGTATAAAAAACAGGTTGTTAAGTCAAAATCTTGTTTTCAGCCGCAAATCGCCGTGGATGATGCGTGTTGGGCTAAGGAACCGCAAATGTAGGATAGGCATTCCTGCCTGTTCCGGGTTGCTGAGAAAGGTAGGGCGCGTTTCTCCGCAAACCGCCGTGGCTACTTTTGTTTGGCTGCCAGAACCGGCACAACCTCAATCTCAAGCCCGAGATCAAGCGGCAGATTTGGCGGGAACCGCTTGCGTGACATGCGCTCCAGCTTGCTTGGGCGCGACAATGCTTTTTCCAGGCGTTTACGCAGAACTTCGGTAGGACTGCTTTCAAAAATTCTCGCCAGGTTCTTGATGTCTGCGTCCAGGGCCGGGATGGTAATATTGTAAGCAATCGCCAAACCGTCTGAATACTGCCTGAAATCAAGATCGCATCTGAGCTCCATCTTTTTAATTTTAGCCGTGGTGCTTACAGAGCCTATATTTTCCTTTATCCTGAATTTCACCTTGCCGGTGGCATTCCCTTCTATGCGCCGGAATGTGATAGGGCGCCGCAATTCCCGTTGTGGAACCTCTGAGGCTAGACTCACTGTGTCAAAGTGTATCCACAAAATCGTTTCATAATGACCTAAAAAGTATTTTCTGCGTTTTTTCCGATTTGTAAAAGAGCCCTCAAAATCAAGCGCCTCGTTTACGAGATCGGACGGCAAAGTTACTGCCAAATGCGGATTTTCGGAAGCAGATGTTATATTTATTGTTATCGGCAACTCAATTGCTTCGAGATCTTCGTCCATCCGGAAGTTTGTAACTCCTCTTATGGTGTAATTCTCCGGAATCAGGCCCGGTGGAATAAGCCAGCTTCTTATGCCAAGCAATTCGTGTGCTGATTTATATATTCGTTTGCGGCTCACCGTCAGTGTGGCACCTATCGGAGCAGGCTTCACCCCTGATCTGCCATGATATTTGAGGCTGAATCGCGGCTCAAGTCTTTTAAACTGTGCGAAAAGGAGCGGTTGAAGCATCTGACCGACTGCACCGGAAAACCAGAGTACAACAACAAAAACCAGCAGCAGCAAAAATGTAGTACGATATTTTTTCACAGTTTTATGCGACGTCATAAGTTCCATGGTACATTATCGGTAATACAAAATCCAACAATTTCAGATCTTTTCAAAAATCGGACATACAGTTTCATTTCCTGCTGCACTAAAACCAGCGGCATTGCTCTTGCAGCAGCCATGCTTGCGGATTTAATTTTGGTCTTGATTTATAACAATTGACTTTACCTCCTTTTACTTTGTATATTGCAGCTGAATCTGTCAATTCGTGCTGTGCTATATTATAGTACGGCAGGGATTCAAAAAACCGGAAACCATGGCTGTGGACGATATCAGTAATCAGTGAATAGTTTTTCTATAAAATGACACGCCTATTACAACCCCAGAATGTAAATGCAAGCAGCGGAACGATATTTCTGCTTTGTTTTCTTTGGATCGTCATTGGGTTCTCGTTTCTGTTTTTATTTCTCTCTAAAAACAAAGATTTCCGCAGAGCTGTCAGCACCTTCCGCAGATTGCCGCTTTTCGCACAGGCGATCTTTGTTGCGTTCATTTCGGGCATTATTGTTTTTGGAGGTTCCAAACCCGGTGGAACGAAGCCGTTTAATTTCAACACCTGGTTCCCTGCCAATACAACAGGTGGCGGTCCCTCACTTTCTGACGCACAAAAAGTTGCCGGTTTTGCATTAGTAGCAGTTGATACGAATAAAATTTTCGATTTCAACGCACCTACTAATGCTGTTATTCATGAAGCATGGCAAAAACGAGGGGCGGCGGTCGACGGTTTTTTGCTCAAGCCGGATGGCTGGAACTTCACTTTATGGACGAATATTACAGACTCAGTTT
>LSQX01067456.1_pt3 | contig 10923 bp, 11 predicted proteins | sample 654561 | NCBI WGS metagenome assembly LSQX01 (sample SAMN04489861, study PRJNA283612) | anaerobic digester metagenome | isolation source: 4 biogas reactors fed with cattle manure at either 37C or 55C with and... | place: Denmark: Kongens Lyngby | collected 2014 | reverse complement strand
ACATCATCATCCATGCGGAAGGGCGACTGGGAGCGGCGTGCGTTTTGCTTGCGTTGACGGCTCACATGCTCCGGATCCGGCTTGCGGGAGTAGTTTTTCTTGTTGGGGTCATAATTGCTGACCCGCTCTTTTTCAATGGGTACCAGCAATTCATCCGGCGTGGGCTTTGGCATCCCGCCGCGCGGCTGCATCGGCCTTGCGCCAGCTGGCCGGCCAAACTGCTGCGCGCCGGGGGCTGGACGGCCGTACTGTTGCGCGCCAGGCGCTGGACGCCCGTACTGCTGGGCACCGGGAGCCGGGCGGCCATACTGCTGCGCGCCAGGCGCCGGGCGGCCATATTGCTGGGCACCGGGCGCTGGACGCCCGTACTGCTGCGCGCCAGGCGCAGGGCGGCCATATTGCTGCTGCGGTCTGCCAGCTGGCCTGTCCGCGGGCTGCTGAACTGCCGGACCACGCGTAAAGTGCCCTTGAATCGCAGGGGCTTCCTCAGCCTTTTCCTCTGCCTTTTCTTCAACCTTGGCAGGTTCCGCAACAGGCTCCGGCTTCACTTCCGGTGTTTTCACAACAGGCTGTGTCGTTTCTTCAGCAGGTTTCTCAACCGGCTTGGTTTCAACCACAACAGGGGCTTCCTCTTTGATCTCGGCTGTCACAGGGGCTGTTTCCGCCTCGGCCGCAGGGGCGCTCTGCATCTGTTCTGCCGCAGCATCCAGGATGGCCTGCTCATCATCATCAGGCATTGTCCATGCCTTGGTTTGTGATTGCAGCATCTGCTGGTGCTGCTCATGCTTTATGCGCAGGCGCTCCTCTTCCTCCTGGCGGAGAAAAACAGATTCCTGCGTTTTAAGCATTTGCAGAATGATGTCAGCATTGCGTTTGACCCGCTCTGTCTCAGAGAGGATAACGCCCGCTTTCTGGTTGAGGTCCTTGATGGTGTCTTTGAGACCGACTTTTGACATTAAGCCCTTGTCCTCCAAAATCATTGCACGATTGTGCAAAGTGTTTACTGTTTGGGGTGTGTTGCCAGCTTCCGCAAGGCTTCTGCGAACCCGCCCGGTCTGATGGCGCCGGCCGCCATGCCGGGGCGTCCGCACGCGAGACCCAAAATTCCCGCATCTAATAGCATAACCTGTACCTGATAGTGATTGCAAGCGTCCTTTACTTTTTTCTGTGTATTGGCGCCCGCGTTTTGGTCCAGGACAGCAAGGGCCGCCTTGCCTTCCCTGATGAGCTTAAGCCCCATTTCAAGCCCTGGCACCAAATGCCCAGCCTTAAACGCCAGGCCCAACAAGCCGCTTACCTTCTCACTCATTGGCAGATGGCTTTGGCGCGGCATAGGCGATTTGCCGCTTGAGTTGCGCCATGATCTCTTCTGAAACAGGGCGCTCCAGCGCGCGCTCCAGCTGCCGCTGCTTGATGGCGCGTGTCAGGCAGGCTTCGTCCTCGCACACATAAGCGCCGCGGCCTGATTTCTTGCCGGTGAAATCGATCGTGATCTCATCCTCCGGGGTGCGCACAACGCGAAGCAAGTCCCGCTTCGGTTTCATCTCCCTGCAACCAACGCACATGCGCATTGGGATTTTCCTGGCCATCGCTGCTTATCCTTCGTATCCCTCTTCAAAGGGTTCTTCATACATTGGCATGCCCGCGTCGTCATACTCACTGTCCAGGGCTGTCTGGTCCATATAGGTTTGCTGGGCGACCAATTCATCAAACTGGCTTTGGGATTTGATATCAATCTTCCAGCCTGTCAACTTGGCAGCCAAGCGCGCGTTTTGCCCTTCCTTGCCAATGGCCAGGGACAGCTGCATATCCGGCACCACCACACGGCAGATCTTCTCTTCCTCAGAGATGAACACGCTGACCACGTGCGCGGGGTTGAGCGCGTTGGCGACAAACTCTGCCGGGTCCGGTGACCACTTGATGATGTCAATCTTTTCGTTTTTGAGTTCATTGACGATTTTTTCTACACGGGAGCCGCGCGGGCCAACGCAGGCGCCGACCGGATCGATCATCGGGTCCATGGAGTAAACGGCAATCTTGGTCCTGCTGCCGGCTTCCCGGGCGATGGAGCGAATCTGTACCACACCCGTGGCGATCTCCGGCACTTCCATCTCAAACAGGCGCTTCACCAGGCCTGGATGAATCCGGCTGACATACACCTGCGGCGCGCGTTGGAAATCGTTGCCAGTACGGCGCACCTTGAGCACATAGACCTTCACGTGGTCGCCATCCCGGTAGCTTTCCCCCGGGATAAATTCGTTGCTTTCCATGATGCCTTCGGTGCGGCCCAGTTCCAGGTAGGCAGCCTTCGGCTCCACCCGCTGGACAATGCCTGTGAGAATTTCGTTCTCTTTCTCGATGTATTCATCGTAGATCTTGCCGCGCTCGGATTCGCGGATCTTCTGAACCAGCATCTGCTTGGCTGTCTGCGCGGCGACGCGGCCAAAGTTATCCGGTGTCACGTCAATTTCGACGATATCGCCCACGTGGAAGTTGGGATTGATCTCAAGCGCTTCTTCCAGGGACATTTGCATCTCCGGCTCTTCCACCTCTTCCGCGACCACTTTGCGCAGGAAGACCTGCGCGCCATCCTTGCGGCTCAAGCGGACTGCCAGGTTCTGGATACCGCTTGCCGCCTGACGGTTGTTGCGGCGGTAGGCAGCTTTCAAGGCCTCTTCGATGGTATCAATCAGGATGTCCTCGTTCATGTCCTTTTCCCTGGCCAGCAGAGAAATGGCTTCCATCAAATCTATTTTCTGGTTACTCATTGGTTTGTGTTTCCTCCTCACTGCTTGTGTCGTCTTCCAGTAAACTTAAATCCACTGTCCTGCTTGCCAGCGCGACGTCTTTTTTGTGAAAGCGCATCTCTCCTGACGCTGTGTCAATCACGTACATGTCATCTTCCAACTTCAAAAAGGTGCCGACAAAAGCTTTTTGCCCTTCAACAGGTTTGAACAGCTTGATCTCTACCTCATGCCCAACTGCCTTTTGCGCGTCACGCTCGGTTTTGATGGGTCTGTCCACACCTGCTGAGCATACCTCCAAAAAGTCATACTCAATCTTTTCAAGCCTTGGCTGTACCGCGCGGTGGAAAGCTTCGCAGTCATTCAGGTTGATGCCGCCCTCCTTGTCCAGATAGATCCGTAAATACAGCCCTGTTGGTTCCTTTTCAAACGCGGTTTCCAGATGCTCAAAGCCCATGCTTTCCGCGATTTTTTGACTGATGGATTCCGCCAGTTCAATGGGTCTTGCTTTCCTTGCCATCCTCTTTCCTCAATACAAAAAGTGGGTTATGCTGCGCTGGCAAAAGGCGAAAGCAAACAAGCCTCCGCACCCGCCGTCTGCAACCCCACTTCTTCGTTAAGCCCTTCTTTCTGCAACAGTAGTAGTTTACCCCGTCATCTTACCATGCATGCGTTTGGTTTACAAGCAAATTTGACAAGTTCATCAAGATTTATAGGCTCCCTGATTTCTTGACATTCCCTCTGAAATCCTTCTATAATCATGCAAACACCTGTTATCAAACGGAATGGAGGCCAATTATGCACGTGTTGGATATTTTGAAAGAGCGCGGGTTCATCGCCCAGATTACCCATGAGGAGGAATTGTACAAACAACTGGAGCGCGAACCCACCGTTTTTTATGTCGGGTTTGACCCCACCGCGCCCAGCCTGCACTTCGGGCACTTCATTCCCATGCTGGCGATGCGTCATATGCAAAACGCGGGACATATTCCCCTGGCCCTCATTGGCGGGGCGACCGTGCAGATTGGTGATCCCTCCGGCAAGTCCGAATTGCGGCAGATGCTCACCATGGAGGCCATCCAGCACAATGTGGACAATATCCACTCCCAGATTTCAAAATTCATTGATTTTTCTGACAACAAAGCACTGATGGCCAACAACGCGGATTGGTTGACCAAATTGAACTACCTGGAGTTTATCCGGGAGATTGGCGTGCATTTTTCTGTCAACCGCATGATCGCCGCGGAGTGCTACAAGCAGCGGCTGGAGCGCGGCCTTACCTTCCTTGAATTCAACTATATGCTTATGCAGTCCTATGATTTTTTGGAACTGTTCCGCCGTCACAACTGCCGATTGCAAATGGGTGGGGATGATCAGTGGAGCAATATCCTGGCCGGCGCAGACTTAATCCGCAGGAAGGAGCGCGAGCCCGCCTTCGCCTGCACCTTTAAGCTGCTCATGAATTCAGAAGGCAACAAGATGGGCAAGACCGAGCGCGGCGCCCTTTGGCTGGATCCGGAACTGTGCTCTCCCTATGAGTTTTATCAGTACTGGCGCAACATCGCTGACAGCGATGTGCCCAACTGCTTGTCCATGCTCACCTTCCTGCCCATGGACGAAGTGCGCCGCTTGAGCGCGCTCACAGGCTCCGCCATCAACGAAGCCAAGATGGCCCTTGCTTTTGAGGCCACCAAGATGATTCACGGCGAGGAAGAGGCGCAAAAAGCCCAGCAGGCATCCGCCGCGCTGTTCTCCGGTGATGGCCGTATGGACGATGTGCCCACTTATGAGTTGACCATGGCGCAGCTGCAGGAGGACAATCGACTGACCACCCTCTTGTTCCTGTGCGGTTTGTGCTCAAGCCGCAGCCAGGCGCGCAAAATGATCGAGCAAGGCGCCGTCCTTGCCGGTGACAACAAGGTAGAAGACCCGGAAGCGCGCCTGAATGAGGCAGACTTCCCCGCGGATGGCTTGCTGCTGCGCCGCGGAAAGAAAAACTATTGCCGGGTCATTTTGAAGAAATGAGTTTGTCCGGCGGATACTATACCCTTGGCGCGCATGGCATAGAGGAGTTTATAGAGCGTAAAAGCCGCTTCATCGGCGAGGCCGCGCCTGCCTTTACGGAAGAGGAAGCGCTTGAATTTATCAAAGGCATCAAGGAAGCGCATAAATCCGCCAGCCACCATTGTTTTGCCTACATCATCGGTGAGAACGCCGGCTTGATGCGGTACTCTGATGACGGTGAACCGCAGGGTACCGCGGGCATCCCGATATTGGAAGTTTTAAAAAAGAACAACCTGGTTAATTGCGTCGCGGTTGTCACACGTAATTTTGGCGGCGTGCTGCTGGGCGCGGGTGGTTTAACCCGCGCTTACAGCGCCGGGTGCGCAAAGGCGGTTCGCGCTGCCGGGATCGTCACAGCCGAAGTCAGCGTCAAATTGACCGCGGTGATTGGATACGCATACTGGGACGCGATCAACTACCTGCTTGGAAAACTGCCTGTCTGTGATGTAGACCGGCAATTTACAGACAATGTGCGATTAAGTGTGACTGTCAGGGAGCAGGATGCCGCGGAAGTGATGAAAGAAATTACTGGATATACAGACGGCAGCGCTGAGATTGTGCTATCCGACCCCTTTTATCATCAATGGAAACTGCCGCCCAAAGAAGGCGAAGAATAACAAACAGCTGCTCATGACGGCAGCTGTTTTTATATATTTAGAAACAAAACCGCGCGATGGCCTGACCGACACCGTCCTCATCATATGGGGCGGTAATGGCATCCGCTTGCTGCTTGATGGTATCCACGGCGTTGCCCATCGCGACACCTAAGCCAGCGTAAGCAATCATAGACAAATCATTCAACTGGTCCCCAAGCGCCATAATGTGCGCGGGATTAACCCCAACATGCTGTGCCAGTACATCCAGGCCTTTCCCTTTGTCAGCCCCAACCGGCATGATTTCAAGGTTTCTGCCGCCGGAACTGGTGACTTCAATCCCTTTGATGTCCAAAAGCGCTGTCTGGATGTCTTTTGACGCGTTGTCATCCTGATCAAATATCACGAAAAATTTATAGATTGGTGTGTCAAGCACTGCCTTGGTGGCATCAAGCCCCATGCGATAGGTCACCCGCTGCTTGAGTTTGGCCAGGTGCTCCTCATTGCGCTCAGAGATATGTCGCGGGATCGTCCAGCGGTTGGTCACAGTCTTTCTGCCAAAGATATAATAGCCCTCATTAAAGGCTTCCAGCACATCAAATACGGCGTAAACTGAGGCAGTATCCATGATTGTTTCGTGGATGCGCTCACCGTAGGGGCTTAAGTCGACCACCGCACCGTTTGTACTGATGATGGGGCATGTGATGCCCTCATCTACCATGATTTGCGCCGCGTTTTCCGGGTAGCGCCCCGTCGCAGCGGCAAAGATGATGCCCGCGTCCTGGGCTTTTTTTATCATCTCTTTGTTGTAATCCGATATACCGCCTTCACGGTTTAATAAGGTGCCGTCAAAATCCGCGGCGATTAAACGAATGTCTGCTGTCATCAGGTGTGTTCCTTTCAAAAGGGCGGCGCGATTGAAAACTGCTTGCCGCGCAGGCTGATTAGGGGGCAGGAAGCCGGGAAGCCAAGCCTGGTCGCGCAAAGCCGTAAACTGCGCGCCTTATACGTTTTGTTGGCATCCCGATCACCATACACATCATCCCCCAAAAGCGGATGGCCCAAGAAGGCCATGTGCGCGCGGATTTGGTGCGTGCGCCCTGTGTGCAACCGTACCAGCAAACGCGAAACCTGTCCAGCCACCAACACAGCGTATTCTGTGATGATTTGTTTGGATCCGCTCACCTGTTGATGATGGACCTTGACCCGCCCGGCCGCGCTGTCCTTGGTCAGCCAGTTGGTGACGACCCCCAGCGGCGGCTTGGGTGACCCCAGTATTTCACAGACGTATTCCTTTTCTACCTGGTTGTCCTTAAATGCCTGAGATAAGGCTTCCTCTGCCGCTTTGTGTTTGGCGATAACCATCAAGCCGCTTGTCTGGTTGTCCAGCCGGTGAACCAGGAAAGGCTGGGAAGAAGAATCCAAACAATCCTGTGCCCAGGTGAGCACATTAAACCCGCTGCTTTCTTCTTCGTCCGCGCTGATACCAGCCGGTTTATTGATGATGATGCAGTCATCATTTTCAAACAGCACGGGAATTTGCTGCGCCTTGGCAAGCGTATACAAAAGGACGCTGTCACCAGGACGAAGCGGGACATTGTCCTGTACCTTCTGCCCGTTCACCCGGATATCCTTGGTTTTAAGCGCTTTTCTGATGGCAGCAGGCGGCAGCAGTGGCAGCTCCCGTTCCAGCGTGGACAGCAGCAAGCCATTTCGTTTTACAACAATCTCAAACCGGCTCAAAATAACCTCTTCCCATAACATGATTTGAAATCCAGTGTAGATAGGCAACCAGCAGATGTCAAGAATGCATATATGCGGGACAGATTTTCAATCTTTGGTCATAAATACAGGAGAAATACAAATTAATCGTTGTATAAACTCTCACCCATATGTAATATCACCCTTATATTCGCTTGAAGCGAAGAAAAAGAAGGAGGTCAGGATGTCATGAAAAAGCGCTCAATACTCTCAATGTTGGTTGTAATCGCTCTGATTATTTCCGCTGCTCTGCCAGTTTTGGCGGAAGATGTCATTAAGATCGGCGGGATTGGCGTCCTGTCCGGCAAGTATGGTATGTACGGTCTGGCCGTCCGTGAAGGTGTTGATCTGTATGTCAAACAGATCAACGAAAAAGGCGGCGTGCTGGGCAAGCAGGTTCAGATCCTGTGGGAAGACACCCAGGGCAACGCGTCTGAGGCCATCAACGCCTACCTGAAGCTGAGCGACATGGATGTAGTTGGTTATATCGGCGCGGTGCTGTCCGGCGAATCAAAGGCCCTGGCAGAAGTGACGGCTGAAGACGGCGTACCGCAGATCAGCCCCTCCGCAACCGACTATGATGTCACCACCGGCCGTCCCAACGTGTTCCGCACCTGCTTTTTGGATCCTTTCCAGGCAAAAGCGGTTGCTGAATACATGGCAGCAGAAGGCATCAAGAAAGTCGCTGTGCTGTATGACAACGCGACGGATTATTCAAACGGCCTGTATGAAGCGTTCAAAGCAAAGAGCGAAGAACTGGGCGTTGAAATCGTTGCTGCTGAAGCCGCAGCCTACGGCGACACGGACTATAAAACACAGCTGACCACCATCCAGAACGCAAAACCAGAGGCAGTCTTCCTGCCCTATTACGGCGCGGACGCAGCCCTCATCCTGGCGCAGGCCAAGGAGCTGGGCCTGGATGTCAATTTCTACGGCGCGGACGGCATTGCGGACATTGTAGACTATGTCGCGGACAAATCCGTGCTGACCAAGGTCGTTTACACGGATCACTTCTCCACCGACGCGCAAAGCGAGATTGCAGTCAACTTTGTGAAGGCCTTTGAAGCGGAATACGGAAAGGCGCCTACCATTTCCTTCTCCGCCACCGGGTATGACGCCGCTGTTGTGCTGTTGGCCGCGATTGAAGCGGCAGGCTCGACTGACGCCAAAGCGATTGTGGATGCCATCAAGGCCACCAACCTGACCGCGGTGTCCGGCAACATCACCTTTGATGACCACAACGACCCCATCAAATCAATATTCTTCCAGACCTTTGACGGGGAAGGCAACAAGTTTTTCCTCAAGCAGGTGGATCCATAAATCCTGTAGTTTAACACCTCAATAAGGGGGGGAGCCATCCTCCCCTCATTCTTTATGTAAGTAGGCCTTGCTGCAGGAGTGATTGCATGAACTTGTTTTTAAATCAGCTGATCAACGGCTTGCACGTTGGCAGCATCTACGCCTTGATCGCCCTGGGATATACCATGGTGTACGGCATTGTGAAACTGATCAATTTTGCCCACGGCGACATCATTATGGTGGGCGCATATACAGCGGTAATTGTGCTGATGACCCTTGGCTGGTCCGCGCCTGTCGCGCTGCTGGCCGCGGTTGTGGTCTGCGTCATATTCGGTGTGCTCATTGAGCGTATCGCGTACAAACCCTTGCGCAACTCACCCCGGATTTCCTCCCTCATCACCGCCATCGGGGTCAGCATGCTGCTGCAAAACGCGGCGCTGCTGATTTTTGGCGCGCAACCCCAACCCTTCCCCACCGTATTGAATATTGAACCCATCAAGCTAAACGGCATTCAAATCAGCTTTGTCACCTTGCTGACTGTTGGTATATCCGCTGTACTGATGATCCTGCTGCAGGGCTTTGTCATCGGCAGCAAGGCTGGCAAGGCCATGCGCGCCGCCAGTGAGGACTATACGACCGCGCAATTGATGGGCATCAATGTAAACACCACCATCACCCTCACCTTTGCCATAGGCTGCGCTTTGGCGGGCATTGGCTCTTTCTTATTCTGTATGGCGTACCCCGCAGTCTCCCCCACCATGGGCTCCCTGCCTGGGCTGAAGGCGTTTATTGCAGCGGTATTGGGCGGGATTGGCATTATCCCCGGCGCCATGCTGGGCGGGTTTGTCATGGGGGTTGCGGAAAGCCTCACAAAGGCCTATATCTCCACCACCATGAGTGACGCGGTAGTCTACGGCATCCTCATCCTTGTGCTGCTGGTCAAGCCCACCGGGCTGCTTGGCAAAACGACCAGCGAGAAGGTGTAGGTGCGCGATGAATAAGAAGACAAAATCACTCTCCTTAAACCTGCTGGCCACCCTGGCGCTGTATTTGCTGATCACCGTGCTGATTGCCTCCGGCGCCATCAACAATTACCTGGCCAACATTATTATCACCATCTGCATCACCATCATCATGACGTCCAGTTTGAATGTCACAACTGGATTGCTCGGGCAGCTTGCCCTGGGCCACGCCGGTTTCATGGCGATTGGCGCGTATGTTTCCGCCCTGTTCACAAAATCTGTCGCGCTGGACTTTGGCCTGTCCCTGCCCCTGTCCCTCTTGGTTGGCGGCCTGGTAGCTGCCCTGTTTGGCATGCTGATTGGCATCCCTGCCCTGCGGCTTGAAGGGGATTACCTGGCCATTATCACCCTGGGTTTTGGAGAGATTATCCGTGTGATTATCGTCAACCTGGACATCACTGGCGGCCCCCGCGGCCTAACCCGCATCACCAGGATGTCACGCGCGTTTTCTGATGACAGGCTGCTCTCCAGCATCATCGCCTTCACCTTCGTCTTCACCATCACGGCGCTCATCATCGCCAGCATTTTCACCCTGGGGCGCTCGCGTCATGGCCGGGCTATCATCTCCATCCGGGAAAACGCCATCGCGGCGGAAGCGACTGGCATCCCCACCACACGGTATAAGCTGTTGGCTTTTACAGTGGCCGCCTTTTACGCTGGCATCGCGGGCGGGTTGTTCGCGCACCAAACCAGCATCATCGAGTCCCGGATGTTTGACTTCAACAAATCCATTGAGTACCTGGTCATGGTGGTCTTGGGCGGCATGGGGTCCATCACAGGGTCCATCATCTCCTCTATTGTGTTGGTCTCCCTGCCGGAATTGCTGCGCGGCATGGATAAGTACCGCTTGATTATCTACTCTGTGCTGCTGATTATGATGATGCTCTTCCGCCCGTCTGGCTTGCTTGGTACCCGGGAGTTCTCCATGATCAGGCTGTGGGAGCGGCTTGAAGTGCTGTGGAAGCGCATCTTCAGACGGCATGAGGCACAGACCAAGATGCCGTTTCAGCCCCGGTATGACGTATGGGATGACAAGCCAGTGCTTGAAACCCATTCCCTGGGCATCTCCTTTGGCGGCTTGACCGCGGCGGAAAAGATTGATATCTGCCTGATGAACGATGAAATCGTTGGTTTGATCGGCCCCAACGGCGCCGGAAAAACCACGGTCTTCAACCTGCTTACCGGTGTTTATACGCCTACGGAAGGCCAGGTCATTTTGCTGGGCAATCCGATTCAGGGGAAGATGACCCATCAGATTACAGCCGACGGCATCGCGCGGACCTTCCAGAATATCCGACTCTTTAAATCACTGTCCGCCCTGGACAACATCAAGGTGGCCTTCCATTCACGCATGCAGTATTCCCCCATCAGCGCCATTATCAGGGACGCTAAATGTCAAAGCGAGGAGCGGGGCATCGATATCCGCGCGCGGGAATTGCT
>LSQX01044280.1_pt2 | contig 10923 bp, 13 predicted proteins | sample 654561 | NCBI WGS metagenome assembly LSQX01 (sample SAMN04489861, study PRJNA283612) | anaerobic digester metagenome | isolation source: 4 biogas reactors fed with cattle manure at either 37C or 55C with and... | place: Denmark: Kongens Lyngby | collected 2014 | reverse complement strand
ATCTCCGAGGTTTTCAGGTGAGGTAAATGATTCAGGGAGTTCAGATTGATATGCTGTCTGCCGAGCGTCTTTCCAAGATGACGTCGTATGAAAAGATACGGCTGATCCTGGACGATGTTCGCCAAGGCAGTGTTGTCGTTCTTGAGCAGGGTCTTACCCCCGAGGAACAGGGTAAGCTTCTTGAGACGACTATGATGGAGATCACGCCCGGCGGATTTTCCGGGATCGAGATCGAAACGTATCCATCGTTTGGAGGCGACAAAGGATTCTTTACGAAGTTATTCGGTAAGAAGAGCAATGCTCCGCGTCTGATGGTTATCGGCCCGGTAGATCAGCTCAAAATGCTTTCCCGGGAAAAAGACAGACTTATTGCTTGGGCTTCAGCAGCACAGTAATCCATGCCGCACAAGTGTACAAAATGTGGACGCGAGTTCCGTGACGGATCGGTAGAGATCCTTCGCGGATGTCCGAGCTGCGGTGGCAAAAAATTCCTCTACGTAAGTGACCGTGTGAAAAACGCGGATGTTTTAGAAGAGAAGTCTATCGAAAAAATCGCCGAGGAGACTAAGCAGGAAGTGCTCGAAGTAAAACACCAGGGTCCGGCTACTCGTCCGACCGATATTCTAGAGCGTGTCGAGAGTGTTCGGATCGTCAGTAAAGGCAGCTATGAACTGAATCTCGAACGGCTTGCAGAATCCCAGGATATTATCATTGGCATGGGAGACGACGGCAAATATATGCTGGATCTTCCCTCCATGTCCAAAAGAAAGAACGATCCTAAAAAGAAATAGGATCACGTCTTTTTTTCAGACCTTTTGAACTGATTTTTATATCGCAAATCGCGGTGTCATTTTTGATAATGAGGTGGAAAATCATCTGAATACAAAAAAATCGTAAAAAACAAAGCGGGCCTAAAGGGANNCCTACGGATTAAGAGTCCGTCGCTATTCCTGACTAAGCTATAGGCCCCGTTTTCTGTGTCGTTTGACCTAATTACATATGTCATAGGAATATTTATAGATTTTCTTCCGTCGTTTTTTCAGCTGTTTAATCTCCATATCATTAATATCCAACCAATACCAATAAGATACTCATGGTTGAGACTGATGGGACTCAGGCCGTATCCCCGAAAAATAAAAATAAACAGATAAAATATCTCATGATGGGATGCGGGAGTATTGGGTATAATGTACTTGAAGAACTGAGCGAATCGAATGACAACATTCTGATTATTGATTCGGATGAAAAACGGGTCGACGATCTCCGCGACCACCGCCACCAGGCAACTGTCGGGGACATCAGCGATCCGCAGATCCTTCAAAAACTCCCCGAACCCGAAGTGGTTTTTATTCTTTCCTCGGACAAAGACGCAAATCTCTCCGCGGTTCAGAACATCAGAAAAGCGTACCCCAATGCAAATATCATCGCCCGTGCCGTGGACCTTTTTTCAACCGATCAGTTAGCTGACAACGGAGCCGATGTCGTATTATACCCGCAGAAGGTCGTGGCCAAGTCTGCAGTAAATCATATGACGAATCTCATCGCATCCAGAAATGCGCAGAGACTTTATTCTCTTCTTTCGTCATGGTCGGGGACGCTGGGCATCATCACGCATAAAAATCCGGATCCGGATGCAATTTCCAGTGCAATGGCATTGTCGGTGATCGCAAACGATGCCTCGAACGGCAAACTTGCGACCCGAATCCTCTACGAAGGCAACATCGGTCATCAGGAAAACCGTGCGTTCGTGAACCTTCTCGAGATCAAAATGGAGCATCTCACAAAAGAGATCCTTGCCGAATGCAATTATCTGGCTCTCGTCGACTGCGTTGGTCCGGGGATGAACAATGATCTTCCGCCAAGTACCAAGATCAACATCATCATCGATCATCACAGCGCCGAGGGCGTGGTACGGGAGAATAAACCCGATTTTCTTGAATCCAGGCCCGATGCCGGCGCAACCGCTTCCATTCTGACGCAGTATCTTCAGGAATTGTATCTTCCGATCGATACGAAAGTGGCGACCGCTCTTTTCTACGGGATCCGTGCGGACACGCATGAGTTCCAGAGAAATATTTCCTCTCAGGATCTCTATAACGCGGCGTTCCTTTTGCCGCATGCCGACCGTGCCCTCCTTGAAATCATCATGGCCCCATCCCTCTCTCAGGAAACGATCGAGGTTTTAGGAAATGCGATCATGAACCGCGAGGTACGGCAGGGATATCTGTTTTCCAATGTGGGATACGTCAGAAATCGGGACGCTATTCCCCAGGCCGCTGATATGCTTCTATCACTGGAAGGGGTTACAACAGCTATGGTCTATGGGATTACTGATACACACATCACCCTTTCTGCCAGAAACAAGGATATCCGTCTGCATGTCGGTGATGTGATGAAGGACGCTTTCGCTAAGATCCCTGGCGCATCTGCCGGAGGCCATGCGACCATGGCGGCACTTTCCATCCCGCTGAACGCTTTTTCCATGGTCAAAGATAAAGAAGAACTTCTTTCCATGGTCATAGACCCTATTCTCTCCAGTTTCATGAAACTCGTTGGCATTTCCGAGGGAGAAGGGGATGAGGTTTGAGGACTGGAAACCCTATTACGTTCGTATCCTTGCGTATTTCGGATTCTCGCGCGAGGATGATGAGCGTTCGGCCGAGATCCTTTCGTCCCTTCTGGTAAGAGACGACATCGCACTTCTGGGGGACACGATCCGCGGGAAGGACTGCCTTGTCTGCGGGAATGCTCCGTCACTTCCCGCCGAGATAAAAAAAACCGATTTTAATGGTAAAGTCGTGATCGCGGCCGATGCGGCGGCCAGCGTGCTTTTTTCCCGGGGAATCAGACCCGACATCATTCTCTCGGATATCGATGGGATGGATGAGGATTTCCTGAAAATGAACGATGTCGGAACGATCCTGGTTTTACATGCTCATGGCGACAATATCCCGCTAATCCGCTCCTGGGTTCCTAAGGTCCGCGGTCCAGTTGTCGGAACGACGCAGAGTATTCCTCTCTCGAACGTCTATAACTTCGGCGGCTTCTCCGACGGGGATCGGTGCGTGTTCGCAGCTCATGAGTTCGGGGCAAACTCCGTGGAACTGATCGGATTCGATCTTGACGATAAAAGTGTGGATCCGGTCAAACACGGAAAACTCATGATCGCCCGCAAACTTCTCAAACTGGCTGGTCATGACGTCTGATGCGGTAATTATCGACGGGTATGTGGATGAGCCGGCATGCCTTGGGGTCCCGCCCTACATCTCTCCGTATATTCGAACCGTGGCTGGTGTCCTGAAGGAGCATGGATACTCCGTTCGGTACGTGACGATCGACGAACTTCGCAGAGATCCGCTCGCCGTTCCAAAACTCCGGGAAGCGCCGGTTGTCGTGATGATCGCCGGCGTCACCGTTCCGGGAAAATATCTTTCCGGAACGCCGGCAACGCTTTCCGAACTTCAGCAGATCGGATTCACTCTTCGCGGGAAAACCGTGTCGCTTCTGGGCGGCCCGATCGGATTCGGCTACTCACCGCAAGGCGGTGCCCGGGCGGTAAAAGAAGCGGTATCCGGCTGGACGGCGATGCTTACCGGAGAGCCGGCAGCCGCCTTGGATGCATATCTTTCCGGCGGAGAACCGGACGGTGTTCTGTCCTATCCTGATTACGACCGATGGGCGGTTCTTGGAGCAGATATCATTCTTCAGCATCCATTCTATCCGCATGTGATGTGCGAACTTGAAACGGCGAAGGGGTGTTTCCGCTGTATTTCGGGCGGCTGCTCGTTCTGCACTGAACCGTTTTACGGAATGCCGAGGATGCGCAGTATCGAAGGCATCGTATCCGAGATCTCTGCTCTTTCAAAAGCAGGGGCCAGACATTTCCGGCTGGGCCGTCAGCCCGATCTGCTGGCTTTCGGGACATCCGGTTCCGAGTATCCGAAACCCGAGCCCGACAAACTTCGTGCATTGTTTTCCGGCATCCGCCAAGCTTCGCCCGATCTTTTGACCCTGCATATCGACAACGTGAATCCCGGAACGATCGCCCGCCACGAAGAAGCCTCCCGCGAAGCACTTCTCGCCATCGTCGAAGGACATACAGAAGGAGATATCGCCGCGTTCGGCGTCGAGTCGGTCGACCCGGCGGTGATTAAGGCAAATAATCTGAAAGGTTCGCCGGAACAGATCTTCCGTGCGGTCGAGATCGTGAACGAAGTCGGCGCCGTACGGCGAAACGGCATTCCGGAACTTCTTCCGGGTCTGAACTTTATCGGCGGACTTGCCGGAGAAACGGCGGAGACGTTTGCTTTGAACAAAGCCTTTCTGGATACGATCCTCGCCGCAGGTCTCCTTGTGCGGAGAGTCAACATTCGCCAGCTCATGCCGTTTGAAGGGACGAAGGCCTATCAGAACAACTGTCTTGGCATGCACGACAAACTGTTCCACCAGTTCAAGGATGATGTCAGAAGCACGTTTGATGTTCCAATGCTCGAACGTGTGTTCCCGGTCGGGACCGTTCTTCGCCGTGTTCTCATCGAAGTAACAGGCCCTGTCTCCTTCGGCCGCCAGATGGGAACATATCCGGTATTGGTTGGGATCCCTATGCAGATCCCCTGCGGCACTCTTTTGAATACTGCCGTTGTCTCCTACGGCGCACGAAGTCTGACAGCACTTCCTGTACCGATACATATCAACACATTGCCGGCTTCCGCCCTCAAATGGATCCCCGGCGTATCCAAAAAATTTGCACAGAAAGTCGTTGCGGGAATGCCGTATGCGGGGGCAGCCGATCTCAAAAAAGTGATAACGTCAGAAGATATTGACCCTCTTCTGCCGCTGATGGAGTTTTAAAGCTCTTTCTCCAGAATGAGCCTTGAAATATTCGGATAAAAATATTTTTCCTCTCTTTTTCTGATCTGAAATCCTTTTTTCAGATAGAATGATATCGCTGCGGTATTCGTATCGGCCACGGTAAGATGGACTTTTTTGACTCCCTGATTTTTCATCTCGGTAAAAAGCGCGGCTGCAAGACGACTGCCGACATCCCTTCTCTGGCAGTCGCTTTTCACGCCGATTCGAATCAGCTTTCCTGTTTTCGGATCATTGAAATGAATCCCGCCGAGAATATACCCCATGATCTCATGCGTCTGTGTGTTTTCTGCAACAAAAAACAGATTTGGGAAGAGTTCTTCAATGTGGCGAAAGAGGACATGCCCCCCCATCCCCTCGAAAAGCGGTTCGTCCAGTCGGCAAAGAGCGTCATAATCTGCTGAAGTATAGGTTCTGACCTGGAAATCTTCCATGATTTTGTAATATTTGGTTTTCAGATGAGTTGAATATATCTTCGGTATATTGTCCGGAAATAGGAAATTACTTATGCTGGAACGCAGATATCATTCAATACTATGAAGTGGCAGATATCAGAACTCTTCGGGATGAGCGTCTATTCCGATAAAGCAGTATTCCTCGGCAAGGTTGAGGATGTTGTACTGGATGTTACAAATAAAAAAATCAGCGGCCTCGCTCTCTCAAACGTGAATAAAGATGTTATCGACACGAAAAATTATCAGGGAGTAATCATCCCCTACCGAATCGTCAAAGAAGTCGGCGACATCATCATAGTTCGGCACATCCCCGGGGCCTTCAAGGTTGCCGGCGAACCCTTATTCGGGGAATAATATTCTATTATGAAAGATCGTGAGATTTTTGCCGGTCTTTCCACCACCGTCCCTTTTGTCCTGCGGCTTGACGGCCGATCCTTCCATCGTTTTTCCAAAGACCGGTACAAAAAACCCTACGACAAGGTCTTTTCCGATGCAATGGTGAAAACGGCCCGTGCACTCGTGACCGACAGCGGTTTATCTCCTTCGTTTGCCTACACGTTCTCCGACGAGATAAGTATCTACATACCGGCTCCGGTTTTCGACTGCCGGGTGGAAAAACTGGCATCCGTTTCAGCAGCTTTTGCCGCATCGGCCTTTACTTTGTATGCGGGGGCATCCGATCCGCTGGCGTTTGACGCCCGGGTTATTCCAATCGAGGAAGGACTGTTTCCCGCATATCTGTCATGGCGGCAGGCGGAGGCGTGGAGAAATCATATGAACGGCTATGCTCAAAAACTTCTCCAGGACGAGGGGGTGTCCCCGACAAATGCGCAGAAACAGCTGGACGGAATGAACGCCGCAGCTCTGCATGAATTTGCCTTCTCGCGCGGCGTGAATCTTGCGTTGACGCCGGCATGGGAAAGGCGAGGGATCTGCATTTATCGGGATGTCGTGATGCGTGACGGATATAATCCGATCAAAGATGAAAAAGTCTCGGTTGAACGAACCATCGCAGTCATTGATGAGGATGTGCCGCTTTTCAAATCGCCTGAAGGAACGGCCTGGGTCCTTTCCAAGGTCCGCTGACCCGTTCTATTTTCATTTTATTTTTGTTACGATGAATCTGCAGCAGCTGCTGTAAAAAAAAGTAATGTAAAATATCATAGCGAGGGATGGATTTGAACCATCGGTCTACGGGTTATGAGCCCGTCGGGATTTCCTGACTACCCCACCTCGCTTCCAAAAAGCTTCACACCTACTTCGTGTGCCTTATAATATACACAAGTGGAACTTAAATAGATTTGTAAATGATATCCAATATGGTGATAAGGGATCGTCACCTATCATAGAACAGAATATGAGAATTGATAGTGATCTGCCCGAGCAGCCGACCGAGGCATTACCCATACTTGCGCTGGACGAAGCGAACTTCAACACCTTTACTTTGCAGATTCCTGCTCTGGTAATCGATTTTTTTACTGATTGGTGTGGATCCTGCCGTTTTTTTGCCGAGATATTTTCTGACGTATCTCTTGAATATCCTGAAATTCAGTTCTGTATCTGCAATACCGAAGAAAACAGTCGTATTGCAGCTGAGCTTCGCATCCGCGCCGTTCCAACTCTTATGTTCATCAAAAACGGGACGGTTGTGAAAATACGCACCGGCGCCCTGTCGAAAGAAGAGTTCAGGGATGACCTCGATTCCGTATTTCGCGCATGAGTGTGTTTACTTCGCTTCATCCAACACTACAGGAACTGCTTCTTACCGGTCTTGGCTGGGATGATCTTCGGCCGGTACAGACGGAGACCTATATCTCGGTAACCAGCGGGACCGATACGCTGGTCCTTGCTCCTACTGCCGGCGGTAAGACTGAGTCTGCATTTTTTCCGGTCATTGACGGGATTTTAAAGCATCCTTCGGAGCATCTGTCTGCGATCTATATCTCCCCCCTTAAAGCTCTCATTAATGATCAGCTGGACAGAATCCTTTTCCTGTGCGCCCGGACCGGGCTTAGTGCTGCGGTCCAGCACGGTGATGTGTCCGATCGTGATCGGTTTGATTTTTCCGGGTCCGAACATGCGGATATCCTTTTAACCACTCCGGAGTCACTTGAGGTTCTCTTAAGTGATGCAAAAACTAAAAACGCATTTAACGAGGTCAGGTACCTCATCATTGACGAGATTCATGCTTTCATGGAATCTGACCGCGGTGTCCATCTCCGCTGTCTGATGGATCGCCTTGAGCTTCTTGGAAAACATCGGATGATTCGAATCGGCCTCTCGGCAACGGTCGGAAATCCCGATGAACTGCTCGACTGGTTCTCCGGACCAAATCGAAAAAAACACCTCGTATCTATTCCCTCGCCTCCCTCGAAAAAACTGTTTACGTTTGTCGTGGAACCTGAGTTTGCCGGCCAGGTTCGGGCGATCGCAGGATCCGTTTCCGGAAAAAAAGCCCTCGTCTTTACCGAAAGCCGGAGCCTGGCCGAAAAACTGGTCATTCCGTTACGCGATGAACTTCCCTCGGTGTTTCTTCATCATTCTTCGGTTTCGCCGCAGGACCGCGAGGCTGCGGAGCTTTCATTCGGGCAGGCCGGCGGAACATGCGTTATTTGTACGAGTACGATGGAACTCGGCGTCGACATAGGTGAGCTCGATCTTGTGGTTCAGTACGGCCCCCCCCGTACAGTATCGTCGTTTCTGCAGAGACTCGGACGTACCGGCCGGCGCGGAACTCCTGCACGAATGATATTTATCGTTTCAAATGCATGCGATCTTCTTATCGCCGTTTCGGTGATTGAGGCAGCGATGCATCACTCGGTCGAGTCGCTGAAGGCCCCGACCCGTCCGTATCATGTTCTCATCCAGCAGTTGTTTTTACTTTTGAAAGGCAGAACCGGGATGAGCCTTCGAAGCATCATTGATTCTCTTCATGCACTGACGCCGTTTATGGAGTTTTCCGTCGCTCAATTTTCTGCAGTTCTGGAGTATCTCGTCGCGGAAAATTATCTGACCTGTTCCGGGGATATGTACCTTGCCGGAACTAAGGCCGAGATGGAACTTGGCCGATCCAACTGGCTTGCTCTCATCTCCGTTATCCGCGATGCAGGGGGATTTCTTGCGGTTTTGCCTGACGGAACGGTGGTCGGGACGCTTGACCCGCGGTTTGTGGCGGGAGATCCGGGAAAGACCTTTTCTTTCACCGGAAAAACCTGGCGTCTGCTTCACCGCGATGATGCGCATAAACGTGTCCTCATCGAACCGGCGTTCGCCAAAGGAGATGTAAAGCGTCCCTTCTGGAGCGGCGGTGATGGGGGGAGTTATGCAAGCAGTCTTGTCTGTCAGTCGGTTGCCGCCGTTCTTGAGCGGAGGTGTCCCGCTCTCCCCCTCCCGCCCGAGCAAAAAAGTATGGTCGAGGATCTGATCCGGATGCTTCCCGATGATTTTTCACCCGGGACTATTCATCTTCGCACCGAACCGGAACTGAACGGATGTTCGGTCGTTGTATCCACATTCCTCGGCACGCGGGCAAATCAGGTGCTTGCGCATCTTCTGAAAAACCGGCTTGACGGCAAGCATGCCGTTCGTTATACGCAGTTTGCGATCCGGATCTTCGACTGGGAAACGCCAAACGCCGGTGAATATATTGCCGGCATTCTGGAAGAGCTTGGGCAGATGTCTGGTCTCTCTCTTGCAGAGGAGCTCCCCCGCCTTCCGGCAGCTACATGGAAATTCGGCGAACTCCTCCCGGAGGATCTTCGACTGGAGATGGCGGCGTATGATTATTATGACATTCCTGCTTTGCTTACCGCATTGTCAGTTCCGCCGCAGTTCTCTCGTTAGCGATCTTTCTATAGCATTCATCGATCTCGAAACCGATGAAAGGAATGCCAAGGCGGATCGCGGCAATCGCCGTATTTCCAATCCCCATAAAGGGATCCATCACCACACGGCATTTATCCAATCCGTGATCTTTTATGCACATCACGGGAAGCTGTATGGGAAATGTTGCCGGATGCGGCCGACGTTCCCGGATCGTTTCATACGGGATAAACCAGGTGTTTCCCCTGTCTCTGAGATCGCGTTTTTCCCCTCCCCAGCGGTTCACATTGCTCTTATCCTGATACGGCACACCGGTTGCGAGCCTGTCGATCTGCACGGTTCCATTTTTCGTGAAGTGAAAGATGAACTCATGGCAGTCGTTATGATACCTTTTACTGTTTATCGGCTTGTAATGTCCGGCTGCCACGCCTTCATGTGGAAGTGCGATGGATTTGATCCAGTGGATCATATTCTGAAGAACGAAACCCTGCTCCCGAAACGCCTGCGCCACATCGATTGGGATCCAAGGATCTTTCAGACTCCCGCCGATATTCAGATAGAACGAACCCTGGTCCGAAAGAACGCGGTATGACTCTTCGGCCACCGTCCCCATCCATTTCAGATAGGTATTACGCGGGATCGTGTCGTCATAGGTCGTATAGGCTTTTCCAATGTTGTACGGGGGTGAGGTCACGATCACATCGATCATCCCTGATGTCAATGTACTCATTCCGTCGACACAGTCCATGTCGTAAATCCTGTTGAGTTCAGTCATGTTTTATGATCTTAACTATCGTGATTTCGTATGTCAGCGTCTCTCCTGCGAGAGGGTGGTTTGCATCCACGGTGATCTTCGTGTCAGTCACATCAACAACGGTGACCCTGCACGGCCGGTCGAATACTTCTACCGTGATGACATCGCCGGGACTTGGTGCATGTTCGAGCTTGAGTTTTTTTCGTTTTATCGGGAGGACCAGACGCTTCAGATATTTCCCGTATGCTTTTTCCGGAGGCAGAACGACGGTCACCGTGTCACCCTCTGTTTTTCCGATCAGCGCCTCTTCAAAAGCCGGGTTTATCTGTTTATTTCCGATAATAACGGTTATCGGCTCCTCTGTGCGGGTATTCTCGAATATCTCTCCGTCCGGACGTTTGCTGACGAAGTGGAGCTGCAGCGTATCACCGGATTCTACGACAGACATACCTATCTGTATGACTGAAGAAATACTTTAAGGGATCGCGTTTACCGTTTTGATCAAATTATCCAAAAATAGGGTTAAGTGGCTGAAATCAGGGGGATAACGAGTTTCTTATACACGCCGTCACCGCTCTGATGCAGGATTCTGAATTCATATGTCCCGGGCTTTGCCACTTCAACGGTCCATATGTAGTTTCGTCCGCTCTCATTGATCGTACAGTCATTCTCAACGATACTGATTCCTTCTGAATCAAGTGGTCTCCATGCGAGACTATGCGGACTCGTGATGATGACAGTAAAGCTTGTTTCGCTGTTTTTCTGGATCGCGTATGAGTCCATCTTTACCTCCGAATATCAGTATTACCTTGTTTAATGTGGTATACTTGAGAATGCGAAGTTTCACTATATATTTTTTCTGGTTAATTTTTCGGATTTTATTTTGAAAAGACATGATTTTTCAAATATTATTAACCTGATTGACTCTTCGGGATACTGCTGCCCGAGAGTCGATATCTCTGATAATATAAGCTAAAAGGGAAAATAAAGGACGCCGAGGGGGAGATTTGAACTCCCGAGGTG
>LSQX01264834.1_pt1 | contig 10924 bp, 5 predicted proteins | sample 654561 | NCBI WGS metagenome assembly LSQX01 (sample SAMN04489861, study PRJNA283612) | anaerobic digester metagenome | isolation source: 4 biogas reactors fed with cattle manure at either 37C or 55C with and... | place: Denmark: Kongens Lyngby | collected 2014 | reverse complement strand
AGATGTGTATAAGAGACAGGGTCTCTACTGCAGACGAAGGCTTCCCCGAATTGAGGATGTTCAGTGTGCCGATAGCCATACCGGTTGATGGCAACGCTGCTGTTCGCCTTACATCCTCTGTACAAAACACTATCAGTGATGTGTTAATCAATCCGGTGCCCACAATGCACATAGAGAATGATATGCCGGTATACGATGTAAAAAGAGATTTTTATGCCTATTCCAGAGCCGCGTTGTATCCGATGAATGTGGTGGAGCTCTCCAACCCTGCTTTTGTGGGAGATCGTCATTTTGTAAGTCTTCGAATATTCCCTTTTCAGTATAATGCTGCCAGCAAAGAACTTAAAGTGCATCAAGAGATGGAGATAATCGTGAATATCTCCGGAGATAAGAGTCCATCTCCAAACTGGCAATTGGGGCACAGCCCTGTCGATGCAGCTGGAGATGCCTTTTTTATAAATAATACCAGCTCCAAATCTTGGCGTTTACCCCGAAAGCAGGACTATCATCACGAAAGTCCCAAGGGTTCCCAGAATCAGGTGTCTGAAATTCAGATAATCGTGGATAACGAAGGTATCTATCAAGTTCATTACGACCTGCTAAAAGATTTCATTCTGGAGATGACGGATTCACTGCAGGTGGAAATGAGTTGGAATATCGACCGTGTGGACCCCCGCTATCTTGAATTGAGCGATGAATTTGGTCAGGTACCGATCCACTTCTCTGGAGAGGAAGATGGTGGTTTTGATCCCGGGGATTATTTTGAGTTCTATGGCGATCGACATTACGGTGATGAGCGTTATAGTGACGATTACACTGCTGAGAACGTTTATACACTCAGGCTCAAAGAAGGCTATGGAGCCCGCATGGTGGTAGAAAACGGCGGTTTGATCAGCAATGATCCGATGCAATACATGCTGGCAGATGCCTATCTGGAATCGGTACATTTCGAGGAACAATTGGTAAGCGATAAGCTGGGCAGGGGCTGGAGCACTGCTAATCAGGATTTCTATCGTGAGGATGTGTGGTTTTGGAAAAAGATAAAAGCGCCGAATCTGGAGATAGTTCCCATCGAGCTGGAATATCCCATAGATAGTGCCATTCGCACCGGCAGCACAGAAATTGCCTTGCATGGCCTTACCTACGACGAAAGCATCTTAGGGGATCAGTTCGATCACGAAGCGGCTATCCGGATCAATCAAGCCATGGTGAACACACATTCCTGGGTGGGACAGACCGAGAAGATCTTTTTGAATCAGGAGCCTATTGCCAATTCATTCTTCAGGCACGGCACAAATAACGTTTATGTCAGCCTGTCCGGAAACACAACCATGCTGGATGATGAGCAAGTGATGCTGGACTATATCAAGCTGAATTATTGGAGAGAATACAAAACCAGCCGGGATTTTATCAAGTTTACCAAACCGGCAGATCGTCCCAATGGGTTGTTTCAGTTTGATATCGGAGGGTTTTCATCACCCAATGTATCCGTTTACAAGATTGGATCCAGCGTGTTTAACAGTCTGCAGATAGAGCCTTTCACTATGGATGGATCTGCTCCCTGGACGGTGAGCCTGCAGGATAGTGTGGCCTCCAATGCCGTGCGCTATTTCGCGGTGGAAGAGGGTGCTAAAAAGAGCCCTAAATTGCTTCGGATGAACCTGCCTTCTGATTTGTTGAATCCACAGAATTCGGCAGATGTAATCGTGATAACTCCTTACCAATTTGTAGATGCTGAGGGAACTCAGATGCTCGTTGAGCTCTGGCAGAGTGAAGGGCATAGTGTAAAAGTAGTGGATATTCAGGATATTTACGACGAGTTCAATAGTGGCATAGTATCCGCTGAGGCCATCAGGGATTTTTTGGAACACGCTTATCACTATTGGGGATCTCCCAGATTGAGCTATGCGATATTGTTAGGAGAAGGCATTGACGACACCAGGGATAATAGCCCCAGCCGAAAATACAACTTGATCCCGGTTAAGAAAACCTGGACCTACAAACACGGCGCGACTGCCAGTGATAACTGGTATGCCTGCCTTATCGGAGAGGATTCGGTTCCGGACATCAGCCTTGCGCGCATCAATGTCTGGACAGAAGAGCAAATCACAAATTATGCCATGAAAGCTCAATCCTACCGTGATAATCTGCACACAAACCGCCAGTGGAACAACCATCTAACGCTTACTGCCGGAGGCAAGATAGATGATGGGAACGATATCTTTGCTCAGCAATCTGAACGCATTCGCCAAAAAAGCATCCCGGAGCATTACCGTGTAAGCAGAGTGTATACCAGTACTCAGACTGTAAGCAGCGACTATTTTGGTGGAACATTCGATCTGAAGGACGCGATTAACAGCGGTACTCAGTTTGTCCAGTTTATGGGCCATGGTGGCGGGCGTGTCTGGGCGGACTATAACCTCTTTAATTTCAATGATGTGGCAACACTGAACAATCAGGCTCTGCCTGTATTTCTATCTTTGGCATGTTATGCTTCAGCCTTTGATACCAATGGAGCGGCATCCATTTCAGAAGCGCTGATTGCTCAGCCGGACAAGGGAGCGATTGTAAGCTTGGGATTCACTGGATTGGGCTATAAGATCCAGGATGAAGACTGGGGATTGGCATTCAACGAAGCAGTATTCAAGATGGATTTTGACACTCTGGGTGAAGCCTATATGTTTGCTTTGGCAAGGTTCTATACCACCACATCCAGTTCTGCGGCAAGATCCGCTCTCACTCACGGTTCAGCTTTTTTGGGAGATCCCCTGATTCGCTTGAATAAGCCGGTTGTTCATAGTACAGTAACAGCTGAGAACCACGATCTTGAACAGGGCGAAACCTTGAGTTTACATGCCCAATTCCCTGCAGATGTAAGCAGAGCCCGCTTATTTGTGATGAATGAAAAAGAGATCGTGCAAAACGTGCCATACGACATCGATCTCAACGGGGGTGAGTTCCTCGCCAATTACGTTATACCAAGTGGTTTAAGCAATTACACGAACAAGGTGATGGTAACCGGATATTCTCCCACCAAACAATATGTTGGCACCGATTTCTACAGTGTGGGACGCCCCGCGGTTCAACACGAAGGCTTTATTCCCGCACAACCTGCATACACAGATTCCACGGTATTTCTGGCCAGAGTATTCAACCCTGAAAAGATCATGAGCTTGCGGGTAGCCGTTCGCACCGATAGCAGTTACCAGGCCGACACTGAGACCTGGATAGTGGTGTGGGAAGACTACCTTATGAGCCCTTCTGCCGATGACAATACGCTATGGCAATCAGATAGTAAATTGCGCAGATTTCCTACCAAGCGCGAGCTTCCCTTCAAGTATTACATTACAGATGTGGATTCGCTAACCTACGAAAGTCCTCTAAATTCTTTCCAGGTAGCCGGCCCGGATTTGTTTTTGCAGGAAGTGATCCTGGACCCCAATGATGGTGTCCCAATTTTGAGAGTGAAATCCACAAATGTAGGTAATGCGGCTTCTCTGACCACGGATTTGCGTTTATTCAAAAAAGTAGGAGACACTTGGTTATTGGTCTCACAACAGGATTTTGCTCCTCTCGATGTGCAAGAGATTCGCTGGGATGTAGTATCTCTGGCAGGTCTGCCCAATGGTAATCATGAGCTGGAACTGCGAGTGAATACTACTTTTGTGTTCCAAGAATGGGATTTTTACGTAAACACAAATAACTATTTTCCCATCTATGTGCCAATGAACTACTTCTCCGTGGATAGTGCCGGTGGCGTTATCAGCAGCCTGGAAAACAATCTTAGTTGTACTGTCCCACCGGGTTTTGTTAGCTCCGGATCTTTGGGTATTGCCCTCAATGATCTTGCGGGAATCACTATGTTGAACCAGCCTGATCTTCAAGCCATTATGATGCAGAATCCCGCTGAGGGAAGTGATCTGCAGATGTCTGTTCCCTATGAAGTAAAATTGCTCAGTACAAGTCTGGTGGATTCTCTGGGATACTTTACAAATGGTAAGAAACTGGGTCTTTCATTCTATTACAATACTGCAGATCCGGAAACTCAGGACTATGAATCTGAATACAGTTACAAGATATATCGCTACAATGCCGAGTATCAAAAATGGATTCTGGTAGGTGGCCTTATGTCTTTAGTTGACGATACCGTGAGCTTCGAAGTAGCTCGTGAAGGAATATACTGCATATTCCGAAACACGGACAACACACCTCCGAGTGTTGATGTAAACGTTCAGGATCAGGAATTTACCGTAGGCGGATATGTAGCCGGAGACGGAGTAATCTCGCTACTCTTGAGTGATGCCAACGGCATCGACCTGATCGACAACAGAATTCGTCTTACTTTGAATGGTACCGAGGTTCCAGAAACGGATTATGTGATTAGCATCAACAAAGAGAACATCAATCGGGTACCCGTGAAGTATCAGTTGGACCTTAATACCGGTGATCACAACCTCAAGATCGTATGCACAGACTTAAACGGCAATATCATGACGCGGGAAGTGCAGTTCATCGTGAATGACAAATTTGCCATCCGGAATATCGGCAACTATCCCAATCCGGTCTTGGGACAGGCACAAGATCCCAAGAATGATGGTAGAACTCGCTTCACATATGTGCTTACCGATGCTGCCGATGAGGTTTACATAAAAGTATATACCATCAGTGGAAGATTGGTGAAGACCTTCAGAGATCTGCCAACCGGAGTGGGTTATCACGAGTATCCCAGGTCTCTGTACGCATGGGATTGCAAGGACGAACAAGGTTTTCCTCTGGCCAATGGCACATATTTTTACCGTGTGGTTGCCCGTCGGGGAAACAAAAAAATAGAAAAAACCATGAAAATGGCCATTCTAAGATAAGGGAGAGCAGCGATGAAGAAGATATTGATCCTTGGCCTTTTGAGCTTGATGCTCTGTGCCCCAGCCTTTGCCGGCAGATACGCGGGAGATTTCATGATGATTGGGTCAGGAGTTCGTGCCCTGGGCATGGGCGGTGCTTTCTCGGCTCTGGCAGACGACGGTTCGGCTATATATTGGAATAGTGGTGGTTTGTCGCAGATGCGGGATTCTGAAGTGCAGGTGATGCACGCCTTCTTGTACGGCAATCTGGCCAGTTACGATTTCATCAGTTATGTACAGCCTTTGCCAAACGATGTGTCAATTGCCTTCAACGTAACCAGATTGAATGTTAGCGACATACCATACTTTTCAGAGAAATACCTGGTGGGAACAAATGTGGACCAGCGCATACACAATCTGGATCTGCACCTTCCCGGCGTTCCGGATGGTCATTTTCGCTCTACAGATGACCTCTACCAATTTGCCTTTTCAAAAAACATCAAATTTGGGGCAAACATGGGATGGCAATTCTTTGAGATTCCCTTTGAGCTCGGCTTGGGTGGCAATGTGAAATTCATTCAACGCAAACTGAGAGAAAACCTGGGTTCCGGCACGGGCTTTGATCTTGGCATAAAGCTGCGCACGGATATGTCTGTGCTATTTGATGAGGATTCCCTAGGCGATCTTCATGTAGGCTTCAATTTCCAAGATGTAGCTGGAACCACAATCAGCTGGGATACAAATAGCGAGATCAGGGATGAAGTGCTATTCAATACCAAAGTGGGAGTGGCTCTGGTACAACCCTTGGAAAAGCTGAAAAGCACTGTGACGTTGGCCTATGACTATGATTATGTCTATGACGGCACCGATCACTATGGATTGGATTGGAATTATGATGATAAAGGCAACCTGCGTCTGGGTTACTACGACACAAACTTCAGTTGCGGCGCCAGCGTGAAAGTGTATGGTGTAATGCTGGATTACGCTCTGATTACAAACCCGGTTGGGATTACCAACAGACTGGGCTTGAGAATTAGTTTTTAGGAGAACATATGAGACGCATAATATGGCTTATTCTTTTGGCACTTGTCTTGGGCTCATGCTCTGGAGAAGACGAATCCGGCAAGGATAAAACTCCTCCCGCAAAACCGGTTCTGATCGCTCATCGGGGAGATACGGGAGATGGTGTTTTCTTTTTGGATGATGATAGCTATATAACCCTGAACGACGAGAACAACGGCATCGACACCGTCCCTGAAGGTGACATGATTCGCCTATCCTGGGAGCCTTTTATCGACAACGATCTCAGTCATCTGAAAATTTATCGCTATTCAGATATCGAACCTGATCCGGTGGAATTGGGCCAAATCCCCTCCAATAACCGCCATTATCTTGATCAGGATGATCTTGTAGAAAAGCACTGGTACTATTACTATATTGAACTATTTGATATCAGCGGCAACAGCACAGTATCGGACACTGTACACTATGCAATTTTAAGTAAACCGGGTTTGATAGCCCCGGAAAATAACGCATACGTGGATCTGGATACCCCCGAAGGACTTAGCTTTGTGTGGGGTATAGCAGACGACAGCATCGGTTTTTATCGAGTTCTTCTATGGGACGAGAACAACGATCTGCTGTGGGTCGGCGACTTTAATCTGGCGACCGAAGATCCGCCTCTATCTCTGAAACTACCACAACTTAGCCCCGCTCCTCAGCCGGGAAGCGTGATGCGCTGGCGAGTGGACTACTTTGTATGGGACGGTGATAAGCAGATGTATATGGGCTCGGAATCCTTGGAACGAGTGTTTACCGTTTTATAGCTTCGATATACAGTTGCAAAGATTCCATGAGTTTAAAAGCCGAACGTACAGCAGTTGGGGCGCATTAAATTGTTTTGGAAGCAAGCTAGGATGCAGCCTGGAGCTAAGGTGAACACGGATCTATGTACGGCAGATCAGTGTTTTTCTCATGATGTTTGGGAAGGCCTTAAAGATCCTGCTTCCCAATTCGCAATAATGCCGGACAAGAAAATGCTTGACTTGAAAGACAAGCTCAGGATTTTTACATAAAATGCAAAAGAGGAAAATGTGAAGAAGATTCTGTTTGCGATCCTATTGATCTGCATTGGTTTAGCTCTATTTGGCCAGACCACCACGACCTTTACACCACCGAGTAATATCTCGGCATATACTTTCGATGGCAGTCGAAGTGGGGTGGAAAAATTGAAGATGAACACCTACATTTTGGGTCAGGTGGCAAAACCGGGACTCTATGTTGTGCCGGACGACACTGATTTTCTTACTCTTCTTGCTCTGGCTGGTGGACCCAGGGAAGATGCCAAGCTATCTAAGATTCGGATAGTGCGTCCCAGCGAAGAAGGCGAAAAAGTGGTTTGGGTTAATTTTAAGGAATACCTGGAATCTGGGGATCCGGCCCTGATTCCCGAAATGAAGCCCGGTGATACCATCGTGGTTTCGGGAACAATATTCTATGCGTTCTCTCGAGTGGCAGATTTTCTTTCGAAAGTGGCAGTCACTCTCAGTGTGTACAATCTTGTTACCGGATTATAAACTCTTAAGGAAGGCATAAGTGGAAAATCAATATCAAAACCAACAGCCCTTACAGGATGAAATAAAGCTCTCGGATTATGTGCGGATAGTACTGCAATATCGCTATCTGATCGTTCTTGTATTTATACTGGTGATGGCGGCTACTATCATTTATACTGCCCGGCAAGACAAGATCTATTCAGCTTCTTCACGTATCATGCTGGAAGACCAAAATCAGGGCGCGGAATTCCTCTTTATGGGTGCTCCCGGAATGGGGAAAAACAGCATCAACAATCAGATCGAGATCATAAAAAGCCGTCCCACGCTCACACTGGCATGGGAGATTATGAAAAAGTATCCCGATTGGGATCTTTTTCCGATTGCTTCCCACGAGAATCCAGCTGGAGCGCTGGGGGAAGTAAAGGTAGAATCTAAACGCGAAACAGATCTACTCACAATCTCCATAGAATCTACCAGTCCCACAGAAGCACAAGCGGCGGTGAATGCCATCGCCGAAGCCATCCAGCAGCAAAATACTCAATTTGCCCGCCTGGAATACACCACGATCCGGGAATTCCTGGAGACTCAGTTGGACGCCATCAGCAGGCGCTTGCAAGCTTCCGAAAACGATTTGAGAGAATTTAAGAACTTAAATCGCCTCACAGAATTGACCGCTGAAACAACAAAACTGATCGAACAATCATCCGAACTGGAAGCCGAACTGGAAGCTTCACTCACAGAGATGGCTGTGAAGGCCAAGAGTCTGGACCTGCTCACCAAGCAATTGCGCGACCAAGATTCACTTTTGGTGGACATCGACAACATGATAAAGACTCCCTACATCACAGAGCTGCGCAAGCAAGTAGTGGAAACACAGGCGCTCATCACAAAACTGCTAACCAAAAATGAGTATCCTCTGGATCATCCACAGATCTTGCTTTTAAACCGAGAGCTGGAAAATACCCGGGCAAACCTCGATAGGGAAATTCGTAAATTGGTAAGTGTGTCCGTCTCTGCCGATCCACTTTCCACCAGAAGTGATCTGGTTAATCGACTGATCCAGGCTAATGTGGATTTGGAATTGGCCCGCACCAGAGTGGACGGTCTTGGACAAACCAAAGAGATGTATGAACAGCGCATTATCTCTCTGCCAAATACCGAGCTTGAATTGGCGCGCCTATCTCGCAATATGATGCTGGACAGCAAGATACATGGCATAATGATGGAGAAATATGAGGATGCCAAGATAGCCGAGCAGGCCAAAGTAGGCAACATTCGCATTATCGATTATGCTACGCGCCCACAAATACCTATCAAACCCAGGGTACCAATGAATATTCTGGTCGGAATCATTTTGGGACTCGGTCTGGGCGTAGGTGCTGCTTTCCTGGTGCATTCTCTGGATACGAAATTGCGTACTCTGGAAGATATGGAAAGCTATGTACGCTTGCCAATCGTTGGCACAATTCCGGTGATTCGCGAAGCCGAAAGCAAATTGGCAGAGTTTAACGATATGATCGAAAAAAGCGAGGGTGAAGCCAGAGCGCAGCTGGCGAAATCAATGCATTTTGTAATGCAACAATTGGTTTCGCACTATGCTCCCAAATCCCCAATCGCGGAAGCATATCGTACCTTGCGTACAAACATCCTGTCCCGCAAAGCTGAGGGCAGCGTTACACTGCTGGTTACCTCCTCCGGACCCAAAGAAGGTAAATCTACCTCTATAGCAAACCTTGCCATTACTTTGGCCCAGATGAACGCGCGGGTTGTGTTGGTAGATATGGATATGCGACGTCCCACTGTTCACACCAGGTTCAATCTGGACAAGGAAAATGGCTCGAGCGACTATCTGATCGACAGTGACCTGAGGGTGGAGCAGATAGTAAAGGAATCTGGAATCCCGAATTTGGATATTATCACCAGCGGATTTGTGCCGCCCAATCCTTCAGAATTGATCGCATCAAACCGCTTTGATAAGATGATCAAAGAACTGAAATCCATATACGACTACATCCTCTTTGACACACCGCCCGTGATCGCAGTTACAGACGCGCTGATCCTTACCAAGAAAGTAGATATGACCTTTGTGGTAGTGCGTTGTGGTTTTACCGATAAGGGTATAATCAAGCGTACCAAGGAACTGATGGAAAACATCGATGCCAGAATAGACGGTATCATTGTGAACGGCATCTATGTCCAAAAGTATTACAACAAGCAGAACTACTACTATTATTACTACTATTATTACTATTACTATGGTGATGAGGTGCCCAAAAAGCAACGGAAGAATGTTAACCGCTTCTTACGCAAAAATAAATCTATTTCTTGAGCTACTGGGACGCCTTCCCGGTAACTATCATCGGGTCAATACTGTACTAAGCAGTATTGACCTTTTTGACAGTATTAAATATGTTTTGACAAAAAGTGGGGATATAATACTTTGGTCCTCCGTTGCCGAACTTAACGGTCAAGACAATCTCATCTACCGAATTGCCAAGTATTTAAAACAGGAATACAAGGTGAGAGACGGAGTGGAAATTCACTTGGATAAGAGGATTCCTATTGCCGCCGGGTTGGGAGGTGGGAGCTCAAATGCTGCAAATGCCATTGAGTCTCTTGATCAGCTTTGGCAATTGAATCTGGATCTGTCTGTGAAAGAGCGGATTGCTGCAATGTATGGCAGCGATATCAACTTCTTTTTGCATGGCGGAACTGCCCTTGGTGAAAACAGAGGTGAAAGGATATCCCCAATGGATGATATCAAGATCGATAACATTCTTTTGGTGAATCCCGGCATAGCAATCTCAGCCGGTACTGCTTATGGCGCTGTGGAACTCCCGGTTCCCGGTGAGGCAAAGCTGTTTGATCCCCTTCACCCTGTCGCTACGATGTTTAACAGACTTGAACCCGCCGTGCGCAAGCTGTATCCCGAAGTGGATCGTTTGTTGTCCGAGTTACATGACTTTGGCGCGCGAAAGACTATGCTTAGCGGTAGCGGTTCTACCTGTTTTGGAATATTTGAAGACGCAAAGACGGCTGAACTATGCGCGGCCAACTATGCAAAAAAGGGTTATTTTACCCACATAACCAATACTATAACGCGAAGAGAGTACCAAAGATGTTTTCAAAGTTAAAACTAATCACGGGCAATGCGAACTTACCCCTGGCGGAGGAAGTAGCAAGACATGCAGGAATTCCTTTGGGCGATATCGATTTGTTCAAGTTTTCGAACGACGAATCCTTCGTGAAAATCAATGACAATGTTCGGGGCGCAGATGTCTTTGTGATCCAGCCGACCAGCTATCCCGTAAACGATAACTTGATGGATCTGTTGATCATTATAGACGCCCTGAAGAGAGCCAGCGCACAAAGAATCAATTGTGTGATTCCCTATTACGCTTACGCTCGCAGCGATAAGAAAGACCAGCCCAGAGTGCCGATTACGGCAAAACTGGTGGCAGACCTCATCACTGTGGCAGGGGCTGACCGGGTGGTCACGGTGGATTTACATGCCGATCAGATCCAGGG
>LSQX01341055.1_pt1 | contig 10925 bp, 11 predicted proteins | sample 654561 | NCBI WGS metagenome assembly LSQX01 (sample SAMN04489861, study PRJNA283612) | anaerobic digester metagenome | isolation source: 4 biogas reactors fed with cattle manure at either 37C or 55C with and... | place: Denmark: Kongens Lyngby | collected 2014 | reverse complement strand
CGGCTGACAGTGCTCTACGAGTTGGTGAAAGCGGACAGCCCCTTTGACATTGGCGAGGTGGGCAGCAAATACCAGACGCCCGACACCACAAAACCCAGCGATGAATGGCTCACCTTGTCCATCCGCGCCAAGGCGCCGGATGGGGATGAAAGCACCCTTTTCACCTACCCCATGATTGAAAGCGAGGCCCTGGCTGCCACCAGCAACCTGCGCTTCGCGGCCGCCATCGCCCAGGTGGGCATGCTGCTGCGGGACAGCGAGTGGAAGGGAACGGCCAGCTATGACGCCGCGCTGGAGCTGCTGCGGGGCGATGCCGACGTGACCGGCGACCCCTACAAGGAGGAGTTTTTGTACCTGGTCACCCTGCTGAACCGGCAGGCAGCAAAATAAGACATCAAGGCAAAGAAACAAGGCAGGCGCTTTGAAAACGAGGCGCCTGCCTTTTTTAGGGTTTATGTTCAATCCGCCGGCAGCTCCCGCGCCAGCGTGTAGTTGGAATAGGCTGGGTCGCCCGTGACCTCCCGGATGATGGTGATAAACTCCGGCACCTCATAGGCCTGGTCCACCTCCGCCAGCGCCAGCTCCATCACCGCCCTGTCCTGCCAGAAGGGGTAGATGTCAATCTCATAATACAGGTTGTGCCAGGACAGGCAGTAGCGCGTCTTGCGGATGGGCCGCAGGCTGGGGTCTGACTGCATGAACAGGGCCAGGTACTCATCCTTGGTTAAGCGGGTTTCCGTTTCCACCCGTTTGTGCCCCGGCCCCGGCATTTTGACCGTTTTATAATAAATATAATGGCCATTGGCGCCACGCTGGCGGATGCGCACCTGCATGCCCGGCTGCTCCGGCAGCAGGTAGGTCTGCATGATGTCCACCTTGGAGCAGTTGGGCAGGGTGTCCAGCAGCGCGGTATCCGGGTAGTTGATTAAAAACTTGCGCTTGATGGCGTAGGGCTCCGGCTCGCCGATGATGCTGGCGATCTCGGTTAACATCCGCTTCATTTTGTCGTCAAAGCCGGTTTGGTTGTCAATGACCTTCAGGTGCGGGTGCCCCGTCCAGCAGGCGATCAGCTTGTCATCCAGCGCGATGGCCTCCTCCGGCGTTTCGCTTCTGGCCTGGTTGTTGTCCAGCGTGTAATACTCCAGCGCGCCGTTGGCCGCGGTTACCAAATGAATCACCGCGTCATAGCTGTCCCGCAGCATGACTTCGCTCTTGCCCAGGTAGTGGCAGACGGCCTCAAACTCCTCCTTGGTCATATAGGCCTTGTTGTCCATGGCGCCCCGGTCACAGACAATCAGCACCTTGTCCTGCTTTTGCGCCAGCGCAGCGGTTGTAAAGGTGTCCTCCTTGGCTGTTTGCAAACTCAGCAGCGCCTTTTGGAAATCCAGGTTGGTCCGGCTGCTTTTGGGGCTGATGCCGCTGTTGATGAGTTCACTCGCCGTCTCCGCGATGAAGAGGACGGCGTAGCCCTGTGTGCCAAAGAAGTTCTGGATCCAGCTCATCGCAGTGGTTTTGCCGGCGCAGGGGCCGCCGGTGATCACAATTTTTTTGATGCTGGGCATGAAACCACCTCCAGGGTCTTGATGATTTGCTGCTCTTTCCTCAAGTGTACTTGATTGCCTGGATGAATTCAAGAAAGCCCGGCATGAAGAAATACTTTACACAGCGTTCACTTTGGTTTAGCATAGTCACAGAAAATCAAACGTGACGGAGGATATGATGGGCGATAACGTGTTTATCTTCGGACACCCGCTGATTCAGCACAAGGTGTCCCTGCTGCGGGACAAAAACACCTCCATGAAGGATTTCCGGGACCTGGTGGATGAGCTGTCCATGCTGATGGTCTATGAAATCACCAAGGATTTTGAGCTGGTGGAGACCGAGATCGAGACCCCCATGGCCCTCACCAAGACCAAAATCCTCTCTGACCGCAAGGTGTCCCTGGTGCCCATTTTGCGCGCGGGCATCGGCATGGTGCACGGCATCCAGCAACTGCTGCCCAACGCGCGCGTGGGGCACATTGGCCTGTACCGCGACCATGACACCCACGAGCCGGTGGAGTACTACTGCAAGCTGCCCGTTGACATCGCCGACAGCACCGTCTTTGTGCTGGACCCCATGTTCGCGACCGGCGGCTCCATCGCGGCCGCGCTCAAAATCCTCTACAGCAAGGGCTGCACGGATCTGCGCCTGGTTTGCCTGGTGGCCGCCCGCTTTGGTGTGGAGCGCATCGCGCGCGAGTTCCCGGATGTCAAAATCTACTGCGCCGCCTTTGATGAGGAACTCAACCCCAACGCCTACATCATCCCAGGCCTGGGTGACGCCGGCGACCGGCTGTTTGGGACGAAATAACATATCACCTCAAGCCCTTCGGGGCTTTTTTCTTGCCCCTGTAAACACCGGCAAACGCTTGTATCTTCATGCCTCAGGGTATGATGGGCACAAGGAATGCCCTGTTTGAAAGGAAGCGTTATGAAAAAACTCCTGTCCATCACCCTCACCCTCTGTTTGCTGATTGGCGCTGCGGCTGCCCAGGCTGGGCAGATGCCCTTCCGGGATGATGTGGCCGCCATCAACCAGGCGGCGGACAGCGTGCTGATGCTGCTGGTGTATGACGGCAACAAGGGCAGCTATGCCGCGACCGGCAGCGGCTTTGTGGCCTTTGACAGCCGCACCCTCATCACCAATTACCACGTCATCAAGGACGGGGATTTGATCCTGGCGGAGAGCGACAGCGGGCAGAGCTATTTTCTGGATGAGGTGATCGCGGCGGATGAGGCCAGGGACCTGGCCATCCTGCGCTTCAAGGCGGACACCAAACTGCAGCCGCTTCCCCTGCAACAGGAGGACACGCTGCTGCGCGGGCAGCCTGTGGTGGCCATCGGTAGCCCGGAAGGCTACAAGAACTCGGTTTCCAAAGGCGATATCAGCGCCTTGTTCATCAAAAACAATATGCGCCACATCCAGTTTACCGCGCCCATCTCCCCCGGCTCCAGCGGCGGCGCCCTCTTTGATAATGAAGGCATGGTCATCGGCGTCACCACCAGCTTTTTGGACGGCAGCAGCCAGAACATCAATTTCGCCATCGACATCAAGGAAGCCATCGCTCTGTATGAGGCGGCGGCAAACCAGGCGCCCTATCCCCTGGCCCAGTTGAAAAAGGAGCAGCAGCAGACGGCGCAAACGACGGCGGACGCCGCCGCGTCCATCAAGAACCTGACCGCCCGGCAAACCGGGCCCGGTAGCGTGATGTTGACCTGGGACAGCGACCTGCCGGAGGGAACAACCTACCATGTGGCCCACCAGGTCAAGGGCAATATCTATTATTATTTTTTTGAAACGCAGGCGCACAGCATCACCTTTGACAGCCTGATCATCCCCGGGGAGCAGTACGAGTTTGCCATTGCCCTCAGCGAAGAAGGCCTTGAAGACCCACTGCTTTATACCGAGCTGAAATTAGAAGATGCCGCGCCGCTTGCGATGCGGGATGCCCATGTGTTAAGCCTTGGCCTGTACTACTCCTATGAACAGCAGCCCTACCACAGCTACCTGCCGAAAGCCATGACGCGGTTTGGGCAGGAGGACATGGCCCGGGCCATGGACCAGATGGGACTGTGTCTGGCCTACCGCGTGCGCCTGGCTGAGGCGGAAGCAGCCAGCCAGGGCACAGCCCTGTACACGCTGCGCACCCCCGACGGGTTTTATTATGTGATTGATTATGAGTACGACTTCCCCGCCAGCGAGAACGGCTATTTGCGCTACGCGGACCTGCGCGAACTGCTGGGGGATGTGGTGAAGTTTGAAGGGGAGATCACGACCGGCACCTACACCGCCGCTATCTATTTGGACAGCGCGCTGGTAGGTTCGGTTGATTTTGAGGTCACAGAGGAAGCGCAAATCAAGCCGGAGGACGTCCCGCCGCTGCTATTGGTAAAAGACCTCCCCCTTGTCATCGGGGAGGAAGCTTATGTTGGCGATCACCCCACGCCCTACATTAACCCGGATGTTCAAAACGCGGGCAAGGACCTGGCGGTCACCGGCTTTACCCTGGTGTATTTCGGGGAAGACAAGGGCTTTTACCGCCTGCCCTTTGGCGACAGCGGGCAGGAGTTGACCTACTTTAGCTATGACACGCGCATAGCGCCCGGTGAACTCATCAACCCGGGCAAGGTATCGCTGAAGCAGTATGGCCCCAGCCTGTACAAGGTGTATGTGGCGATTTCTGACATCCGGCTGGAGGATGGCAGCGTCATCACCATCCCCATGCCGATGTATGAGTTTATCTCCTGGGAGATTGAATAGAAAAGAATATCCGGCTCGTGGAAGCGTTCATGAATGCGTTCTGGATCCTATTTCGCCCCCCAGAACCACTGCCAGGTGTTGTTGCCCGGGAAATCCATCGCGGGCTCGCCCAGCACCTCCCCGGTCATGGCATCCAGAATCACCACCACCTTCAGCGGCGTGTTGATGCTGCCGCCAAACATCTTTTCAAGAACCTGATCATAGACGCGTTCATAATATTCGTAGCTGCGCCCGGCAAACTGCGCGTCATCGGACGAGCGCTGCTTGTACAGCAGCAAATAAACCGGACGATTGTAAGTGGGTGACTGGTAGCAGACATCCACACAAAAGGGATACATGTCCAGTTTTTCCTGTGTCCAGCCCGGCAGGGCCAGGATGCCTTCATCCGCCTTGGCCTTGATTTGCTCAATAGGCAGCATCTGGTCGGTGGGGTTTAGAATCTCATTATCAAAAAGGGTCAAAAGCATCCTGGCGCCGTGTCGGAAGCCCTCCCGCTCCGTTTGCGCAAGCACCTGCAGCTCCTCAAAATCCTCCCGCTCTGTCTGCACAAACTCATAGACCTCCCGCGCAGTGACGCGGTGGTCCGTGCCGCGGGGAAAGAACTCCCTGATACGCTGGACTGCATCCACCGGATTGGGCTGCCACAGCTCCTTGAAGCTTAGATCGCCGTTAAGCCATACCACCCAACAGCCGTCGTTGGTTTTGGGGTGGTTTTTCTGGATGTAGCTGTAGGCATAGCCCTCCTTTTTGTTGCCGGCTGATTGATAGGGCGTCACGTCCTCGGGGTTTAAGCCCGCTTCTTTTTATGGATGTCATAGGATATTTGCCTGCCCTTCTCAAGATCGGCGCCTGCCGTCAAAGGCATTACAAGCAGCGCCGCCAGGCAGGCAAGCAGACAAAGGCGCGTCCAGCGGGATGTCGCGGGAAAAATCTGGTTCATATGGTCCTCCTTTTGATTGGGGAACGGAAAAAACCGTCCTGTGCTGCCCAATAAACGGCCAGCAAGACGGTTTTCATGCAAAAAAGAGGGCGGTTTGCGTCAGCGCGGCAGATCTGGCGGTGTTTCATCCGCCTTGCTGGCCTGCTTGCCCTTGCGGAACACCACATAGCGGCTGGCCAGGTAGTTAAAGATGATGACAAAGCCGTTCATGATCAGTTTGGCCGGGCGATCGGCCATGAACAGTAAGAAGACGTTGAACAGCAACAGGTCAAACAGCACATAGCCCAGCGCGCGGGAGGAGATAAACTGCCACATCTCCACAAAAAACTGGCCCTTTTTGGTTTTGCTTAAAAACACAAAGCGGCGGTTGGTGGCATAGGCAAACAGCACGCTGATGATCCAGGATACGGCCTGGGAGACGTTGGTGATCAAGGTGTAGCTGGCGCTGCCCTGCGCGTGCTGGCGCAGCCCCAGGATGCTGGTAAGCGTCAGGTAGATGACCCAGTTGACCAGCGTGGTCATCACACCAAAAAAGAGATACGCGCCGATTTCCACCAGGCGCGGGTTCTTTGCCTGCAGTTGCTTGAATTTATCCTTCATCTGTTTCCTTTTCTTGTGCCTGGCGTTCTTTTTTGAGGGTGTCCCCGTCATCGCCCCGGGCGTAGGATGCCGCCAGCACATCCGCCACCTGCATGGTCTGCGGCGTTTTTTTGCGCGCGGTGGTGTACTCAAAGCTGTCCTCACCAAGCGACACCACGGTGATGTTGCCCGTTTTCATCTGCCCATCCTGCAAATACACCAGCTTGATGGGGCAGGCCCAGCGCAGGGAGTAGCTTAAAAAGCGGTCGATCATCGCTTAGCCCTCCGGCACCTTGTACAGCAGGATGTCCCCGTCCTCATACACGCGCTCATAGCGTTCTTCCAGCGCGTCCTGGTTTGGCTGGTAGCCGCGCTCATGCGGCCCTAACAGAATGTAATCCGCGCCGTATTTTTGCGGGATATCCGCAAAGGCTGCCGGGTTTTGGTAAAACCGGGCCAGATCCTCCTGGCGCGCGCGGGTGTCAAAGCCATGGTAGTACAGCCACAGATCCGGCCCGCACACAATTTCCCGCCCCGCTAAGGAGGAGACAGGGTTCGTGTGCTGGGTCCCGGTGATAAAACGGCTGCCAGGGGGTGTTTCATCCCGGATAAAATCCGCCAGCCTGGCATCAGCCGCGGAGAAGTGCATATAATCGCTTGCCATCTCCCGCGCGATGGCCAATATCCCCGTTACAAACATCACAAACACCGCCAACATTGCAATGACTGGCCGCGCGCGCAAGCCCTTTAATTTGTCAAACAGGGTAAAGGAAAAATCCGCCACCGGCATCGCGCAGATGAGCCACCAGACATAAAACAGTTTGTTGTTGTCGTACACATTGGGCTGGAAGAGGATGAACTCCGCGATGACAAAGATCACAAAAGCACCCGCAAACAGCCGCCTGTGCCAGGCGTTCTTTTCAAACAGGGCGAAAATCAGCAGCAAAAAGGGCAGGCCGATGTTTTTGATATAAAAGAAGAGGTAGGCGTCGTTTAAGCCCCTGCCGCCCGGGTTGTTGACCCAGTTGAACTGAAAGCGTAAGAAGCCCTCGCCCGCGGACTGGGTAAAGGTAAAGCCAATAAGCTGCGGCAGGGCCAGAACCACCGCGATGCCGCCGTAGATGAGCCAGGGCATGAAGGCGCGTTTGCGGATAAGGGCGTGCGCGACGAATCCCGCGCTCATCATGCCCAGTGCCAGGAAGGAATGGGTGTGAATCAGCGGCAGGCCGCCAGCCATTACACCCAGCAGGATCAGCTGGCGCGTGTCCCATTCCTCCTCTTTCATCATGTCCAGCAGCAGGTACAAACAGGGCAGCAGCACCGCCCAACCCGCCAGAAAGGTGCGCTGCGGCAGCAGCATGTCCGCGATGATGTTGGACCACCTGAGGTTGTACTGCGTAAACTCCGCGTGGTTGGCCGGCGTCTGGTACCAGCCCTGCAGGATGGTCCGCAGGCGGTCCAGCCAGACACCCTGCTGCAGCTGGTTGCTGCCCGCGCTGCCAAGCGGCACGCCCACCATGTCCGCCGCGTACAAAAAGCCCAGTCCCCCATTGAGGAAGACCAGCAGGGTGGCCAGCACCGCGGCGCCCGGGCGTTTGCAGACGCGCAGGGCCAAAAGGAGCATGCCGGCAAACACCAGCGCCATCAGCAGCAGGCTGGGCACAATCACCGCCCAGCGCAGCGGCAGCCCCAGTATCAAAAACGTTGTGGACAGGGAATTGACCAAAAAGGGATAGCCCAAGCGCACCCCGGGCAGGATGCTGTAATCCACCGGCAGGGTTTTACCGGGCAGGGAGGTGATGATGGACAGGTGCAGCGGAAAATCCCCATAGGTGGCCTGGCCTGTATACAGCGCGCCGCCCTCCGGGCGCAGGATGTGCGTGTGCAGCAGGTACGCGCCAATCACGGTGAGCGGCAGCGCGACCATGGCCAGCAGGCGCAGGGCAATTTTGTCCGTTTCATCAAAGGCCCGCGCCGTTTGCCTGCTGCGGCCAAGGTAAGCCGCCGTCGCAAGCCCCGCCAGCGGCAGCAGGGAGAGAGTTTGGGTGAGCCCGTCAAAGGGGCGCAGGAAGGCCAGCAGCGCCGGCAGCCACATCAAAAGAAACATGCCCAAAGCCAAGCCCAGATACACCCGGATGACGGGCGACAGCCGGGGCAGCAGGCAGCGGGTGATGAACACGCCTGCCAACAAATACACAAGCAGCACCAGGATGCCCATCATGAGTTGGCGTCCTCCTCATCCGGAAGGCCGCCCATGCGCAGCATCTCCCGGCGCAGGTGCCTGGCGATGCGCTCCTTCTCGTCCCCCTCATTATCCGGGTTCCAGCGCGTCATCTGGCCGAAGGTGAGGGTGTGGTTCTTCTTGTCCGCGTAAATGGGATAAAACTGCGCGCATTTGCCGGTGCGCTGGTAGTAGATCTGCCCCACCATCGCAAAGCCGCTGAAGAAGGGGCCCACGCCCTCCTTCACATAGCCGGGCTGGGGCAGGGTTTCGTGGTTGGGGTTTTCCGGGAAGATCAGGATGTTGTCCCCCGCCTCCATCGCTACTGCGGTCTCCCGGAAGGTTTTGATCAAGGCGTAGGGATCATCCCGGTAAACGGGGATGCTGTTTAAGGACTCCATAATCCAGATTAAAAAAGCGGTGGTGAGCCGGGTGGCTGGCCACTTGAGGCGCTCCGGAATCCATTTTTGGCGCTTGATGGTGTTGTTGTACAAATAGGTGGAGGAATCCTCCGGCACCGCGATTTCGTTGATAACCCAGGGCCGGAAGGAAAAGGGAATAAACAGGTTGGTGACCACCGGGCCCCACATCTCCCCATGGTTGCAGGTGAAGATGATGCTGACATCCCGCTCGGGCGTAACCGTGTTGGCGCCGATGACCTTGCTGTAAAAGAAGGGGCGCAGAATGAGGATGACCAGCTTGATGCCGTAGCGGCGCTTATGCACCTTGACCACCAGGTCCTCCAACTGTTTTTGCAGGGGGATGTTGGTCTCCCCGTTTTCCTGCAGGCGCAGGAAGGTGCGCGTTTTCTCCACCACTTGCTTGTCAATGGGCAGACGGAAGGCCACGGGGATGGCAGCCAGCACCAGTGCTGCGGCAGGCAGCAGCAAGAGGGGCTGCACCGACACGGATACCGAGGTAGGGGTGATGGTACCGCCGGAGATCAGGGTAATCAACGTCAGCGCCAAAAGGGCGATCATCCGGCCGATCATGGCCGCGTATTCAGACAGCGCGGCATGCGCGCTGTCAAGCGCCTTGTCCTGCTTCTCCCCCATGGCGAAGTGCACCACATCGCGCATGTCCCGCTCCAGCGTCTGCAGGGCGCGGCCGGACATGGTGACACCGGAGGTGCACAAGGCCAGGGACAAATAGCTGAAGACCAGGTTGGCCGAAAGCGTGCGCAGCACGAAGGAAGCCAGGGACAGCAGCCACAGCATCAAGCCGTAAATCAGGGTGGAGGAGGGTGCCATCTTATGCATGAACAGGGGCCGGCGCAGCAGCAGTTCCGTCAGCCACTGGGCCACTACAGCGCAGACAAAAGCGATCAAAAGGCTGGAGAACAAGCTGTTTGCCGTAGTGCCAATGAAGGTGAAGATCATAATCATCGTGACCTGCAAGGCGATAATGGTGATAAGCATCACCGAGCGGAACACGCGGTAGGCGTTGACCTGCGCCAACTGGTGCCCCTCCTCCATCAGCTGCCAGGCGCTTTCCTCCCGCGGGGGGATTATCTCCTCCCGGCGCGGGAGCAGGGTAATCAGCCGGAACAGGCAGCACAAGGCATAGCCGCCCAGCAGGTACCAGGCGGTCTGCGCGGGCTGGCTGAAAAAGAGAATCAAGGCCGCCACCCCGCAGGTGAACAGCATCATCTCCACCACGCGCACCATGCGCCGCACCCAGTGCAAGCCACGCCGCTGCCCGCCCATCACAATCAATTTGGCCCACTCGCTCATCACAATCAGCAGGCAGGCCAAGGCAAACACCAGCCAGACCAGCGGCAGCTCCACCGCCAGCGGGTAGATCAGCAAAACGCCCAGGGCAAACAGGGCAGACAGCGCAGCCAGGATGATGCCGGTGACGCGCAGGCGCCTGGGCAAATGAAAGAAATCCCCCGGCATCAGAAGTTTTGAGAACAGCACCGTTACCTGGCCGATCATGTACAGGGCGCCGCCCAAAATGGGCCGGCTTAAAATGGCGGTGGAGGCCAGCATGCAAAACAAATACTGAAACAGATGGTTAAAGGACGCGAGACCAGGCAGGCTGCCTGCCACCACCGGGCGCCCCTGCGTTTGCGCGGTTTGTTCCATGCCGCCACCTCCTGATATTGTAGGTCTACCATAGTATAACAACGCGAAGGGTTCTGGGCAAATACAGAAAACCTGCCGCTGCGAAACAGCGGCAGGCTAAATGAGGATCGGTGCGTGTTATCCTTGGTTTTTGTGTTCTTGCGTGCGCTGGATGCGGCGCAATACCAGGCTGCCCGCGCCCAGCGTCAAGGCCAGCATCACCAGCAGAAGGATGGTGTTCATCGTCGCGTCACCGGTGGCCGGGGCCTTGCGCGTGTTGACAAAATGGACATCCCCGGCGTAGGGCACATTGTTTTTGAGCACATCCACGGTGGCTTCCAGTTTGTCGTTGACAGCGTTGGTGCTGACCAGCACGGTGAACACGGTGTCGTCGTAGGTGGTGTTTTTGGCATCACCGGGCTTTTCCTCAATGGTGTACTTGTAGTTTTTCACAACGCGGCTGAAGGTGCGGTCCGGGAAGGTGACGACGCCCTGGGCATCGTTGCTGGCCTCCGCGATCACGCGGCCCGCGCCGTCTTTGAGAATGAAGGTGAACTCTCCCGCCTTCAAACTGCCGTTTTTGAGCGTTTTGCGGACGCTCAGCGGCACGTTTAGCGTGGGATAGCTGGGGTCCACCGGCTTGGCGGGCTCAGGTGTTTTGGCGTCCTGCATGCGGACGGTGGCGTTTTTGGCAGGCACCCAGTTGGCGGCGTGCTTGATGTCCACGGTTCCGTCCAGATTGACCCGGAAGGTGATGGACTCGGCAATCTCATAGCCCTTGGGCGCGGTCCTTTCAACCATGGTGTAGATGCCGGGG
>LSQX01215515.1_pt1 | contig 10925 bp, 10 predicted proteins | sample 654561 | NCBI WGS metagenome assembly LSQX01 (sample SAMN04489861, study PRJNA283612) | anaerobic digester metagenome | isolation source: 4 biogas reactors fed with cattle manure at either 37C or 55C with and... | place: Denmark: Kongens Lyngby | collected 2014 | reverse complement strand
AATGGGTAGCCTCCTACCCGATCATGTGAGATCTATGCGAGGTGATGGATATACAACGATATTAATTTTGCTTCCAGGAGCGCATTAGCTCGTCAAATACACCTGCGCAGGCGATCGAGTCCTTCAAGGGCATTACGTCGCTTTCAGTTTTTCCATTGCGGAATAAGTCCGCAAAGTGTTCTATTTCAAAGATGAAGCCATCGTCAAAACTTGTTTCAAACCGTTCTATCAGATTATTGTCATTGTCCAGCAGCTCGCATTTCCTTGCACCTAGGAAATCATAGACGATAATGTGACCATCGGTGCCGTATATATGTACGTCGCGGTTTGTAACTGCTGTTATGCCGCAGCTCAGTGAGGCTAGCGTACCGCTTTCGAAGCTCATGGTGAACGCGGCGTAATCATCGACACCTGTCTCACAGAAAGATGCGAAACCGCTGACCTGTTTCGGGTTTTCGCCAAGAATCCCTGTGGTGAACTCAATCGGATAGACACCGGCGTCATAAAGGCTGCCACCGGCTAATGCGGGATTGAACAGCCTATGAGACGGATCAAAGGGAAAGTTGAAGCAGAAGGATGCATGTATCAACTTAATCCGGCCGATCTTGCCGATGTTTACCCATTCCTTAGCCTTGATAAAGGCGGGTGTAAACCTCGACCACATAGCTTCCATTAATAAAACATTCTTTTCTTTAGCCAGTGCCGCAAGCTCTTGGGCATCTTTTTCCCGCAAGGTCATGGGTTTCTCACAAATAACGCCCTTCCCATAGGTTAGGCAGAGCTTGATAATATCATAGTGAAAATTGTGGGTGAGCCCGATATATACGACATCCACGCCCTTGTCCTCTAAAAGGTCAGTATAGCTCTTGGATGCTCTTGAGGCGTGGTGCTTTTTCGCAAATTCTACGGCTCTAGCTTCGTCAGAGGAAGCTACAGCAGCCAGTTCAACACCTTCTACAGTATTCAGTACAGATGCAAATCGGTTTGAAATTCCTCCCAAACCAATAATTCCGAATCTAACATTCATAATTTTGCTCCCATTGTTGTTTATTACTATTTTGCCTACAAGGTCTAAGAATATTCTAAAGCATTTTTCTGCTGTCTACAACTAGATATGGAGTATTTTACGACATGTATAATTATTTTCATATTGTTCACATTTTACTGGTTGTTGCAACAAAATGTAAATGTTATGATTATAGCGTATGGATGTTACAATATCTGTGCATTTCTTGGATAGGCAGGTGTGATGTAATGGTTAGCAAAAAGAAAGTGCTGGTTATTGATGATGATGTAAACATATGCGAGTTAATCCGGCTATATCTGGAGAAGGAAGGATATGAGGTGCGCACTGTCTATGATGGCAGAGGTGGTATTGAGGAGTTTGGTAGATTTACTCCCAATATTGTGGTTCTCGATATAATGCTGCCTGGACTTGATGGGTGGCAGGTATGCAGGGAGATAAGAAAGACCAGCAATATACCTATTATCATGCTGACTGCAAAGGGGGAAACCTTTGACAAAGTGCTGGGACTGGAGCTGGGTGCGGATGATTATATGGTTAAGCCCTTCGAGCCAAAGGAGCTGGTTGCCAGAGTTAAGGCCGTGCTCAGAAGATATGAGCGTAAGGATTATGATGTTCAGGAGCTCATTTTCCCAAACCTTGTGATCAACAAATCAAACTATGTGGTGACACTCAATGGTAAGGAACTGGAACTACCTCCGAAGGAGCTGGAATTGCTCTTTTTCCTGGCCTCAAACCCAAACAAGGTGTTTGCCAGAGAGCAGCTTCTTGAGCATGTGTGGGGCTTTGATTTTTACGGGGACAGCAGGACGGTTGATGTGCATGTGAAGAGGCTAAGGGAGAAGATTGACATACCCGGCCAGACATGGTCCTTAAAAACTGTCTGGGGCGTGGGCTACAAATTCGAGGTAAAATAATGTTCAAGACGATATTTAGCAGATTAATTGCGATGTTTCTTCTAATACTTATCATTGCTTTTACTATTACTGGCGTTATGCTAAGCCTGTTTCTTGACAAGTATGTGACCGAAGAAAAGGCAGAGGCATTGGAAACAGCCGGTAGCTGGATCAATTTGGTTTTCATCAACTATCTGCAAAACATCGATGTAAACGATTATCTCAGCTCCGTAAGGGCTAAGCTGCTTCTACAGGATTCGCTTGTAGCCTTCGGCAATTATACAAATTCCTATATTTGGATCGTCTCACAGGAAGGCTACCTTTTCCAATCCAACTGGGATATGCCAAAGGATATTGCTGACAAGTATACCGATGAAACAAGCGGCTATGTAAAAATTCCTAGTACCAAGCAGTTCCCAAAGCTGATAGAAAAAGCGACAACAACAAGTGAGGTTGGTGACTTTGGCGGCTTTTTTAAGGAGGATTACTTTGATGCCTATGGTGATGTTTGGCTGACAGTTGGCCGCTCCTTCGAATACACGGGAGCAAACGGCGAGGACATAATGATTGTCATTTATATGCACACTCCTGTGGCTGAGGTCATATCAGCCAGGAAAGAGGTCCTAAAGTACTTTTTAATCTCAGGAGGTGTGGCAGTAGCAATAGCAGTTATTCTCACCTACATCTTTTCACTGAGGCTCTCCCGGCCACTGAAGCAAATAAAGAACGCTGCTGCAAAGATTTCTAGTGGTGAGTTTGAAAGACGGCTTGATATTAAATCAAATGACGAAATAGGCGAACTGGCCAAGGCCTTTAATCAGATGGCGGTGGCTCTTCAGAGCATAGAGGAAATGAGAAGAGAATTCATAGCCAACGTTTCACATGAACTGCGCACTCCCATGACGTCAATTCGAGGTTTTATCGAGGGAATACTGGATGGCACAATTCCACCTGAGAAGCATAATAAGTATTTGAGTATTGTTAAGGATGAAACAAATAGACTCAACCGTCTGGTCAATGACCTGCTTGATCTGGCAAAAATTGAGGCTGGAGAAGTGAAGCTAAACATCACGACGCTGGACATAAATGAGATGGTAAGAAAAAGCGTTATTAAGCTTGAGGCTTTGCTTGTTGATAAGGAATTGTCCGTAGATGCGGATTTTGAAGAGGAGGAGTTGTTGGCAAAGGGCGATTCGGATGCGATAGAAAGGGTTTTGTATAACCTGATGCACAATGCCATTAAATTTACACCGGCCGGTGGGAAAATCGCCGTTAGCACCCGAAAGCTTAAAGACCACATAGGAGTGACTATAAGGGACAGCGGAGTTGGTATTGATCAGAATGAGCTGGAGCAAATTTGGGATAGATTCTATAAATCCGATAAGTCCAGAGGCCGCGATAAAACCGGGACGGGACTTGGACTTGCGATTGTGCGAAACATTATTAATGAGCATAATCAAACCGTCAGCGTACAGAGCGAACCGGGACGGGGAACAGCATTTACCTTTACGCTGGCTCGCTGCGACAGGGATGATAAGGACGCCGAAATACATGAGTAATGTTAACAGATTATTCATAGTTTTTTCAAATTGGCATTCTACAATAGATATATAAGTTAGGACGCTGCAAGGATAAATATATCGTATGTCTACCAACAGGAGGTAATATATATGGATGAATTAAACAACGGTAATATGAACGAAGTGAATAAAGAAGTCGAAGCGGCTAATGAAAAAGTGCAATCAGGGCTTGATTCGACAGTATATACACAATCAGCTGAACAGACCACCACGTCTGTGCAGCCCGAACAGTCCGAACAGCTGGCAGCGAATCAGGCGACAAACGCTCCAAACACACAGCAGTTTGATGCGAGCGCCCAGCAGTATGATGCAGGTGCTCAACAGTATGATGCAGGTGCCCAGCAGTATGTCTCAAACACTCAGCAGCAAAAGAGCCAGCCATACTACACAGAAAAAATCAAGAAGACAAAGACGAAAAAAATCGGGGCAGGTTCTTTGATTCTCGTAGCCATACTCAGCTCAATACTGGGGGCATCCCTGATGTTTGCGGCTATAACATTTATTGGACCTGTGGTACAGCCGACTGTTAACGATTGGTTTGGCATAACTAAACAGGCATCGGCGCCTGCCGAAAGCAATAATAGTACCTATAAGAAGATTGAGATAACACAATCCACATCGCCGGTTGAGGCGATTGCGGAAAAGGTTGGCCCTTCTATCGTAGGTATTGAGATTAACATAACAGCGCAGGACAACAACCTCTTATTCAACTTTGGAGGCGATGGCGTCGGATACGGCTCAGGCATTATTATGAGTGAAGACGGCTATATTCTTACAAACAATCATGTTATTGAAAGGGCTCTTGAGTCAAATACAAACAGGTTGAAGCAGGGATCTTCGATAGAGGTAGTCTTGTCAAACAACACGGAGAAAAAGTACCCTGCAGCGATTGTTGGCAGGGATGATAATACTGATATAGCCATACTAAAGATTGAAGCAAATAATCTTGTGGCTGCTGAGTTTGGAGACTCTGACAAAGTAAAGGTTGGCGAATTGGCAGTGGCAATAGGAAACCCCGGCGGCCTGGAATACATGGGTTCTGTTACTGCAGGTATTATCAGCGGAGTAGATAGAACCCTGGAGCTGAGCAATGGATATGACTTTAAGCTGATTCAGACGGATGCGGCAATCAATCCAGGCAACAGCGGTGGTGCGCTGGTTAATTCACAGGGCCAGGTTATAGGCGTAAACACGGTTAAAATAGCGTCGACGGATGTAGAAGGTATTGGTTTTGCGATACCGATTAATGAAGCTAATGAAATTGCTGATAGTTTAAAAAACTACAATTATGTAAAAGACAGACCCTATCTAGGCGTAATGATTGACCAGACATTTACCGAAGAATACGCGGAACGCCTTGGTGTACCTTTCGGACTTCTAGTATATGAGGTACAGCCTCTGACCGCAGCCTATAAAGCTGGAATTCATAACTCAGACATTATTTTAAAGTTCGATGGGCAGAGGGTTATGACATTTAAAGAGCTTGAGGAAGAGAAGAACAAGCATAAGCCAGGTGACGAGGTAGTTATAGAGGTTTACAGGGATGGGGAAACACTTTCAATAAAGGTCATCCTTGATGAAGAAAAGCATATTGACTAAAAGCTGTACGCGGGACAGGGGACGGCTCTCTGTCCCGCTTTTCTTTGGCATATCCCAACGTGATGGAAAATACTATAGTACAGGAGTATTTACAGCTATTAAGTGGTGTATGCAAAATGAAGTTGTTTGTTTTAAATGGAAGACGGTTGCTTGTCTATTTCTTGATCACTCTTGCCCTTTTATTGGCTGCTTATTTTCTGATAATAACAGGACCCGGCACCTTTAGTGCATTTAGAGCACAGAAGGAAGTACCGATTTATTCTGTTGAAACCCCGGATAAGAAAATATCTGTTACATTTGACTGTGCATGGGGAGCTGACGATATACCGGATATTTTAAACACACTAAAAGAATCCAAAATCAAGGCTACTTTTTTTATGGTAGGCGAATGGGCTGAAAAGAATGCAGAGTGTGTTAAATTGATTGCCGAGGATGGCCATGACATTGCAAATCACTCTTACTCACATTTCAGGATGGGGTCTTTGGGTAAGGAGAAAATTGCCTCAGAAATCAAGCAGTGCGGTGATTTGCTTGAGAAGCTCTCTGGAGTTAGGTGTGAGCTTTTCAGAGCCCCATATGGTGATTATAATAATTTAGTTTTGAATCAGGCTCTTCAGTTGGGTTATTTCACAATACAGTGGGATGTTGATTCACTGGATTGGAAGCCGGGAATTAGTAAGAGTGAGATTGTGCAAAGAGTACGCTCCAAGACCAGGTCAGGCTCTATAATATTGTTCCACAATGACACACCCCATACCGCAAAGCTGCTACCCGAAATCATATCTGAGATGCAGGCGGAAGGCTACACATTTGTACCGGTTTCGAAGCTAATATTTCGCGAAAATTATTATATAGATCACCAAGGTCGGCAACAGAACAACACATAAATATGCTCAAAAGGAGCATCATAAGAAGGATAATACAGGTTTAACTAAGATAGGGTAACGCGATGCTCATTGCAGGTATATTCGGCAGTAAAGGCAAATTGCAGACGGCAGCGATAATCAATTCGATGCTTGCTTCACAGGGGGAGAAGGTAAGTGTTGTTGATTCGGCACGCTTTCCAGCTATGGACGGCTCAAAAGTAAAGGCGTACATAGCTGAGCTCGAGAAAAATAGTGTTGATTTGCTGCTGCTTAAAATTGAGCTTGCAGATATTGACAGGTTATTGTCAGATGATGTGCAGTTCGATATTCTTATTTATACAGATAAGGCTGAGGACGAATTGGATTTTGAAATGAAAGAGTATACCGATAAAGTGAAGCGAATATTTTCCCTGATGGCCGATAAAGGGGTTGCGATTGTAAATGTTGACGATAATGAGCTGATTAGGCTTCTTCAGGGCATGAGGCATAGATTTATCACCTATGGATTCAATACAAAGGCCAGCGTCACAACATCAAGTATTGGCGATTCGGTATTTAAGGACGGCTTCATTTGCTGCCTTCAAAGATCAATCCCAGCAAGGAATGGTCAAATAATTGAGCCCCAGGAATACAAGCTCCAACTGGAATCTGGAGAATTTGATAGCCATAATGTACTTGCGGCGGCATCCTTTGCAATAATTAACGGAATAGACTTAAATAATATGGATGGAAATCATCTGATTTAGCCGGGAATATTCTAAAATTTGATTTCAGGGATTTGCAAGTCGCAAAATATGTAATATAATATAGAATAAGTTGTTGTTAGCGGACAGGACTTAAGAGTTTATTTGAATTGAATAGAATATAGATAAAGAGCGCTAATGTTGATAGAATTCAATTTTAATTCTAAAACATGCCATTCTCGAATAAACATACATTAGAAAAATGCAGCAAATATACAGATGAACCTTGAGAGGAGAGTGGGGGTCGGATGGTCGGAAACATAATGGATAATAATATCGCGACTATTTCCGGGAAGGTGGTGTCTAATGTTGAGTTCAGTCATGAGGTGTACGGTGAAGGGTTTTACTATTTTATGCTTGAAGTGCCCAGACTGAGCGATAGCAGTGACAAGATACCCGTTACCATTTCTGAGCGGCTAACCAATAAGGATAAATTGGAGATAGGAACGATTATCGAGGTAGAGGGCCAATTTCGCTCCTATAACAGCTACAACAACGAAGGCAACAGATTGTTACTGACGGTGTTTGCTCGGGAGATTATATTTTTTGACGAGGAAAAGAAGATAAAGAATCCAAATCAAATTTACCTGAACGGTTTTGTTTGTAAGAAGCCGATTTACAGAACTACACCGTTTGGAAGGGAAATAACTGACATTCTGCTTGCTGTTAATCGCCCATATAACAAGTCCGATTATATTCCATGCATTGCTTGGGGGAGAAATGCAAGATTTTCTGAGAGCTTGGAAGTTGGAGATAATGTTAGATTGTGGGGCAGGATTCAGAGCAGGGGTTATCAGAAAAAGCTGGATTCGGGAGAGGTTCTCAATAGGGTTGCATATGAGATCTCTATATCAAAGATGGAAATGGCAGACCGGGATGACGAGGATAACGAGACGGAAAGTAACGAGAGAGAAGCACAAGGAGAACCTTTTGAGAATAGATAGGTACGACAGGCCGGAGCTAATATCTGGCCTTTTAAATAAAGTAAAGGATGGGATCGAATGATAAAAGTCGTTTATGGCCCTAAGGGCATGGGAAAGACAAGAGTCCTTGTTGATGAAGCAAATAAGCTGGCTGAGAATGGAAAAGGTTCTGTAGTATTTATCGATAACAATAAGCAGTTGATTTTCGATCTGAAGCGTAAAATTCGTTTCGTTGATTTATCGGAATTTCCTCCAATGGGGAGTGCGGGCTTTTTCGGCTTTATATGCGGCATGATTTCACAAGACTACGATATCGAAGGAGTCTTTATTGACAGATTGAATTTCCTTACGAAGATGAATACTACTGAGTTGGAATTGTTTTTCAAGAATTTGAAAACAATAAATGAGAACCACAATATTAGTTTTTTCATTACATTGAACGGGCTTTCTGAGGAGATGCCTGAGTTTTTGAAGCAATATATATAGTAAAATATTTAGCAAATCATTTAAGGAGAGCATTATGAGTCTGACGGTAAATTTGTGGTCCAGGAAAAATGGTGAATTGGAGCGATTCCTTGAAAGCTATTATGATGTAGATACGCTAATAGTTGATATAGAAGAAATTGAACAGCTAGATGAAATTGGCGGAGGAGAATGGTCCTGCGTATACAATAGACCCTTGGAGGCTGTAGATATGATTAGCGCAGTTATGGACAATAACGATAAATATCAAATCTCCATATGCGTACAGATAGATGAAGGGCAAATGCACATAGTTACTCAGGAAAATTATAATGAAGTGATTAAAGACATTTTTTTGCTATTTCATAATGAAAGCGTTATAGCCTATAATTGAGCGTATACTACAATATCCAACTGTGATTATGCAATCGCGAGTTGGATATTTGCGTTTAAAATATGGTAAGTATTATTTACCAGGATATCCTTCAGGATATCATATCGAGCATGTCAAGGATGCTGCCCCCTGAATTCTCCCACTGTTGTTTGTAATAATCAAGACTTTCCACAACAATATCATTGAGAACCTTTTGGCCAAGAGTTTCTACGGGAGCCAGGTCATCGGTAAAGACATATCTAGTATCGGTTACCTCGGTATTGTTATTTAATACTCTGTTCGCCAGAGTCAATAGAGGGTTTTGGTCGTCAAGCCGCTTTGTGTTGCTTTCGAAATCCTGCAGGCAATCGGCATTGTCAGAGGAAAAAACTATGGTATTTGTTGTGCCGGGAACATTATACTTATAGACCTTGTTTATGACTGTTTTGAGTGTCTGAGTGAGATAATCGACAATTTCCGTATTATTCTCGGAGCGCATGTTTATATTTATCATGATAATGCCACCGGGATTCAAATGCTCCTTTATTTCTGAAAAGAATTCGGCAGTTGACATGTGAAAGGGTATTGTAATGTCGTGATAGGCATCCACCATCACTATATCGTACATGCGGGCATCAGGGCTGGAAAGGAAGGTACGACCGTCATTGACAAATACAGTGGCTTCGTCCCTTGTTAACTCAAAATATTCTCTGGAAAGGTTGACAATTTTCTCATCTATTTCAACACCTTCAATTTTGCTGTTCGGGAAATAGTATTTGCATTGCTTTGCAAAGGTTCCTGTTCCCATACCAAGCACCAGAATATCCAGAGGCTTCTCCGCTTCCATGTCCTTTATGAAAAGAGGAGACATTAGTGCGTAGTCGTAATACATACCCGATAGTGTCTGGTTCTTTTTGTATATGGACTGTACCCCGAAGGCCACATTGGTGGAAAGGATGACAGAGTCATCATCCTCGGTAACCTGCAGATAATTATATAGGGATTCATCCTCAAGTACGATATTGTCAGCCCAAAAGGCATAGGAGCTGTTCAGAGGCATAATTAGCATCGCAGCTGCAATTACTGTAGTGATAACAGCCTTTGCCATGCCCTTCTTCCTAGTAATGAAATAGTATAGACAAATAAGGTTTAGAGCGAGAGCAAAAACCAGGAATGATTTTAGCGTACCAATATTGGGTATAGTTAGGAAGGTAGGTATAAAAGTGCCTATTATACTTCCTATTGTGTTTGCAGCATATATTTTACCGGTGGTGCGGCCTGTGTTTTCCATATCCTTGACACCGAGCTTGACTAAATAGGGAGAAACCATGCCCAGAATCAATAGGGGTGCTGAGAAAACCAGCAGACATGCAAGGGAAGAGCCTGCAACCAGAAGGTTTCCCGGTAGCAGCCATGTCATAACAAGGGCTGAGAGGGCAATAACATATTTACCAACCAAGGGAATGACTGCAACCCATAAGGCGGCTACCCATAGAAGCATAAATAGCCTCCCGAGATTGTTGTGCTTGTCTGCCGACCGCCCTCCAAGAATGTTACCGACACTCATAGCAATCATGATAAGACCGATTACAATGGTATATACAATTGAGGAAGTGCCGAAATATGGTGCCAGTAGTCTTGTGGCGGATAGCTCTACACCCATCACGCACATGCCGCAGATAAAAGAAGTCAGATATATGAAATAGTTTTTTTTCATGCCTGTTTGTCCCCCCTGAAGATTGTTCTTTGCTTTCAGCTGTAATATTTTTCTGTTTAATCAGTTCGACCGTTTTCAGCGAAAAGCTTACATAATCACATAACAAGGATAGTTTATAACAAAAATAGTCTATTGTGAAGACTGTGTTTGACTTTTTTCAAGCTTTTAGAATTCCGTTCTTGTATACAATAAACGTTTTGTATATAATAGTGATGGTTGCTAAATCCTTGATATAAGTGGATATTATGACTTGGTGATAATTATGGCCGTTTAGCTTTGTTAATTGAGGCAGACTATGTCATGTTTTACGGCTCAAAAGAAAAAGTAAAGCAGACTTTTTTCAAGCTGCATAATAAAAATAGGGAGGTTTTATTATGGGATTTATAGAACAAGTAAGTGAACGCGCTAGAAAAGATGTGAAAACAATTGTATTGCCCGAAAGCTCCGATATCAGAACTATAAAAGCAGCCGCAGCAATCCAGGAAAGTGGAATTGCCAATATTGTGCTGGTAGGCAAGCAAGCAGATATCAAGAAGCTTGCGGGAGGTCTGGATATTTCAAAGGCCAGAATCGTTGATCCGGAGTCTTCGGATAAATTTGAGGAATATACGCAAGCCTTCTATGAAATGAGAAAAGCTAAGGGTATGACCCCTGAGAAGGCTGCTGAGCTTATGAAAGATGAGCTTTACTGGGGAGTCATGATGGTAAAGATGGGTGAGGCAGATGGAATGGTCTCAGGTGC
>LSQX01189666.1_pt1 | contig 10925 bp, 11 predicted proteins | sample 654561 | NCBI WGS metagenome assembly LSQX01 (sample SAMN04489861, study PRJNA283612) | anaerobic digester metagenome | isolation source: 4 biogas reactors fed with cattle manure at either 37C or 55C with and... | place: Denmark: Kongens Lyngby | collected 2014 | reverse complement strand
TTCCACCGGCCTCGGCTCTGGATCAACTCCAGGACCTTGAGCACCCGAGCCATCCGTTCGTGCTGCCTCACCCGGCGATCTCGATCAGGTCGCATCGGGATTGACTTCTCCGTCACAGTGGACTTCTTCGCCGTCTTCTTGGCCTGACTTTTCTTCGGCATGCCGGTCCCCTCAGTTCTGCCCTCGGATTTTTTTCAACACTCGGTCGAACTCGGATCGATGATGTGCCTTGAGATAAGCGGCCTGGTAGATCATCATGGCCTCGGAGACATAGTTCGCCTTACAGAGGCAGGATGCGTATCCAGCCGCCTCGGTGATCCAATCAAAGAGCCTCCCGGACGTTTCCTCGTCAGTCTTATCACCAACGGCATTCCGGAGAAACTCCCGTCGATACTTGGCAACCCTCGCCGCCTTTCTTTTGAACACTGCCTTGATGAAGTCGAATCCATCAGCTGGGCAGATTCCTCCGACCCTGTTCAGCAGCATCATGACTTGCTCTTGATACAAGATCAATCCTCGGGTCTCGGCCAACAACTCCAGTATATCCGCGTTCTCCGATCCCGGAAATTCACGTTCGTCTCCATGTTGAAGGTACTGCTCCAGCAGATCCCCCCGCTTGATGGCAAGCGTGTAGACCGTAGCAGTAGCCGAAAGTCCCTCGATACTTACCGGGCAGAGGCGGGGCAGCAGGGACCTGAGCCCGTCAGAATGGAACACGCCCAAGCCTTCGGTGTCGCCTCGCTGGATTAGTTGGAAAGCGTGATCGTCGTCCAGCGGGGTTCTTCCGAGATCCACTCTGCAACCGTGCTCTCGCTGATGCAACTCAACCACAAGCCAGGGGACCCTTTCGAGGGTTGTACCCGACATGAAGGTAATAGTCGCTTCGATGAAGTCCTTGCCATACCCCAGACCGGTAATGCGACTGATCCGGCCCAAGTGTTCCTCTTCGACTCGTATCGCGAAAGGTGGAGCCCAGCGTCCATCTGGGTCACGGAACCGCTCGAAGAACAATCGGTGCCAGATCGGATCGACATCCGATAGGCCGACGAGATACGGGATGATCGAACTGCACCCGCTCCCCGTCAACCGCAACGGCATTCCTTCCTCCCGGGCGAAGTCGGCAAGTTCCACCACGGCAAGGAACTCATCAATTCGCCCAAGATGATCCAGGATTGCCAGTTCGTGATCGAGTCGGGCTATAGCCTGAGAGAAACCGGCCTGCTCATACCGCTTGGAATCTCCTGCCAGACAAAGCCGCCGGAGACGTTCAAGATTCGTCTCGGCCTTCGCTTCCCTTGCCGGGATTCCAAGGGAAACGACACTCTCTGGCAACATTCCCATAACCGGAGTCACCGTTGTCTTCATCAGGAAGTTCCGTCGAGTGATCATGACTGTCAGAATCCTACTGCCTGTTGACTGGATAGAGATTCTCGCTTCCGTGCATTCCCGCCAGTCACACCACCGGCATCTTCGTTGACGTTATCCGGCCTGTTCATAGATCCAAAGGTGAGCCATGTCGACTACCTTCGCCATCAGCGGCAGATCGTCGCGGCCGAAACTGGTCGTCTGCTTCCACTCGTCACCATCCTTGAACAACCGACTGATCGACACGTTATGCCGAGTGCCGCTGTCCGTCTCGTTGGCCCAGATAGTGGCCTTGATTCGACCGAGCCTGATTTCATGGGCGGGTTTCTGTTTCGCCATCTCTACACTCCTTAGGTTCAGGGGTTGTTGCTGTACTCCCTGAGTACCCCGGAGGTCACGGCGAAGCTGTCCATCCTTCCGGATCACGTTGTCTCTACCTTCACGGATTATGCGGAACTGCTCTGTCAACAGCGGGGCAGAGCACCAGGCAAACTCTGGCAGGACCTCGATTCAACTCGGAAAGTCCATTTCCGTCTGCTTCGATTGCGGTCCGTCAGAAAGAGTGGACCGCTTGAACTGAAGGTAGTCGATCAGGGAGTCAGCCAGCAGACGCTCTGGACGAGTGAAGTGACAGTGATTTCCACGGAGCACATCGACAACATCCCCATAGCTCAGTTCCCCAACAAACGGCAACGCCGGCAGCCCAACCAACCGGTTGCTGTGAGGGATCGACGCTCGTAGTTGACGGGGATCGCGGTACTTTCGGACCAGATCATGGCCCTTCTCCGGACTCCACAGAATTACGACAAAATCACGGGGCTCCAGATCGAAGAGCTGGTCGCCTCCGAACCAGCCGGATTCGTGAAGGCCAACACGGATATTTCGGGCCAGTTGGTCAGCCGCGTAGCCGTGGTGACCATTGTTCTGAGCGGTTGTCGCTGAAAGGTCCGACCCATACTTTGCCTCAATGTACACCGTTGTCGGAGAGTTTTCCCAGCGGATGGTCATGTCGACCTGAGTGGAGCCTTCCTGCCATGGCAGCAACTCCCTTGGATACCGAGGCCGGTTCTCCCAGAGCTCGATCCGTAACTTCCGGTGGAATTGACGTCGGAACCGTTGGGTTCCCACGGCTAGGTTCAGCAGGTCCGGCAACCACCACCGGGAGTTGAGAACGCGAAGGACCTGACCGAGGTGGCCTGTTATAACATCTTCACTCGTTGGCCTTACGAGGAGAGGGCAACGAGTCGTCCCACTCAACGCTGCTTGGCAGATCCTTCCACCTTTTCCCAGCAGTTCCGTCAACATGCGGGAACCTCAGCCGTTTGAAGTTGTCGATCGCTAGGACACACTCCTGAGTAGCTTGGCTTCCATTCCCGGCAAGGCTCACGATAGGGACACGTTGAGCAGTTCAACGGAGTCTCGTTGGGATAGAAGGCTTTGGCGTCGATCGCTCGTTCCACCGCCTGTACAGTGTCCCCAAGGCGACCAAAGTCATCCTCATTCCGAACGGTCGTCAACCGCTGAAGTTTCGGTGTCTTCGTCTTCACCAGGATCGCGTATTCCACTTCGGCCTGTTCGCCGAACGTTTCCCAGACTGCGTTCACATAGGAAGTGGGTTGCAGAGAAGATTCCACCTCGAAGTTGCCGTAGGCTCGCCCGCTCGTCTTGATCTCGGTAATCGTCAAGCCATTATCATTCTTGGTCAGCAGATCGACGACCGCCACCATCGGCGTCTCCAGGATCTCTCCTTCGCTGTTGTGGATTGGGAAAATCATCTCTTGCTCCACAGCAACGATGTTTTCCGGGGGAGGCTCCTTCAGATAGACCTCGATCAGACCAATCCCCTGAGCGATGCTGTCATCCCGAGTATCCCCCTTCCGGAATTCGATCTCGCGGTCTCTTTCCCGCGTCTCCCAGGCATCCAGGAATTCCCGGTGGAGTTGCTCGACTGTTACAGGTCTCCGGTCCTGTAGGCCTCGATGGTAGAGTTCCAACGTGCGATGCACTGAAGAGCCCAAGACCAGTCCACTGCCGATCGTCGGTTCCGGCAATCCCAGTATCCGCTGGAAGAAGAACTGTAATGGGCACCGGAGATATTGGTTGACGGAGCTGTAGCTCCAGTGAGGCCGGTTAATCATCTGTCACCTCTTCCTGTTGGTCCGCTCTCACCCGGGACAGTGAGAACCGGCACGCCGATTCTGCCACGGCTAGATTCCAACCTCGGTCCATAGACAGTCTTGGAACCGTCCGCGGAGGGAACCCGCCTCGACTCAGCCAATGCAAGAGTCCTTCAGCAAGCTCCTCAACCGCAGACCAGTCCCGTCGGGTATAGGCTTCAATCAGTTGGTCCCAGGCTGCCTGCGGGTCCATAGATATCGCTCCTTGATTACACGGACCAGGAATCAGGACCGCCGACCATTTCCGGCCGTCAGACTATCCAACACCACACAGGCATCCCGCTTGGTGAGTTGATAGATGTCACACTCGTAGCCGAGGATCTCGGCTACCCGGCCCTCAATCTGCCGCTTGGACATCCGCTTTTGCTTCCCCAGGTTCAGCAGGAACTGAATTTGTTTGTTGGTGGCAGCTTCTTGCCCGTGGCCATTTCCACCTTGGCTCTGAGGGGCCTCTTGACGCCGTTCCTGGCCCGTCGCCTGGCGACCGTTTCCGTTTCCATCCGCAGCCGACCGCCGCTGCTCCTGGGAGTGAGCATCGTGGCTGGCAATCGCATCGATGCTCTGGGATCGCTCGACCTGAACATTGAGGGCTTCCTCGGCCAGGTCGAACATCTCCTTCACTTGCTCGACAACCCCCTCCGGATCAGAGACCGAAGCGGTGACCTCGCCCTCCAGGTTGATGGAGTAGCCGGTGGAATTGTAGTCCTTGCTGAGCTTCCGGCTCAGGCCAACGTTGACACGTAGCATGGCTCATCTCCGAAATGTGGTCGATTGAGAAATCCGTCGACCAAAGTACCCACGAGAAGAGGACCGCCCTCTACGCTACACAGAGAACGGCCCTCAGTGTGATTTTGTCAGCCGGCCGTAGCCATTTCCAGAGCCAAGTCCCAAGCGTTCGCCTTGAGCCTGGCTCCCGATCCAAACCACAGGGACTGAAGCCGGCGGCTCGCCCGTTCTTCGGGGTTCCGGGTTCGGGTTGTCCGGTAGTGGTCCACCCACTCGGTCACAGCATGATAGGCCGCCCAGGTGGAATGCCGGATGCCAGGGATGTCCTGGCCCTTTCCTTCCTCAAAGAGGCGAACCAACTCGGCCCGGATGTTCTCGGCTCTCTTGTTCCTCCCATCCGGCGGGTCCGGATACAGAGCCTCGAAGTAGCCCTTCAACTCGACACTGGTCGGGTAGTGGCTGGCCAGAATGTCAACCTTGACCTGAACGTCGTCATAGAACCGGTTGGCCAAACCCAGCACCTTCTGGGCCTGCCGAACCTTGGCCGCAAGATCGCCCTTGTGTTGGATCGCGATCCCTTGGCCACGTCCCTTCCGCTGGGCGATGGCCAGGGTGTTTGCACAAACCACCCGGATCGGAGTGAAGAACACTCGAAGAGCCGAAGATCCGTTGTGGCTGTTGTGAAGAAGGAGGAACTTCTCCGTCACATCCTCGGTGCTCTTGACCTGGATATGCCCCGGCAGCTTCGCCAGGAGCCAGATCCGTTCGCCTTTGCCAAGGGCTCCAGCAGTGTGGTAGCGGACGCCCCCTTCAGCGACAACGGCATCCAGGAAGCTGAAGCACTCCCCGTTCTGGATGGGAATGTAGGAATTCCCTACAACACCGAGCACTTCCCGGGTGTCATCTCGAACCACGGCGTTCCGGTTCGGTATAACGATCCCATCTTCGGTCAGCATCGGGACCAACTCAGCCCGATAATTCAGCCCGGCCACTTCAATGGCCTCGGCAGCCGTCGCCGGGTTTTCCAACTCCGTTCCCAGCCCGTGCCACGGCGTTTCGCCAAAAAAGGCCATGGCGGGCTTGCCGTTCGTTGTGGCTAGATCAGCCGGCATGAGTCCTCTCCTTCTGGACAGGGTCGATTCTTCAACCACTGATACCCAAAGGAGAGGTTGGTTACGGTGAAGCCAAGGCCTGTCCGCCACCGGCCAGACTTGGATCAGATCCAACGGGAGCCGCGATCCAGACAGCGAAGCACGACACGTGGCTTCTCAGCGAAGCTTCAGAAGGGCACCTCCTCCCGCACCATCCTCCGGCCCGTCCGATTCCATTCAGAAAGAAGGCGGGCAAAACGCTCCAGGAAATCCGCCGTCGTCGTCGCCACCCTCTTCCTGTTCGGATTCGGGTACGCGACTCCGGGATCACTTAGAGACACGTGCAGCCTCAGCTAAGACACGGGCTGATGATCAGAGGCAAACGTCATGGCATTAGGATCGTCGCCGGGCGTCCTATAGGGCCAGGCCTCTTGCAGGAACCTACGAAGGTAGGGCTGGATCCGCATCCGAGACTTCGCAGCCATGTCGTGGAGGAGGACAAAGGTCTCTTCCGGAACGTCCACCTTCACCCATCTCTTTCTCTGCTCATGTCCAGGGGGCTCAGATTGGTTTTCGGGCATTTGTCTGGGATCAGTCTTGACACATTCCACCATTTCGTTTGCTCCAGGATGTCGGGGAGTGCGGGAGCGTGACTGCCAGCGTGAACCGGCGGCAGCCCTCAGCTTGTGTCCGGGATCTTGTCTCTACTTCCATCCGGCGGACGAATCCTATTGTTCCCGTCATTGGGATACTTCGGTCCAAACTCGCGGATCTGTTGCCCGGTGCCTTGACACTGTCGTTTGGATAGGACCGTCCGGTCCGATATTCGATGATCGACCAGTCGAGGCACCAGGCCGGAGACAAGCGATTGACAGGATGCAAGACCGGTCTGTACACGGGTATCGAGCCGGGCGGCCTCCAGCCGCTGAAAATCAGTCAGGGACATCCGGATGTTTCGAGGAGATTTGTCCCGGCAGTCATTCAAGGGACTCGCTGAAGGTTCCCTGGCAGTCCCGGCAGCGGCAAGCCATACGCAGGTTACCCCGCACAACGTCCCAGAAAGCCTGCCGGGAGCCGTCGCAGATAGCTGGGATACATAAACAGGATGAGCGGTGACGGCGAGCCTCCCATCCGATGATGTTGAGGCTGACTCCAACCCACCAGATTCTATCCCAGCATTTCCTTGTGCTGCTACTTCATAGACTTCCCCCTTTGTTTCTGGGGGGAGGGGAGGAATAATCCTCCCATACGTGTCACTTTGCTCGGATTCTCGGCCAGTGCTTGCTGAGCAGACTGAGGTTGGTATCAGTTGGCGTCGTGCGTGGGCCAGTGCATCTGTGAAGGTCAGCGTGTGTGCGAGTGCCCGGCCTATCGGAACACGAATCAAGTACGTCCGAGGCCTTCCTGTACGGTTGTTCGTCTGCCGCTTCTCCCGAGTCATCTCTACCAAACCGCAATCCAATAAAGCGTCTAGTTTCGGCTTGTATCGCGTTCCGCTGCACTTTGGCCAATTCCGCATAATGCCGCGAACCGCTACTTGGCACTCCCAGCCATCTGTTTGCATCCGTCCGTGCTTCTTCGCGTACTCCAGGAAATGGAGGGCAAATTCCACTTGCTCCTGACGACATTCAGCATCGGATTCCTTGACCCGTCCGACGATTGCATCTAGTTCCTCGGTCGAGAATGCCGCTCTGGGAGCTACGGTAGTCGGCAGAGCCGAGCAGTACTCAACAAGCTCAAGGGTTTGTTTCTCTACTTTCCTGGTGCCTTCTCGAATGTCGGCCTGAACATCCTTCGATGTCGTCCGCCCGGTGTCGTAAACCCACCCGCAAAGTTGTTCGGCAGCGATGTCTTTCGGCAACCGCCGGACTCGAATCAAGTGCCAAGCCAGTCGCTTTGTGGCTTCGACCCTTGTTCCCTCCATCTGTATGCCCAGATTCCAAAGTTCTTCGGCGTCCGAACGGGACCAACAGGACCGGCCAAGTATTTCCAGGTATCGTTTGCGATCCGTGTCCGCATTCGTAAAAGCGGCCGCTTGGCGTTTCCACCGAGGAATCCCCAATGTCACCGAGCGGCGAGGCTCACTCACACAGCTTGGTTGCCGTTTCGGAGGCTCTTGAACGGCAAGTGGCTCAGTTGCCTCATCAGAATCAAGCTGTTTCTGGAGTTCCCGTTCGGCATGTCGTTCTGCTCGACGCAGGCACCGCAGCCAATTCACACGTGGGATCTCGCCGGCTATCCAAGCACGAATGAAGGTCAGCCATCTGCTGGGATCATGACGGCGGCCGGGGATACAGCCGAACGGAAGTCGCATCCCTTTCTTCAGCTTGGGAAATATCTCGATCTGACCGCTTGTTTCCCGCAGTCCAACGCTGGCTAAGACATCGGGGATGCTGTCGGTTCGAATATGACGAGACACGAAGAACCTGTAGTGCCGTCCGCCAGACGGCGTCCTACTGACCAGCCAGGCGGCCCTTGGCACACCCAGCACGTACAGAGCCTTTTGCACGCGTCGGCACCGGGCTCGAAAGTCTTCCCGGTCACCTCGGTAGTCCACATCGATGCCAACCCATTGGGTTGCTTCCCATGCCTTGGGAGCGACCCACCTGGGGCTCTGACTCGGGATCAAGTCGCCGAGCAGATGCTTCAATACGTCGGTGTCTCGCAGCCGACCGCGGGCAGTCGTCCAATCTCGCGGGTCGTTCGACCCGGAGCGAGTTATCGCATAGAAAGGTCGTCTTGGTGCAAATAGATCGAGGGTTGCGTCCAACTCTTCGGGGGTGGCACCCAGGATCTGAAGCCGTTCTTTGTCTGAATACCGTGCCCTGCGTTTGCCCTCCGTTGTGAGAAGTGAGACACCGTTGATCTGTGTCACAACTCGTTCCAATGGTGGCTCAAGTATGGTAGGCATATCGATCTCCAACATGGTGACAATGGTTACGGACGTTCCCGTTGATCCAATCGTTACCATGCGGCATCGAATCTCGCTCGCCGCGTCCTGAGCAGACTACCCGCACCAGTCGGCAGCCCCACCGCCGTATCTCGCCGATAGATATGATCAAGAAATGGAACGCCCCGAAACCCGTGTAGGGTCCGGGGCATGTTCCAGTCTGCAGCCAGGCCAACTGCCTCGAAAAGGTCTATTCGCTGGCCCCAGGAGCCTTGTCCTGCTCGTCTCCTGCCGATTCCAGGACATCGAAGATATCCGCTTCCTTCAGCTCTTCATCCACGGTTCGCTTTTTGGGGGCGGCTCCGTAGTACACTTGCCAACCACGCGATGAGTTGGTCCGTGGGAGCCGCTCCACAGCGACTGACCTGGTCGCCAACGCTGCGGCCAGATCACTTAGGCGACTGCTGAGCCAGCGGGCAGACTTTGGCATGTCCGCTTTCACATTAGCGTCACTGAGGACGTGAGCGGTGTAGCGGAGCTTTTCGAGCAATTCAGCCGCCGAGCCTTTCCAGGGTTTGTCAGAAGAGTACTTTTCCGCAAACTTCTCAACGGCCCGGACCATCGGCGAGTCTTCAAGAACCTCGCAATCCTGTTGGCGGATGTTATGCCGGTACGCTTTGTCGAAGTCCCTGGAGGTCTTTCCGAGAGCCTTCGCCACCGCCCTTCCGAAGTGAGCAAAGTCAGCCATGCGAAACTCACTCGAAGCTGAAGTACCGCCGAGTAGACTCAGGGTCTTGACCAGCAGATCCAGCATTGCCCCAAGAAGTCTGGGGCGTGCCGCGTCAAATGCCTGATCCAGCTTCTGCAGTGTCATGAACTTCTCCATCCGTCTGCAGTTGATGATCATGCAGCGGTCAAGGAAGTCCGGCCGGAGGCTGGGCGTGTCCAGTCCGTTGATGATGATCGGACGCCGAAACGAGTAGAGCTTCTGCTCCGAGTCAGTATACAGTTGCCGACGGTCAACACCGTTTCCCGTCACCGCCCGACAGAACATGTCCGCTTCTCGTCGGCTGAACCGGCTCACGTTCTCAAAGCAGGGGACGGCGTGGTGCTGAAATGTTAGGAACAGATCGGACATCTCGATGTCACCGAGGACGGGGGTGACGCTCGGATCCAAGAGACTTCGCAGTCGTCTGGAACGCGTCGTCTTGGCCGATCCTTGCTGTCCTACAAATAGCAGGATTGGGTTCGGAATCGCAGGGCAGAAGCCTGCGGTCACCCACGTCAGAATGATCAGCTTGTCCTGGTCCGTGTCAACCGGCACGAACTCGAACAGTTCCTCTGGGTCGCCCCCGCTGATCGGCTCGCCGAGCGGCAACTGATGTTTAGTGCGGTAGAACAGCGGACCGGGGTGCTGTCCTATCTCCCAGCCCTTCGGCGTCACAGTGATCATCTTCCATTCCGGATCACCGAGATCGATGAAAGCTGCGTCGCTGTTGCCGCGACGGCGATTAGCAAGCTCGATTCTCTGGGAATCATAAGCCCTCAACTCCAAGATCTCGATGGCCTGCTTGAGCTCGCTCGGATTGGGAACCGAGCCAGTCTCTTCTCTGATCAAGTCAAGCAACCGAGCTCGGAAGGCCCTGGACCGAAGGCGGAGGCACTCGAAATGTTGCCCCTCTCCGACCGTAGAGATCCACGAGAACACATCACCGTGCTGATCCTGAAAGAATCGGGTTTGAGCCTCAATTGCAAGGTCCACGATTCCCATCGGCGTCAGAGTGGTCGGCAGCGGGCTAGGCGTCGGGTCGGGCGTCTGCTCAGCCGGTGAACTTGCAGAGGGTTCTGCGGTCGGGACCACCTCGCCCTGAGGCCTTTCCGGCGGCGTTGTCTGCTGACGAGCCTTCCGGCCGTTTCGCCCCGGTTTTGCCCCCGCATCACTCTGGGCCGGGCCAGTGTCGGTTGACTCTGCCTCGCGGACTTGCTTATCATCGAGGCGTTCGGAAGAAAATGTAGTTGCCATTGTGGCATCTCCTTATCGGTAGGAGGCCGCCGTTGCGTTGCTGGTCACGTGCCAGCTCTCATTTGCCACTGTTGGCGTGCTTCCTACCCTGGAGCCGCCGCATTCAGATTTCCGGGCACGACGCTGGTGCTGTTGTTGTAAGGTGTTTGATCGCCGTTGGATAAACTCACGAGAATCTTCCTTCATTCATGCACGTCGTGGATGCGAAGTGAATATGCAAAGTGCCGCCGGATGGCCTGCTTACGGAGCTGGTCGAAATCCTGCGAGCTAGATGCTGAGCAACTGACTTGCCGGGTGTGGCTGGCGGCATGCGGGAAGCAGCAAACCCAGGATCGGCTGAAACGGGAAAATCCCTCCAGAGTCAGCGTCACTAGCGTCACATTGCCATAAGTCGTTGATATACAAAGACTTACGGAGTGACGCTAAGTGTGACGATACAGATCTGGATAGCGTCACCCATAGCGTCACGGTTGACGGCGGTTCCTGGAATGGCCACAGAAGGCAAAACTGGGTACACATTCGAAAACTGTACCCAGTTTTGTGTTGATGGCGTCCATCGGCTCCGAAACGAAGCTTCAGAAAGTCCTGGTTTTTGCGGGAAACGCGGGCCATACGCGGGCGACCCGAGAGGCTTCTGGGCTCTTCGGAACCGA
>LSQX01318884.1_pt1 | contig 10926 bp, 9 predicted proteins | sample 654561 | NCBI WGS metagenome assembly LSQX01 (sample SAMN04489861, study PRJNA283612) | anaerobic digester metagenome | isolation source: 4 biogas reactors fed with cattle manure at either 37C or 55C with and... | place: Denmark: Kongens Lyngby | collected 2014 | reverse complement strand
TCCCCTGGCAGCTACTTTGACAGGAGTTGTGGGGGGGGGAATTGCCGGGGGCTTAATTGATTATGGCATTTCTGAGGAGAGAGGAAGATACTATGAAGAAAGGGTTCGCCAGGGGAGCGTTCTTGTTTCTGTCAAGGCAGAAGACGATAAGGTAGAAAATGCTGCAGAAATTTTAAGAAATATGGGTGCAGAGGATGTAGAAACCCATTAGCTGGATAACATAATAATTTGGGAAACAAAGCTGCCTAAAAAAGGGCAGCTTTGTTATTGTCAGCAATTCTAACTCTAATAAAAGCACAAATTAGCACATAATATCATATATTACAATACCTTAAAACCTCTAACAAGGAAAATTAAGGGGATGAATTATAATATGGTTGGTTCGCTTAAAGGCCTAAAAGTTACTATCGTAGGAGGGGATAAACGCGAAGTTGAATTGTTTAAATATTTCGTCAAAGCGGGAGCCCTGGTTAATGTTATTGGCTTTGAAAAACTTGCCCTCTACTTTCCCAGAAAGTCACTTTCTACTATAAGAGAAGGGATTCAGGATGCTGATATCCTTATTTTTTCTTTAACAGGAATAGACGATAACGGTAAAGTGTATGCACCTTATGCAGAAAAAGAAATTATTTTAGACATGGAAAAGCTTTTCCTTATAAAAAAAGGAGCATTAATTTTAAGCGGTTACATACCAGAACATTTTAAAAAAGAATTAAATGAGCTGGGAATTTATTTTCAGGAGACAGCTCCATTAAACGAAATTTCTATTCAAAACGCAGTCCCAACTGCTGAAGGCGCTATTTTAAGAGCTATGGAGATGACCGATATTACAATTCATGGAAGTAACGTATTTGTCCTGGGGTTTGGAAGATGTGGGCTCATATTGTCTGACAAGTTAAGGGGCCTCTCCGCAAAAGTCACTGTTGTGGCCAGGCGCGATGAGATTTTATCCTATGCTTGCGCTCTGGGGTACCGTACACTAAAGCTGGAATCAATTCACGAAAAAATTAATGAGGCGGATATAATTTTTAATACTATCCCAGCTCTGGTTCTAACAGCAGAACTTTTGTGTTTGTTGTCCAAAAATACTGTTATTATAGACATTGCTTCATATCCGGGAGGAGTAGATTTTGCTGCAGCTTTCAGATTGGGTTTAAAAGCGGAATTGATGCCTGGGATACCAGGAAGGATTGCTCCCAAAAGTGCAGGTAAAATCCTGGCCAGTATTTACCCTGCTTTAATAATTAAGATATTAAAAGGAAAGGAGCTGTAATGTATGGATTTGCAAGGTATTAGAGTGGGGTTGGCTTTAACAGGCTCCCACTGCACTATAGAAAAAATTTTAATAGAATTGAAAGCGCTTATAAAAGAAGGGGCCATAGTTTTCCCCATTCTTTCCCCTGCGGTTAATTGCACAGACACCAGGTTTGGCAGTGCGGCTTCCTTCAAAAGAGCACTGGTTGAAATAACCGGAAAAGAGCCGATTGTTTCCATAGTTGAAGCTGAGCCTGTTGGTCCGCACAATATGTTTGATATACTTGTGATAGCTCCCTGCACTGGCAATACTATTGCAAAATTAGCTAATGGTATCACTGATACCGCCGTCCTGATGAGCGCTAAGGCACACTTAAGGAATTTAAAGCCAGTTGTACTGGGTATAGCTACTAATGATGCTCTTAGCATTAATGCGAAGAATATTGGGCTATTATTAAATATGAAAAACATTTACTTTGTGCCTTTTGGTCAAGATAACTATGAAAATAAACCTAATTCAGTTGTAGCGCGTTTTGAATTCCTCAGGCCCACAATAAAAGAAGCTCTTCAGGGAAGGCAGTTACAACCGTTAATAGTAGCAGTTAATAATTTGTCTCCCTCTATGAACGCCCTCTATGAATAAGTTTGAAAAAGGAAAATTTATCTGCTATAATGGTTCCCATAAAAGCAATTATTAGGAGGTTGGGTTTGTGTTTAGCGATAATGCGCCATCTTTAATTACTGCTATGATAACGCCTTTTACCAGTAGCCAAAAAGTAAACTATGAGGCTGCTGCTAAGATAGCTAATTACTTAGTGAAAGAACAGGGTTCTGAAGGAATTGTAGTGACCGGCACTACAGGAGAATCTCCTACGCTTAGTGTTGAAGAAAAGATTGCTCTGTACAGAACAGTGAAAAAGGAAGTTGGCTCTAAAGCAATGGTTATTGCTGGAACCGGTAGCTATGATACCAAGAGCTCTATTGAGCTCACTTTAAAAGCAGCAGAAGTAGGTGTTGATGGTTTTTTACTTGTCGCCCCCTATTATAACAAACCTTCACAAAAAGGTTTGTTAGAGCATTTTAAAGCTATTGCAGAAGTTACAACTCTGCCTGTTATCATTTATAATGTTCCCAGCCGGACAGGGGTTAATATAAGTGCAGAAACATGTATTGAGTTATCTTTTATTGAGAACATAATTGGTGTGAAAGAAGCATCTGGAGACCTGGAACAAATAGCGATTATTTGCAAGGAAACAGAGGACAGTTTCTTGGTGTACAGCGGCGATGATTCTTTAACACTGCCTATCTTAAGTGTAGGAGGAATTGGTGTAATTAGTGTGGCCAGCCACTTAGTGGGTAAAGAAATTAAAAAGATGATCGATGCCTACAAAGAAGGCCGTGTGAAAGAGGCTGCCAGCCTGCACCAGAAACTTATGCCTCTTTTCAAAGGCATGTTTATGGAATCAAACCCCGTTCCTGTTAAAGAGTCAATGAGGATGAAAGGTTTCGATGTTGGTTTACCCAGGTTGCCCCTGGTTGAGCTCAGTGAAGAGAAGAAAAAAATGTTAGAGGAGCTTTTGCAAAGTTATAAACTTATCTAAAAAAACGTGTTAAATCATATTCTTCTCTTCAAAGCGCCTGTCGTAAAACGATAAGGCGCTGCTTCTGTTTGCTTAATTTTGCGTCTCAAATAAAAGTATTGGCTTTTAAGTACTGGTTTAAGGATTGTAGTAGTATTATAAAGCAATTGTTTTAAACAAGTATAATATAAGAGGTGTATTCTAAAATATGGCAAAAGGGGTCCGAAGTAGTGACAGTATCCCCTTTCAGATAATTCCCCTGGGAGGGGTAGGAGAAATTGGCAACAACATGTTCCTAGTATCTTATGATGATGAAATTTTAGTTTTGGATGCAGGCTTGATGTTTCCTGAAGATGAGATGTTGGGAATAGATATAGTTATCCCCGACTCAAGTTATCTGCTTGCCAACAAGGAAAAAATAAAGGGTATTATTATCACGCACGGGCATGAAGATCATACTGGTGCGCTGCCTTATATTTTACCAAAGCTTCAAAATGTGCCGATTTATGGTACAAGGCTAACTCTGGGGCTAATAGAATACAAGCTTGAGGAGCATAACCTTTTAAGCTTTGCCAAATTGAACACTATTACAGCTGGGCAGGAGATACAACTTGGAAGCTTTAAGTTACGTTTTTTTCGCACTAACCACAGCATACCTGATTCAGTAGGGGTAGCTATTTTTACCCCTGCAGGAAACATTGTATATACCAGCGATTTTAAATTTGATCAAACACCTGTCCATGGCAAATTAACTGATTATCACGAACTGGTGAGGCTGGGAAAAAGAGGTGTGCTGGTAGCTTTATCAGACAGTACAAATGCAGAGCGACCTGGCTTTACGCCTTCGGAAAAAGAAGTTGGAGCTGTCTTGAAAAACATTTTTGCCCAGGAAAAAGGCCGTATTATTGTTGCCACTTTTGCTTCAAACATTCATCGTATTCAACAGGTAGTTGACGCAGCTGCAGCTACCGGGAGAAAGCTTGCCATAGAAGGTTACAGTATGGCCAATGTTACAGATATTGCCACTAGATTAGGCTATCTTAACATAACTCCTGGTGTGATGGTTGAGCTGGAGGAAATAAAAAGGATGCCTCCTTCCAAAGTAGTATTGTTGACTACTGGCAGCCAGGGTGAACCTATGGCAGCCCTGAGCAGGATTGCCAATGCCAGCCACCGCAAGGTAGAAATAATTCCAGGCGACACAGTTGTTTTTGCAGCCAATCCCATTCCCGGCAACGAAAAATTGGTGGCCAGGACTATTAATCAACTTTTCAAGCGTGGTGCAAATGTTATATACGAGCAGCTATCAGGTGCTCATGTTTCTGGCCATGGCTCCCAGGAAGAACTTAAGTTTATGCTGAATCTACTTCAACCTAAATATTTAATACCAGTTCACGGAGAGTACAGACATCTTATTTGCCATGCGCGGCTGGCAGAACAGGTTGGCATTCCCAAGGAAAATATTTTTGTTGTAGAAAATGGTTCTGTTATTGAGTTTAAAAAAGGTAAAGGAGCTGTGGTAGGGTCAGTTAACGCCGGTAAAGTATTTGTTGATGGCTTAAGAGTTGGTGATGTAGGAAGTATTGTTTTAAGAGATCGCCAAATTTTATCGCAGCATGGGATCTTTGTTATAATTTTAGGAGTGTCAAAAAGTGAGGGAAGCCTTGCTTTCGAGCCAGAAATTTTAACAAGAGGTTTTGTCTATGTGAAGGAATCAGAAGATTTGCTTGATGAAACAAAAGAGCTATTAAAGCAAGTGATTTCTAAAACCTTGCACAAAAGTAATGACAACTGGTCATATTTAAAAGGGCAGATTAAAGACGCCACCTCCAAATTTCTTTGGGAGAAAACCGGCAGGCGCCCCATGATATTGCCCATTATTATGGAGATAGATAACTAGACTGGTGCTACAGAAAGGTTGATTATACAGTAAAGTCTTTTGCCGTAGCATCAATAATTTAAACTTACTGGCAAGGCTGTTTGAACTTATAGTTGTTCCAGTTCCCATTTTAATTTAATGGTATTGCCCGGCTGCAGCTGGGGATGTAAATAATCACTTAAATCGCTGCTTATAAGACGTACTATTTTAGCAGTAGAAACAGATAGCAGCTCTACCTCAATTGTTCCCCTGCTGTAGGGGAGCTGTATATAGGCAGCCGTTTTTTTTTCTTCACTACTATCATAAAAGATTTCTTCCAGGGGTATTGGTGTGTATAGTACCATATCCTACTCCTTTGTATCTTTTTCTTTTTTTAATCTTATCATTTCGTTTAATTTCCTAGTTGCATCCGAAAGACCGCCGACCGCGTCAATTAAACCTAAATCAACAGCTTCTTGGCCAACAAGAACAGTACCTATGTCTTTTCCCAGTTGACTGGTATTAAACATCAGCTCTTTAAATTTTTCTCTGGAAATATTGGAATGTTTACTGACGAATTCGATCACCCTATCCTGCATTTTATCCAGGTACTCAAAGAACTGATAAATGCCTATGACCTGCCCTGTTAACCTGATAGGATGGATGGTCATAGTAGCTGTTGGCACTATAAAGCTGTAATTACATGAAATAGAAATTGGTACGCCTATGGAGTGGCCTCCGCCAAGAACAAGTGATACAGTTGGTTTGGAAAGGGTTGTAATCATTTCCGCGATAGCTAACCCGGCTTCAACGTCCCCTCCGACGGTATTTAACAAGATAAGGACTCCTTCAATAGCAGAATTTTGCTCTACAGCAACCAGTTGAGGAATAATGTGTTCGTATTTGGTGGTTTTGTTTTGAGGAGGTAGAATTAAGTGGCCTTCTATTTGCCCGATAATAGTTAGAGTAAAAATATTGTTATCTTTTTGAGGCAAATTTGTCTGGCCGTACTGCTGTATATTTTGAGCAGTATTGCTGGTGCCTATGTTTTGGGGTTCGGTGATTACTTTTCCTTCCAATGGCATTTTGCAAAGCCGCCTTTCTTTTTATATTATTATTATGCCCTTGAAATCTTGTTTTAGAATAGTATGCCAGTTAATAAAAATAGTATGAGGCATAATTATGAGAGGCGGAACAGCTATAATTGTTTTTAAAAATTTTTTTAAATTGTTGCTTTGTATTTTTAGTGTTTTTGTTTTTCTTTTTGGCCTTCAATTGTTACGGCAGGGGCTTAAGTCCATAACCAGCCATTCTTTGTGCAATTATTTAGGGCGACTTGTCGGTAGCCCTTTACAGGGCTTTGTAGTTGGCCTCCTTTTCACCATCCTTTGGCAAAGCAGTAGTTTGACTACAGTAATTGCTGTAAGCTTCACCAGTGCTGGGCTCATTTCTTTTTCCTCTGCGCTGGGAGTAGTGTTAGGGGCAAATCTGGGTACAACCTTTACTGAAAGAATACTGGTGCTGCAGCTTCCTGAATGGGCCCCCCTTATAACATTTGCAGGTTTAATAACTTATCTTTTTATGCCTGGGTTTAAAAACTACTCAAAGATTTTAATGGGCCTAGGTTTTCTTCTTTCAGGTTTTAACCTTGTAACACTTGCTATAAGGCTGTTAAATCCAGGAAATTGGATCAAATACTATCTGCTGGCTGTAGAAGCTAAACCCATCAATGCTATTATCTGGGGAGCAGCAGCTACTTTTTTTTTGCAAAGCAGCAGTGCTTTTATGGTGTTGCTTTTAGCCCTTGCCAAGGAAAACCTGGTGTCCTTGCCAGGCGCTATCCTATTATTATGGGGGGCGGATATAGGAACATGCGCTACTTCTCTTTTGGCTGCTCTACATGGAAATAAAATTGCAAAACTAGTTGCTCTTAGCCATTTGTTTTTTAATGTTTCAAGCGCATTATTTCTTTACCCATTATTTAATTATTTTGTTTTTTTTGTTAGCCAAACTGCTGAAGATACGATCTCCCAGATAGTGAACGCGCACTTTATTTACAATTTGCTAGGAGCCCTGATTTTTTTGCCACCGCTAACATTTTTAGCTCCATATTTAGATCGTTTAAAAAAAGTGGATGAAAAATGAAGGGAATAATACTAGAATAAAGAACTAGAGACTGGTCAAGATAAATTAACGACAAGCGGAGGATATACAATGAGCTTACTTGAGGGAGTTTTCTTAGGCATTTTGCAGGGATTAACGGAATTTATTCCTGTCAGTAGTTCGGGGCACCTTGTTTTAGCGCAATATTATTTTGGTATACTAGAGCCCGGTATAACTCTTGAGATAATGCTTCACTTTGGCACTTTGTTCTCCGTAATATGGGTATTTCATAAAGATCTTTTAAAGATAATAAGTGGTTTTATTACTGATAAAAAACAGCAACACCTTATTTTCCTCCTCATCTGTGGAACTGTTCCTACAGGTATTATTGGGGTATTTTTCTCTTCATTTTTTCGAAAATTTTATGAATCTCCCTTGGCTGTGGCGCTAATGCTTCTTATAACCGGGATAATCTTGTGGTTTTTAACGATATTGCCTGAGGGGAGTAAGAGTGGGAGACAGATCAAGTGGTATGATGCTTTTCTTATCGGAGTCTTTCAAGGCTTGGCGATTATACCCGGTATTTCGCGCTCCGGTATAACAATTACGGGAGCGATCTGGAGGAAATTAGAAAGAGAAGCGGCAGTTAAATTTTCATTCTTGTTATCATTGCCTGCAATTTTAGGGGCAAGCATATGGGAATTAATAGATATATACCAGGCAGGTGCTCAAAGCAATTTTAATACCGTATATATACTATCAGCATTGGCAGCCTTTGTTTCTGGTGTTCTAGCTATAAAATTTTTCATAAAAATGCTGTCAAAAGGAAAATTTTACTATTTTTCTTATTATTGCTGGTTAATAGGATCGCTTGTACTGATTGCAGAATTTCTTGGATAAGGCTGACAAACTACCCCAGAGAAGGGTATCGTTGGAGTATGTCGAATTATTTTTTCGAGGTGATCTTATGGCTGCTAGAAGAAAAGCCAGGAAGAAAAAAAAGCAGCAACCTCATGCTATACACGGTATTGTCATTATATTTTTTGCTATTTTTTGTTATGCTGGCCTTTTTTTCACACCACAAACTGGCACAGCCGGTTTTGTTATTAGCTATTTATTGAAGATTATAGCTGGCGAAGGGGCTTTACTTCTGCCCTTGTTATTTTTGGCAGCAGGTTTTTCTAAAATATTACATCATAAAATTTCCAATTTTAAGTCCCGTTTTGCCGGTTTGCTAATTTTAATTCTATTGGCCCTCACCTCTCTGCATTTAAAAGCAATGCTCTACCTTGCCGCTTTAGGCAAAAATTTTTATAACACTGCCATGAATTTGGCGATTGGACAACAAGGCGGTGGCTTTGTAGGTGCGATCCTATCATCGACCTTTTTCTTCCTGTTTAGAGATATAGGTAGCTATATAGTAATTATTGCATTAGTTCTAATCTCTGTTTTGCTATTAACTGATACTAATTTAAATTACCTGCTTAAAGGAGCCGGTATTTTTTTAAGTAAAATTTTCTTTCTACTGTCCAGGTTTGTAAAAGTGCTGCAGGGCATTTTCAACGGTGAAGAGAAATCAAAAGAAGATGAGGAATCATGGGAAGACGATAATGGAAAGTATATTGGCAAAGCTTCTCTCAGCCGTTTCAATGAACTGACCGCCCTTATCCATGATAAAAACACTGACGAAAGCCCAGAAGAGAGTCAGCTGCTTAATTTGGAAAGTATAACAGTAACCGATACTGCAAACATGGATAATGATAAAGAAAAAGAAATGAAGTTAACAGAACTAGAGAATAATTGTTTTGTTGATGAAGTCAGTGAGAAGCCTAAAAATTTAGATGCAGATTACCAACTGCCTCCAATTAATTTATTAACCAAGGTGAATCGGTTAAAAGATCAACAGCAGAACAAGGTAACACAGGAAAGGGCAAGAGTTTTGGAGAATACTTTAAGCAGTTTTGGTGTTAAAGCTAAAGTTGTACAAGCCCTGACAGGGCCTACCGTAACCCGGTTTGAACTTCAGCCAGAGGTGGGCGTAAAAGTTAGTAAGATTCTAAGTTTAGCAGATGATCTTGCTCTTAACCTGGCCGCCCCTGGGGTGCGCATAGAAGCCCCTATACCAGGTAAGGCTGCCGTTGGTATTGAGGTTCCCAATAAGATAGTATCTATAGTATATTTGCGCGATGTTTTAGAGGACAGTTCGTTTAAAGGATCTCATTCTCCACTTCTAATAGCGCTTGGCAAAGATATAACTGGCAAACCGGTGTTTACAGATCTTTTAAAAATGCCACACCTGTTAATAGCTGGTTCTACTGGTTCAGGAAAAAGTGTTTGCCTGAATACAATTGTTGCCAGTATTTTGTTTAGTGCCACACCCAGACAGGTTAAATTTTTAATGATTGATCCCAAAATGGTTGAACTTAGCATATTTAACGGTTTACCGCATTTAATTTCTCCCGTCATTGCTGATCCCAAGAAAGCTTCTATTGCTCTGCGCAACACTGTAAAAGAAATGATCAGAAGATATGATCTCTTTGCTAAAGAAGGAGTAAGGGAGATTACACGCTATAATGAGTTAGAAAATAATAAGGGCGAGGAAGGCAATCCACTCCCCTACATAGTAGTAATAATAGATGAGCTTGCTGATTTAATGATGGTTTCTCCTGCAGAGGTGGAAGACTCAATAGTAAGGCTATCACAAATGGCAAGGGCAGCTGGCATTCATTTAATTATCGCTACGCAGAGACCTTCTGTAGACGTGTTGACAGGTATAATAAAAGCTAATATAACATCCCGTATAGCTTTTGCTGTCTCCTCTCAGGCCGATTCTCGCACTATATTGGATATGGCAGGTGCAGAAAAACTATTGGGCAGGGGGGACATGTTATTTCATCCTGTAGGTGCATTTAAACCTATCAGAGTACAGGGTGCCTATATTAGTGAGAGAGATTTAAGCAAATTGGTTGAGTTTATAAAAAAGCAAGACCGGCCAATTTACAACAGGGAGTTTGTTGTAAGCGATTCTTCGAGTGATGCAGATGGTGGTACTGATGCAGAAGAGGATAAAGATCCCCTTTTATGCGATGCTATAAAACTTATTATGGATTCAGATCAAGCATCTATTTCAATGCTGCAGAGAAGGTTTCGCATTGGCTATACCCGTGCAGCCAGATTAATCGATGAACTGGAAGTAATGGGGGTTATCGGGAAGCACGAAGGCAGTAAACCCAGGCAGGTAATTATGTCTAAAGAAGAAGCTTACAGGTTTGTAAAGAAATTATCAGAGAGTAAAAGGTAGTATAATTATGTTTTAGCAAGGGGGATTGCTATGGATGAAATTGGAGAAATATTACGCAAGGCACGCTTGGAACAAGGAAAAAGCCTTGCTGATATAAGTAAAGAAACAAAAATACAAGAAAGGCTATTGATTGCCTTGGAAGAGGGAGATGCCTCAGCTTTTGCAGGTGAGGTTTATTATAGGGGTGCTCTTCGCAATTATGCTGAGGCTGTAGGGCTTAACTATCATGAGCTTAAAAAATCTCTAGCAGTAGCTAAGCAAAGCCCCGAAGCCGAAGCCGGGCAAAAGGATAAAGAAAGGGAAGAGGTTAACAATAATAGTCCTATTTTTAAGCCAAAAGGGCCTATTCTAAGTTTTAATGCACTTGTATGGATAATCCTCTTCTTAATAGTTGTCTGCGGAGGACTATGGTATTTTACGCAAAGCGATAAAACACCTGCAGATTTTTTAAACGATGTTGACACAACAGTAAATAATAATGACACTGAATATGATTTATCCGATAATGACTTGCCTTTTGCCGAAGGCAGAGAAAAAGAAGAGGAAGTTGATTTGGTAGAGGAAGCAAGGCTTGTACTTTCGCAAGAAGCAAGCCGCAGAGCAGTTTTTACAGTAACAGGAGTGGAGCAGCTTTCTTTAAATATCATCTTTAGGGAAAAATGCTGGGTTAGGCTCCACGGTGACGATGCTCTGATTGAGGAAAAGAATTACCTCCCCGGGGAGGAAATAAAGATGCAGGCTGAGGAATCCTTTGAAATATTATTTGGTTTTCCACAAGGGGCAGAAATGAAAATAAATGATCTGCCTGTACCGGGTTTAGAAGATAGAAC
>LSQX01322250.1_pt1 | contig 10929 bp, 9 predicted proteins | sample 654561 | NCBI WGS metagenome assembly LSQX01 (sample SAMN04489861, study PRJNA283612) | anaerobic digester metagenome | isolation source: 4 biogas reactors fed with cattle manure at either 37C or 55C with and... | place: Denmark: Kongens Lyngby | collected 2014 | reverse complement strand
ATGTTTTCGCCATCATCAAGTCGTCTGATCGCTTCAGCCTGGTGGGAATATAACGCTGTAATCCCCTTTTTCTTCAACACCTCTTGAAGAGCCGGGTGGATGGTGTTTGGAAACGGTTCAAAAGTTGCCTCGCGAGCCGGTGTGAGTTGGTGGAAGGCTACATTTTTAGCAAATTCTGCTTCGTTCAGCCAATCAATTAGGGTTTGGGTAATATCCATCTTACCATCTTCGGAAAACTAAACCTTCTTTTTGGACGCCGAACGCACCAGTAAATCCATGATCGGATAAATCAGGTTACCCAGGCTTGTTCCTGCGAAATACATGATTTTGGCTTCAAAACCAGGAATAATCGCATATTTGCCACGGGCGGCAGCCTTTAGTGTATATCGGGCAACCCAATCGGGGCTAATTGGTTTGGCGGCGCCGGAAATAGCCCTGGTTTCTGCAGGTTTATATTGATTCTCCCATTCCAGTTGAGGCGTGTCGGTGTCCGGAGGATAAAGAACGGAAACGCGGATGCCTTTGAATTTCATTTCGGAGCGCAATGCATCGCTGAAGCCTTTTACGGCAAACTTGGCGCCGCAGTAGGCTGTGTAACCAAAGAGACCAATTACCCCGGCTATCGAAGAAACATTAATGATGTGACCCGACCCTCGCTCGATCATTCCCGGTAACAGTAACTTGACAGTATTTACCGTGCCGTGATAATCAATATCCATCGTCCAGCGAAACACTTCGGAGGGAAGTTCCTCTATATATCCCGGACGGGCAACCCCGGCACAATTTATCAGGATATCAGGAACGGTATGGTCATCTAAGTGCTTATCGTAAAACTGACCCAGGCTGTCCTCGTCAGTGACATCGGCTGAAAAGACGCTGACGTCCGCTTCAGGGTAGCTTTCGAGGATCGAAGTTTTGGCAATTTTCAATTTTTCATAATCGCGTGCCAGGAGGATGACTCGCGCTTCCATCTCAACCAGGGCATTTGCGATCGCAAAGCCAATTCCGCTCGAGCCTCCGGTAATCAGGACGGTTCGACCGCGGTAGTAGTCTTTGGTCATTAATAGCTTCCGCAGCTTGAACAATCTGAAGAAGCGCAGGAGCTGCAGCTGCTGCCGCCGGTGAGGCTGGAGCCGCCGCTAAAAGCGGTTGCGACTGATACAAGCCGTTTTGTTTGGGTAGATCCGCAGGATTGGCAGGTGGTCTGATTATCGGCTTGAGAAAAAGCGCGCAGCAATTCAAATTTTTTCCCGCAAGCCTGGCAGCTATATTCGTAAATGGGCATATTTCCTTCTTAACTATATTGCTTTCGAATTGATGGAATTAAGTATTCTTCGAAAGCCCGGGTTTGATCATAATCCGGCTGCCAGCCCCAATCATTTCGGGCAGCGGAATCGTCGGTATCTGCTGGCCAGGTGTCGACAATGCCTTGGCGCGCTTTGTCAGGCGCGAAATTGATTTTTGCGCCCGGGAAAGCAGACAAGGTGATGTCATAGATCTCCTGGGCAGTCGGGTTGAAGCTGGTGACATTGTATACGTCCTGGTGCAACTTTTCCCGGTCGGCTGCTTCGAGCATGATCAGCGATTTGACCGCATCGGGCATGACCATGAATGGCAGGACCGCGTCCGGGCGGACGAAGCAGTTATACTCGATCCCCTTGGCGGCAGCATGCAGCATTTCCGGTCCGTAATCGCTTGTGCCACCGGTCGGAATGGTTTGAGCGCTGATTAGCCCAGGGAAACGCAGGCAGCGAAAATCAACTGAAATTTGCGGGTTGTAATCGACAGCAAGCTGGCGATAATAGCGACTGTAATAGCGACCAAGGTTTTCACAATAAAGCTTATTGCAGCCATACATCGTGGTTGGTTCGGTATATTGGTCTTCCCGCACTTTGCCGGCTTGTATCTTCTGCTCCATTGATGGCAGCCCGTAGGCAGCGATGGAGCTCGGATAGATGAATTTGACCGGTTCACCCTGCCAGTTAGCTTGTTCCACCGCTAACCGGAGCAGGTTCAGGGTACCTTCAACGTTAATCTGGTGAGCTGTTTCTGGGTTGTATTCAGCCTTGGTGGAAAGAATTGAGGCGAGGTGATAAATTGTCCTGATTTTGTGTTCCACAACCAGCCTGCCCAATAGCAATTTATCGAGGATATCCCCAACCATATAATGGGCAACCTTAGACCGCAGCCCCTTATCGAGCGGGTTCAGGTCGAGAGCAACGATGGTGAACTCGTGTGCCGATAGATAATCGATCAAACCATGACCGATCTCTCCGTTGGCGCCTGTAATCAAAACAACATCTTCTCGCATACTAATTTCTCCTTAATTATTATCATCAATTGGAAAAGAAACATACTCACGCCGGATGCTCGAAGGTGTCCCTGGTAAGACTTTGAGCACAACGACAGTCATGTCGTCCCTGGGGCGTCCGGAATCATGTGAGATGGCTTGTCTCAGGATAAAGTCAGCGATCTCCTGCACTGTGGGTTCTTCGTCGCCATCATCCAGTAAGGAACCCAGAATAAGATTGAGGTCAATCAGGTTTTCGCTGTTGCTTCCGGCGTTGAAGACCCCTTCCGATATCAGGATGAAGATTTGCCCTGGCACCAGTTCAAACTGGTAGACCGAAGGATTGTAACGCAATTCATCTGGATCAGAATTGATCGGTAAGGTACGGTTTTCTGCGTGATCACATGTCAATATCGGGATTGATGAGTTCTTGGTGATCACGATTGTCTTTGTTTCCAGGTCGCAGGAGATAATTGAAACCGCTACCGACGCTTTTTCATGATGTTCATTTTTTATCCTCGAAAGGACAACGCGCGCTGAAGCGCCATCGTGAACTCCCTCTGCAATCAGGGCGAGGATGTCGTGGGCGGCTTTCATTGTCACCGCGCTTGATCGCCTGTTTTCCAACCTGCCCTCTGCCATGACAATTGAGATGCCGCCGTTGGGTCTTTCGATCACTTCAACGCTGTTTCCTTGTTCAAGGGAAGCGTATCGATTGATTTTTGAGATAGCTGCTTGTATTTCCATGCCTGAATTCTAAACCATTACGCACTTAGTGTTAAGAAATTGCCCGGACTCATGTACAATTGAAAACCTCAACCAATTCAAAAAAAGGTAAACCATGAATTTCAATCTTTCTAAACGCATATTTTTACTCTCACTTTTAATGACTTTGATCCTCAGCAGTTGCCACTCTCAGCAGACCTCGCCTGAAAACATTGTAACAACCGACTGTAAGCAGGGTTCGACTTATTATAAAATCTCTCAACTGCAGGGCAAACAGCACCGATCACCCTTTGATGGAAAGCAGGTCAGCTGTGTACATGGGATCGTTACCGCGGTAGATGGCGAAGGCTTTTATTTGCAGGACCCGAACCCTGACGATGATCCGGATACTTCGGAAGGCATTTATGTCGATTTGTCTGTTTATGTGAATGTCAAACGGGGTGATGAGGTGATGGTAGCATCCGGCACCATTCGGGAATATAACCCGGCTGGGCTGAATGAAAATTCACTGACCGTTACCAATCTCCGCGCTGACAGTATAGAGATACTCAGGAATAATCAGCCTTTACCCGAACCAATTGTGTTAGGCGAGGGTGGCAGAACGATTCCCAATCAGATTATTGAAAACGATGTAAAGGGAAATGTTGGGGTGAGCAATGCCTTGTTTGATCCGGATGAAGACGGCATGGATTTCTTCGAGAGCCTTGAGGGAATGCTGGTGCAGGTCAACGACGCGATCGCGATCAGTTCTGTGAACAGTTATAACGAAGTTTTTGTTTTGGCGAATATGGGTCGAAACGCGACCGGGTTGAACGGGGGTGTATTGCTGATGAGCGAAGATGACCCTAATCCTGAACGGCTGCTGATTGACGATGCGTTTATTGCTATGCCTGAAATTGAAATTGGGGATGCTTTCACCAGCCCGATTGTTGGCATCGTGTCTTACGATTTTGGAAACTATCGCATTCAGCCAATTGAAAAACTGGTGTATGAAAGCAATAACCTCCTGGAAGAATTAACGAAAACCAATCTTCCCGAACTAAACGAGAGGCAAATTTCCGTTGCAACCTATAATGTGAAGAATCTGAGCCATTCAGAATCAATATCCAGGGTGAGCGAAATTGCCAGGCAAATCGTGGAGGAGCTGAAGATGCCGGATATCCTGGTTTTGCAAGAGGTAATGGATGATGATGGGCTCCTGGACTCAGGGAAGAGCTCTGCGGCTGAAAACCTGGAGGCTCTTACCAGTGAAATTTTGGAGTTGGGGGGAGTTGAATACAGGTGGTTTAACATCGATCCTGAAAATAACCGAGATGGAGGCGTGGATGGTGGAAACATCCGCGTGGTAATTTTGTTCCGGATGGACAGGGGAGTCAAGTTTTTATCGGCGCTGCCCGGCGTGGCAAGCGAAGAAGTCAGTTTGCTTGGAGAAGGGCAGGATTTGCACCTGTCACTCAGCCCTGGGTTAATCTGGCCTGGCAATTCAGCGTTTATCCAAAGCAGAAAACCGATTATCGCGCAGTTTCAGTTTATGGAACAATCGTTTTTTGTGATTGGCGTACATTTCAACTCAAAAGGACCGGATGGACCACTTTTTGGGGATGAGCAGCCGCCTGATTTGGCAAGCGAAACTCAAAGAATCGCCCAGGCTAAAGCGGTGAATGGGTTTGTAAAAGACATTTTGGACCTTGACCCTGAGGCTTTCGTAATCGTGGCTGGAGATATGAACGATTTCCCCTGGACGGAAGCAATTCAGACACTAAAAGGCGATCAGCTGGAAAATTTGACAGACAGCATCGATGGAAACCAAGGATTTACGTATATCTATGAAGGGAATGGACAGATTTTTGACCAGATATTCGTATCCAAACCAATGAGCAAAAAAGTGAAAGAGCTGCATGTGTTGAATATCAATTCAGTCCTCCCTGCCAATGACCAGGTCAGTGACCATGATCCCGTTGTGGCGATTTTTGATTTTGGGACCTATGAGTAGCAAAGATTTCAATTTTAGTAAAACGATATCGCTTTTGCTTTTAATATTCACGCTCACTGCGTGTAGTTGCACGGCAAAAACGAGTCACAAAGAACAACCTGCAGCTATTGGCGAGCTTAATGAAGTTAATCCGCTAACGACAACTTCGACAGAGGAGTACATGGTCTATGCAGTGCCATTGCCTGAGGTTGTCGCTTCGGCGAGTATGGAATTTTCAGGGTTGGCATGGCACGATGGTGATCTCGTGCTTTTGCCTCAATACCCACACGGCATCATGGGAAACCGGGACGGCGTTATCTATGCAATCCCGGCTGGTGAGGTTGAAAACATCATTGCGGATCCAGAAGCTGAAGCAGTGGTTTATGCGATTGAATTCGATGATGACGGCTTGCGAAAAACTCTTGCCGGCTTTGAAGGCTTTGAATCGTTGGTTTTTATTGGTGACACGGTTTTCCTCACCATCGAAACGCATGGGGGCAGCCCGATGAAAGCATTTTTGGTCAAGGGGGGCGTTGAGACAAAAGACGGAAAAATTGAATCCATCACGTTATTCAGTAACCAGATCGTGGAATTGTCAGTACAGAACAGCAATAGGAATGCCAGTTATGAAGCGATTACAACTGATGGGGAATACCTCTATGCCTTCTATGAACAATACGGTTATGAACAAAATCCCAACCCTTATGTTGTCAAACTGGACCAGGACTTGAATGTGATCGCAGAAATACCAATTGACCCGGTTAATTATCGCCTTACTGATGCTGGACAGATCGACCGGGACGGTTATTTCGGGATGATTAACTATTTTTTCCCGGGGGATGAACACCTGCAGGTCAGTTCGGACCCAATTTCAGTTCGCTATGGGTTGCCGGAAAGCCACCTACAATCTGATATTGTCGAACGTTTGCTCAGATTTAAAGTAGAACCTGACCATATTACCCTGGTTGACGAAGAACCTGTCTACTTGCGTTTGCCCGACGATGGTGAAGCCAGAAATTGGGAAGGGTTTGCTGAAATACCCGGATTAGGGTTTTTTGTTGTCACAGATTCGTTTCCAAACACGATGCTTGGATTGATAAAGATAAGGTAGAATTGAAATAAGTTCATCTTCATGAAAAATGGGACTTTTTTACATTAAAGCTGGAATTATTGTTATAATCAGCTTTCAGATGAAAAAGCACATGACCAGGAGAGGAGTTCTCTTTGACTGAAGCGACGCTGGGAGTTAAGCCACCTAAAACCGGTTCGACTTTGCACACCCTTCGAACCAAAGAGCAGATAACCGGCTATCTGTTCGTCTTACCCGCACTTGTTGTCATCTTAGTATTTGGTTTATTCCCAATTGGATACTCATTGTATATGAGCTTGTTCAACTGGCGGGTAACCAAAGGCGCCTATGTTGGTGGGCGCAACTACTTGTTAATTTTTGGTACCTGGACTAATTTATTGATCACTCTGGCTGGGATTGCCTTGATTGTCGCGGCTTTCTGGATCTGGAGCAACGCCTTTTCATCACTCAGCAACAGAAAAACAATTGCGAAGGTTGTTGCAGCTGCTGTACTGATAGTCGGTGGCGTCGTTTTTGTTACTGGCTGGGGTTACATGTTTGAAAGTGGTAACCAGAACTTCCTCAAGTCGTTGATTGTAACAACTTATTACGCGGTGGGGACCGTTCCGGCAGAGGTGATTATTGGGATGATCCTCGCCTTTTTGCTCTACCAGGACATCGTGGGAAAAGACATTTTCAGGATGATGTATTTCCTTCCATATGTGACGCCCTCAGTGACATCGGCGGTGGTTTTCCAGATTATCTTCTCACTAAGAGAAACCTCGATCGCAAACATGGTAATCGGCTGGTTTGGCATCAGCCCTCAAAGATGGCGCTTTGAACAACGACCTTTGCTAAATCTGCTCGGGGTTGACATTTCCGGTTTCCTGGCAGGACCAAGCCTGGCACTTGTCTCCATTATGCTCTATGGGATTTGGTCGTTTGTCGGATACAACACGGTTATTTTCCTGGCTGGGCTGGGGAACATACCGAAAGAAACCTACGAAGCAGCCGAGATTGACGGCGCGACGAAAGCGCAAATGTTCCGGCATATCACCATGCCGCTGCTTTCACCTACAACCTTCTATCTGACTTTAATCGGGTTTATCGGTACATTTAAGGCATTCAACCATATTTACGTGTTGAGAACTCCAAGCGCGGGAGACTCGGTGATCACTTCAAGTTTGCTCATCTTCGATAACTTTTATAAGGCAAATCAATATGGAGTGGCAACTGCCCAGGCGATCGTATTGTTTGTTGTGATTCTTGGGCTGACGCTTGCTCAAAACAAACTGATGGGAGAGAGAGTTTTTTATGGATAACCTGGCGGTCACACAACCAAAACCTGCCCCTGCCACCCGCGGGAAACGCTCTCCATTCTATTGGATTGGACGAGTGTTAACCTATGCTATCCTGATAATCGGCGCGCTCATTTTTATTTTCCCTTTTTTCTGGATGATTTCAAACTCTTTGATGACTCTGGGCGAGACCATCACGCGGCAATTGTTGCCGAAAGTGCCTCAGTGGAGTAATTATGCCGATGCCTGGAACCAGGCAAAATTTTCCAAGTATTTTTTGAACAGTGTTTTGATTACATTGGGAACACTGGCTGGATTGCTGTTCACTTCGATTTTGGCAGGCTATGCTTTTGGACGGATTGACTTCAAAGGGAAGAACATCCTCTTCGGATTATTTTTAGCAACAATGATGATCCCGGAATCAGTCACTTTAATCCCAAATTACCTGCTTATCCGAGGCAGTATCCTGCCAATCCCTGGCGGCACCTGGCTGAATAAGTATTGGTCACTGACGGTACCGTTTATTGCGAATGCGTTCAGTATCTTCCTGTTGAGGCAATTCTTTGCCCAGATTCCAAAGGAATTGTGGGACGCTGCCCGTATTGACGGCGCGGACCATCTGCGATTTTTAATCCAGGTTGTCTTACCAATCAGCAAGGCGCCGGTAATGACAGTGTTATTGTTTGGCTTTACCGGCTCCTGGAACGCTTTTCAGTGGCCCTTGCTTGTGACAACAAACGACACCTGGCGACCAATTATGGTCGGATTGTGGTCGTTTGTTAACGAAGCCGGACCGCAAACTCACTTGTTGATGGCAGGAGCGGTGATCTCTTTGATTCCGATCCTGATAATCTATTTCCTGACCCAAAAACAATTTACGCAAGGGATTGCAACCACGGGTTTGAAAGGTTAGGATAAAATATTATTGAAGATAGCGAGAATATCTCGATATCAATTAATTAGGTTCAAAATGGAGGTTTTGAATAATGAAGAGAAAGCTGTTTAGTTTAATTGCAATCGTGATGGTTGCAGCAATGGTGCTCAGCGCTTGCGGCACCCCCGCGACTGATACCCCACCGGTCGAAGAAGGTGGCGTGGATTGGTCGACTGTAACCCCTGCCCAGAATATTACTTTCTGGCACCAGCACACCGGCGAAGACCGCGAAGCTGCAATGGAAAAAATTGTCAATGACTTTAATTCCACCAACGAATATGGCATCACTCTGACCGCAGAATACGCCGGCGGATATGGCGATATCTACACCAAGATGCTTGCCCTGCTCAACACCCCCGACGTTCCTGACATCGTGGTCGGTTATCAGAATCAGATCGCTACCTACCAACTGGCTGACGCGTTCTTTGATATGAACACCGTGATTAATGATTCCGTCTACGGTATGCCCCAGGCAGACCAGGATGACTTCATCGATGCCTTCTTCCAGCAGGACGTTTATCCCCTCTATGACAACCAGCGTCTCGGTTTGGCTCCCAACCGCTCGATGGAAGTCATGTATTACAACATGGACTGGCTGACCGAATTGGGCTATGACGGTCCTCCCACCACCCCGGAAGAATTCCGCGAGATGACCTGTGCGGCTTCCGCGAACCCCTTCAGCGGCGCCATGGCAGAAGGTTCGATGGGCTATCAACTAAGCATCGATACCTCCCGCTTCGCTTCCTGGACCTATGCATTTGGCGGCGACATCTATGATGGCACCACCAACCAGTACACCCTGAACAGCCCCGAAGCTGTGGCAGCTTTCGAGTTCCTCCAGGATCTGTTTGCTGATGGCTGTGCCCGCCTGGTCTCCGAAAACTATGGCGATCAGTCTGACTTTGGCAACGGTACTTTGCTCTTCACCGTTGGCTCCAGCTCTGGTCTGCCCTTCTACACCTCCGCTGTTGAGGGTGGCGCTAATTTCGAATGGTCAGTAGCCGCTCTGCCCAGCACCGGTACCCCCAAACAGGACGTTTATGGCGCAAGTGTTTCCATTCCAAAATCGACTCCCGAACGCCAGTTGGCTGCCTGGATCTTCCTGAAATACTACACCAGCCCCGAAGTTCAGAAACTGTGGGCGGAAGCTTCCGGTTACTTCCCGGTGCGTAAATCTGTTGCTGACATGATGGGCGATTACATGGCTGCCAACCCGACCTACAAAGCTTCATGGGATCTGTTGGAATATGGTTGGTTTGAACCTGCCGTACCTGGTTATGACTTTGTTCGTGACGAAATTGAAGTAGTCATGGCTGCAGTTGTTGACGATCCTACGCTGGATGTCCAGACTGAGTTTGACACGCTAAACGAATTTGGTAACAGAATTCTGGCTGAACAACTCGAGCAGCTAAACTAATTTTTGTTAGAATTGCGTAATAGAATCCTCCCTGTACTTGCAGGGAGGATTTTATTTTGCTATAATGGTGGTGCATGGGGATGCCAGGTCTCGACGGGAGAAGCTGGTTCCGGATTGCGAGCCGAGAGATACCGACCTCGTAAAATCAGTATAAAACAACAAGTGCCAATCGCACAAGTTACGCTACCCTTCCTTTAGCTGCATAAGCTGATCGAAGATAGCATGACCTCCATAATTGAGGTCACGTCCCCTGGAGTCGTTTTTCTGACCGAATCCAGCAAGGATGTCATAGAAGTCAGAATGCTGATTGTTGATTCGTGAGACGATCCTAAGAGAGCCATTGGGCTCAAACGAATGGTTTGCCGGTAGTTGCGCAGNNACACCTTAAGGCGAATGAGACCAAATCTTCTGCTACGCTCGTAGAGATTCGAGAGTCTAATCTTTCGGACGCGGGTTCGATTCCCGCCATCTCCACCTCAAGCCCCCTGATCGGGGGCTTTTTTTATTGTTGTAAGGTAGTAAGGATGATGGTTTTGCTGGAACGGGCGCTACTACATTCCCTACAAAAATTTTGCGTTATCGAGTATCAGTAAGGAAGGCGGCATGATGCCGGGAGCGAAGCGAGCGACACTTGCTCCTTCTGTATTACACACAATTAACCCAATGAAACTTTCCATACATTCCCGGCGTAGATACCTTGCTCCCTTTAACGAGCACTGTTTTCTGTGTAGACAAACAACAAATATAACCATACCCAGGCAAGAAGGGGAAATGCAAGTTTCACTGAATTGCCTGAAATGAAAGCGTAGTTATCTTCCCTGCGAGAGGGATGTGATCAATTCCTTCAAGCCATCCTCGCTCAAAATTGGTACCCCGAGCTGGAGGGCTTTTGTGTATTTGGAGCCGGGGCTTTCACCCAAAACCAGATAATCCGTTTTTTTACTGACCGAGCCGATAACTTTTCCGCCGTTCTCTTTGATCAGACCCTCTGCCTGTTCCCTGGAAAGTGTTGGCAGCGTCCCGGTGATGACGAAACTTAGCCCATCCAGCGGCTGTGCACCTTGATTTGGTGCAGGCGCGCTGGTAGGCCACAAGCCAACCTCTCTGAAAGCTTCGAGCAGCTGTTGGTTATCGGTTTCATGAAACCAGGCGTGGATATCCTGCGCCACAATTTCACCGACCCCGTCGATATTCATTAACTCGTCAATCGTTGCTGCTGAAAG
>LSQX01234917.1_pt2 | contig 10929 bp, 11 predicted proteins | sample 654561 | NCBI WGS metagenome assembly LSQX01 (sample SAMN04489861, study PRJNA283612) | anaerobic digester metagenome | isolation source: 4 biogas reactors fed with cattle manure at either 37C or 55C with and... | place: Denmark: Kongens Lyngby | collected 2014 | reverse complement strand
GACCTGCCCGCCTCAGCCGCCGCGGAGGCGGGCCCGGCCAGGACCATCGCCATCTTCCTCACGAGGAGCGGGGAGATTTACCTGGACGGCCAGCCATTGGAGCTGCCTTCCCTCAGGACCCTCTTGTCCCGGGGTGATCAAGTGATCATCTACGCCGACCGGGGCGTTGACCTCCAGCGGGCCCTGCTGGTGATGGATGAGGTCCGGGTGGCGGGGATCGAGAATGTGGGTTTTGCCGTCTGGCCCCGGGAGGAGAACTGAGTTGCAGAAAAGGGAAAGCATCTGGTCCTACTTGGTCCTGTCCATCGGATGCCATCTGGTATTCCTGGCCCTTTGGCCCGCACGGGTTCCCCAGGCCCCGGCGCCGACGGAAAGGATCGTCCAGGTCAGGCTCCATGAAAACCGCGGGGCAACACAGGTTCCAGCAAGACCGGGGGCCCAGGAAAGGTCGCGGAGGCAGATGCCCCCGGCGAGGGAGCTGCCCAAAGCCCCGCCCCAGGAGCCCGCCCCAATATCCGACCTTGACGATGGGCCAAGGAAGGCCCAGGTCTCGGAAAGGAAGGCAGTCCAGACAGAAGCTGCTGATCACCGGCCCCGCGAAGAAGGGGCGGCCCCCGTGCCAAGGGAGGAACTGGCCGCGGTGAGGCCTGCAGGCTCACCGGCTCCCCGAGTCAGCTTGGAAACAGTTGGAGCTCCCCCGCCGGCTCCAGAAAGCTGCCCCCAAGGGACTTTGGTCTTGGCGGAGGAGGAATTGCCTCCCAGGGGGGAGGCAGAAGGACCTTCCGGTACGGCGGTTGGTGCACTTTCCTGGCCGGCGAGGGCTCCGGGGGAAGACAAGGCTGCCGTCGGAGCCATCGAAGAGGAGCCATCCTTGCCGGTCGGTCCGCCGGCCAAGGAAGTCCCCGCACCTTCGGCCCTGGAGCCGGTCCCGCAGGCCCCGGCTGAGGGCGAGGAACGTCCCGTTCTATTCGGGGAACGGGAACCGGTCCCGGCGGGACGGGCCGCCCTGCCTCCAGCCCCCGCCGAAGCAGAACCTGCACCAAAGGTAGCAGCTGGAAAGGGGTCTTTGGGAGAGGAATTGGCCCCCAGGCAGGTCGCCCGGGAGGAAAAACCCGGGCTTCCGGAGGTCCAAGTTGTGGGCGCGCCGCTGCCGACAAGGCCCGTCCCCTTGCCGGAAAGCATGCCGGCCCTTCCCCGGGAAGCGCCGGCTTTGGCCCGGGAGCCTTTGGTTCCTGGGAGGCCCCCGTCAGGGGAGCCGGCGCCTCCCATCGGCGGGGTCCAGGAAGGGCCCCTGCCCGGGGAGACGGTGAGGCGGGTTCCGCCGGTCTATCCCATGGCCGCTAGAAAGCTGGGGCTGGAGGGGGTTGTGAGACTATCTGTCCGGATCGATGGGGAAGGCAGGCCCGTGGATGTGAAGCTGGCCGAGTCCTCAGGGCGGTGGGATTTTGACGCATCGGCCATGGAGGCGGTGGCCAAATGGCGGTTCGCCCCGGGCAAAGAATGGATCGAGGTCACAATTGAGTTCAAACTGACTGACTAGGAGGGAGCAACATGAGGAAGATGTTCATCGCGGGGCTCTTGATCTTGGCCCTGGCGGGCGGCGCTTTAGCTGGAGATGGGGTGGAAATCCTGGGCTTGACCCATCAAGAAGTGGTAGAAGTGTTGGGCCGGCCAGCCTACATCAAAGTGTTCGACTACGGACCGGCCCAAAAGTACGCTTATTTCACCCTCGATGAATGGGAAATGATCGGGGATTTGGCTCCCCTGGCCCAGGGGGAGGATGTCTACATCCGCTCTGTGGAGGGGGCGCCCTTCCAGTTCCATGTGGTTTATACGCCGATTTACCTGGGCCCAGATCGGTTCAGCCCCGTCTTCCGGGTGGGCGAATACACCATGTACCCGGAGGTCGACCTGAGCCTTGGGCGGCTGGCTGCTTACGTTCCCCAGGGGGAGCTGCTCCTGGCGGGGAAAGCGAAGTGTTGGTTCAAAGAGTATGAAGAGCCTTACCTGCCGACCATCATCGTGCAGATCGACGGCCCCGAGCTTTCGGCGGGCAAGTACCTGCGCCGCTTCCGGGAGGGCGGGCCGGTGCAGTTGGAGCTGGAGGTGGGGCTGGAGCGGGGCACATCCCTTGCTAGCTTGACCCCCGCCACCCGGGTAGTCTACATCACCCTGCGGCCGGGCGTCTTCCAGGGAGCGCCGGGCAAGCCCGTCCCCGTAGATGTATTCGGGCCGGCGGAGGGGAGGTAATGGGGTGAGGAGACTCTGGATTCCCTTGATCCTTCTGCTGCTGATCGACGGGACTGTCCTCGCGGGCAGCTATCCGGCATCGATCCTAGATGGAGCGGGACGGCAGGTTCTCTTGACCGCAAGGCCCGGGCGGATCGTTTCCGGCACCCCCAGCTGCACCGAGATCCTGTTTGCTGTGGGGGCGGGAGATCAAGTGGTTGGGGTGACTAGATGGTGCAATTACCCTGAGGCGGCCCAGGCGAAGGAAGACATCGGAGACATCGTACCCCTCAACGTGGAGAAGGTCCTCGCCTTAAACCCCGACCTGGTGCTCCTCCAGCGGCTAAACGGCAAGGAGGCCCTAGATCAGTTGGAGCAGCTTGGCATTCCGGTCCTGGTCCTCGAGGCAGAGGGCTTCACCGGCATCCTGGAGGCCATCACGATGGTCGGGGAGGCAACGGGCCATCGGGATGAGGCCGGGCAGCTGGTCGAGGATCTGGCGAGACGCCTTGAGTCAGTCAAGGCCAGGGCCGAAGGAGGTTTGAAGGTGCTCATCCTCCTTGGCGGCGAGTCTCTGTGGACGGCAGGCCCCGGCTCCTTCCTCGATGAGGCGGTCACCTTGGCCGGCGGGAAAAACGTGGCCTATGACCTGGAGGGCAGTTGGGGGGAGCTTAGCCTGGAGGTCATCATTAAGCGAAACCCTGATGTGATCATCACCAGTTCCCCGGTGGAAGGGATCTATGAAAACAGGCTGCTGGCCACCCTGGCCGCGGTGCAAAAAAGACAAGTGTACCAGGTGGAAGGGGATGCCTTTCACCGGCCGGGGCCTAGGCTCTTTGCCGTCCTGGAAGAGCTGAGCGAACTCCTGGCGAAGAGCCGGTAGAAGGGAGATGGACCTTTGTCAATGAGGAATCCCGACGGGATGGGAAGGTCCCTAAGGCGTGCGGGTCTGATTGCCGCCCTGGGGACATTGCTCCTGGCGGCCATGGGAGTGGCCTTGACCATCGGCCCGGCCAAGCTGCCCCTGGGGCAAGTGCTGGGGATGATCGCCTCCCGCCTTTCCCCTTTGGCCGTCTTGATGGAGCCCGATTGGACCGGCGCCGATGAGCTCATCCTTTTTGAGATCCGCCTCCCTCGAATCATCTTAGCCGCCTTGGTGGGCGGGGCCCTGGCCGTGGCGGGGACGGTGTTTCAAGGCCTCTTTCGCAATCCCATGGCTGACCCCTATGTGATGGGGATCTCGGCGGGAGCGGCCCTGGGGGCGACCATCGCCCACATCGCCCACCTGCCTGTCCCTTTGCTAGCCTTCAGCTGGGGTTTGGGCACCACCCTGCTTGTTTATCAGCTGGGTAGGGTCGGCTCCAAGACGGCGGGGACCGTCCTGCTCCTGGCGGGCATCGTTGTTGGCGCCTTCATGTCGGCCATCAACAGTTTCCTGATGGTCATGAACCGGGAGGAGATCAGTCAGATCACCGTCTGGCTGATGGGGGGCCTGTCATCCCGGGGCTGGGACCATCTGCGGGGAGCCTTGCCCTATTTCATCCTGGGCTTCGCCCTGATAGCTTTCTTTGCCAGGGACTTGAACGTCATGGTCCTGGGGGAGGATCGGGCCTATCAACTGGGCATCGAGTTGGAGCGAGTCCAGAAGATGCTGGTGGCCGGGGCCAGCCTCCTCACCGCGGCTGCGGTGTCGGTGAGCGGCATCATCGGGTTCGTGGGCCTCATCGTGCCCCATACGGTGCGGCTCCTCATCGGCCCCGACCATCGCTGGCTCCTGCCGGCCTCCTGCCTTGGGGGCGGATTATTCCTCCTCATTGCCGACACCTTGGCCAGGACTCTGCTGGATCCGATGGAGCTGCCCGTTGGGATCATCACCTCGATGGCCGGGGCGCCCTTTTTTCTCCATCTGCTGTTGAAGAAGAAGCAAAGCCCCATGTAAGGGAGGGGGACCTATGAAGCAAATTGCGATCTACGGAAAGGGCGGCATCGGCAAGTCCACGATCACCGCCAACTTGTCCGCGGCCTTGGGATGTGAGGGTCGGCGGGTAATGCAGATCGGCTGCGACCCTAAACAAGATTCAACCCGCCTGTTGATGGGGGGCCAGATGACAGGGACGGTCCTCGATTGCCTCCGGAAGGGGGAAGAGGTCAAGTTCGATGAGATCGTCGGCCGCGGGTATGGGGAGGTGTTATGTGTTGAAGCTGGCGGCCCCGAGCCGGGGGTGGGCTGCGCGGGCCGGGGGATCATGGCCACTTTGGAGGTCCTCCGGAAGCTGGGCCTGTATGACGGCCAATTGGACTTCATCCTCTACGATGTCCTGGGGGATGTGGTTTGCGGCGGGTTCGCCATGCCCATGCGCAGAGGGTTTGCCGATGAGGTCTACATCGTTACTTCCGGCGAGTACATGGCCTTGTACGCGGCGAACAACATCTGCCGGGGGTTGGTGAGTTTTTCCTCCCGGGGAGGGGCGCGCCTTGGCGGGATCATCGGCAACGGCCGGGGTTTACCAGATGAGGAGCAGACGATTGCCGCTTTCGCCCGCGGGGTTGGTGCTGAGATGGTCGCCTTTGTTCCCCGAAGCAGCCTGGTCCAGGAGGGGGAGCGGGCCGGGCAGACGGTGGTGGAGTATGCGCCGGAAAGTTCCCAGGCCCAAGTCTACCGGGAGCTAGCCAGGATCCTGGCCGAGGGCCAGGGCGGGGTCGTGCCCCGGCCCCTCACCCCTTCCGAGCTGGAAGAGATCGTCAGGAGGACCCAATGAAGCCGGGCGATCGCAGCTGCGCCCTTGCGGGAGCGCTGACGGTGACCCTGGAAATCGAAGACTGCATCACTATCCTTCACGGACCGCCCGGCTGTTGCCATCGGTTTCCCCTGGGGCAGATAGTCGATCCGGCCCGCGTCATGGTCACAGGGATGACTGAAAAGGAAGTTGTGTTCGGCGGAGAAGGGCTGTTGACGGAGACCATCCGCCAGGCCGGGGAGCGGCGGCCGGGGATGATCGCGGTCATTTCATCCTGCATCGCCGGGGTCATCGGGGATGACGCTGTCGCCCTGTGCCGGGAGCTTGAGACCGAGGCCTTCCTCCTGGCCATTCCCGCGGACGGCTTTCTCACCGGGGGCTTCTACGCGGGGATCCAAGGGGCGATGGAGGCCCTGATCAAGGATTTTCTGCCCCAGTCCCCGGGGCCCGTCAGGACCGACACTGTGAACATCCTGGGGGAGAAGAATCTTGCCGTCGATGAAGAAGACAGCTTCCGGGAAATGGCCCGTTTACTAGGGCTCTTAGGCCTAAGAGTCGGAGCGCGTTTTGTCCGCCAAACAAGCAGCCGGCGCCTGCAGGAGGCGGGGAGGGCTTGTTTGAACATCGTCCGGGACCCGGCCATCGGCTCTTTAGCGGCGGAGCTACTCCATAACGCCTACGGCACCCCCTACCTGGATGGGGGATATCCTTCCGGCCGGAAGGAGACGGCAGCCTGGCTGCGAACTGTCGCGGGCCTTACCGGGAGAAGGGCTGAAGAGGTCATCGACGCGGAGGAGGCCAGGTACAACCAATTGCTTGGCGATCTGAGGAAAGACCTGGGCGGCCGCCGGGCCGCGGTGGAGGAGGCCTGGGTTCAGCCCTGGCTCATCGAACTCCTTGCGGAACTGGGAATGGAAATGGTCCTGTGGGGAAAAGGGGCCCTCCCTGCCGATCTCATCCTCGCCGTCAGCCCCCTGGGAGACTATCCCCCCAGCAGCGTCTTTGCGCCCCTGCCGACCGTTCCCCCGGCGGGCTATACCGGGCCGTTGGCCTTGGCGGCTGCCTGGCGGCGAAGGCTGGGGAGGGCCATGGAAGGGTGGCGAGCTGATGTCCGTCGCAAGTCATTGTCGTTTTGATTTACCGTGCGCCATGGTCGGCGCCGTTTGCGCGATCGAGGGTTTGCGGGGGGCGGTGGCCGTGGTCAACGGCAGCACCGCGTGCAAGTACCTCGCCGGCAGGGTGGTGGAGGTCCAGGATCCCTTCGGCCCTCGCCTTGATCCCCGCTGGCCCGGCTGTTTTGGCCAGACGCGGGTCCCTTGTACCAACATCGACCAAGAAGACATAATCTTCGGCATGGAAGGCAAGGTGGCGGCCGCCCTCAGGGAGGTCCACCAGCGGTGCCGGCCCCGTCTCATTGCCCTGGTGAACGGCTGTGCTGCCGCGGCCATCGGGGAGGACCTCACCGGGCTGGCCGCTGGGTTGGAGGAGGAGCTGGGCTGCTCCATCATCATTATCGATGCGCCCGGCTTCCTTGGCGATGCCGTCATCGGCTGGCAGCGGGCCATCAGGGCCTTAGTGATGAAAATGGCGCGGCCGATGGAGGGGGAGGGGGGCATCAACATCATCGGCCCCAGCCTCCTCCACGGCAATTGGGCCAACGACCTGGCCGAGATTCGTCGGCTCCTGGCAGGCTATGGGGTGCCAGTCAACTGCGTCCTGGCGGCAGGATCCGACCTGGATCAGGTTGAGTCCCTTGGGCGGGGGCTGGTCAACGTGGTCCTGGCTCCGGACTACGGGCTGGATGCGGCGGGGCTCTTGGAAGAGCGACTTGGTGTTCCCACCCTGAAAGATGTGCCCCTGCCCTACGGGATCGATGGGACGGACGGATTCCTGCGGGCGATTCTAGAACATTTAGGCCGGGGGACAGAGTTCTCCGGAGAACAAGGTGCGTCTACTTACCGCCGGATCATTCCCGGTCTGGCAGAACTCGATCGGAGGGGCCGGCTGGGGGGAGCCTCCGCCGCCTTGTTTGGCCGGCCGTCCCTCGTCATCCCCCTGGGCCGGTGGTTGTATGAATACCTTGGGATCTTGCCGATCGTGATGGGCCTGAAAGGAAGCGGCCTGTGGGAGAACTGGCGGCAGGACCTGGGGCCTTTGGCCGGAAGGACAAGACTCCTCCTTCACCCATCGCCCCTCAAAGTCAAGGAGGTCTTGATCGAGGCCCGGCCGGATATGGTCTTCGGTTCTGCCTTGGAGCGGGCCTGGGCTCCGGGGGCGGCCATCGAGGTCGACTACCCGATGGGGCCTTTGTTCACCGTCCGTCCCTTCATGGGCTATCGGGGCGTATTGACCCTAGTGGAAGAAATCTATCATTCCTGCATGTAAATCCTTTTAGCCAATCTTTGTCCATCACGCATAAATCTAGAAACTGTGCGCGAATTGGCCAAGATTGACCAAAAAGTGGCATGTGGCGCCACCTAGAGAAGAAACCTCGTCAAAGCTCGAGAAAGTTTTGCCGCAAACAGGATTTTTCCGTCTGGTGCAGAAATGACCCTCTGGAGAAGTTGGCGTGAGAGAGGGAGGGGATGCTAGGGAAGGGATTAGGGCTTGCAGTATGGTACGCAGCAAGATCTAAAGTTAGGAGGCGTTTAAGTGAGAAAGCAACGCATCTGGCTGACCATCTTTGCAGTCTTGGTCCTGGCTTTGGCTCTGCCCGCCCAGGCCCAGAAGGCGGAATACAGAATCAGCGCCGGCACCAATGGCGCTATCGGCACTGAGGAGCACCAGGCGGTTGAATATTTCGGCCGGCGATTGACTGAGGAAACCAACGGCCGCATCCAGGTCGACTGCTTCTCGATGGAAATTGGCGATGCCATGGCCCAGATCGAGAGCGTCATGAGCGGTACGCAGGAAGTTTACATGGGCGACCTGACCTGGTTTGCCAACCTGAACAAGAATCTGAACATTACTGGTCTGGCCTTCCAATTCAAGGATGAAGACCATCTGCGGCGGTTCCTGGACAGCGAAGTGGGACAGGAGATCTGGGAAGACATCCGCACTCGGCACGGCGTGCGGGTCCTCGACTACAAAGGCATGCGGGCTCCGCGGGTAACCTTGAGCAAGCGCCCCATCAACAGCTTGGCCGACCTCCAGGGCCTGAAGATGCGGGTGCCGGAGATTCCGATTTACATGCGGGTCTGGGACTACCTGGGCACGGCCACCCACCGGGTAACCTGGGGCGAGATGTACCTGGGTCTGACCGGCGGCCTCTTGGAGGGCCACGAGGGTCCGTTGGACGGCTGCTTGGCCATCCGCACCTATGAGCAGGCTCCTTACCTGCACCGGACGGACCACATCTACGCGTCCGAAGTGATCATCATCAACGAGGACTTCTTCCAGAGCCTGCCGGCCGACCTGCAGGAGATCGTCGTCAAAGTAGCGGAGGAGACCGGAGCGTACTACGACCAGATCGTCAAGACCAACATGGAGACGGCCATGGAAATCATGGCGAGCGAAGGCACCACCATCCTGTGGAACGAGGATCTGCGGGAAGAACTCCGGCAGAAGCTCGCTCCCCTGGGTCCCCAGCTGGAGAAGGAAGGCTACTGGGATGCGGGACTTTGCGACTACGTGAACCAGCTGGCGGAAGAGTAAACGGAGAAGAAATAGAGTGTTGGAGGCCAGGGACCGGCTCAACGGTCCCTGGCGGCTGATTAGGAGGTGTTTTCGTTGCTTCTGCGCCGAGTCATAGCGTGGATGGCCAAGATTGAAGCATGGACTGCCGGCGTACTTCTTGGAGGATGCTGTGCGGCCATCGGGTGCCAGCTTTTCGCCCGGGCCTTCATGGATCGAGCCCTGCCATGGCCTGAGGAGCTTTGCGTCATCTTTTTGATTTATCTAACCTTCCTCGCGGCCGGTGCCTTGTATAAGAATGCCGAACACATCGATGTCGAGTATTTTGTTGACAAATGGGTTCCCGATGATAAGCGGATGCTCGTCTTCAAGTTTGTGCATTTATGCTGCCTCATCGGTTTCATCGCGCTGGCTGTCGGGACCTGGCGGGGACTGCCCAAAGCCATGAACTTCACCACCGGGGCGGCAATTCCCATTCCCCGGGGCTACACCAGGCTGCCGCTGCTTTTCATGAGCATTACCAACATCGTGGCGGCCATCGCTTTTCTGTTCTTCCCTACTGAAGACGACATCGCCAGGCCGGAACCCATCGAAGCCCTGGAAATTGATTAAGGAGGTGGTCGCTAGATGACCTTGTTACTGCTGTTTACGTCCCTCGTCTTCTTTATCATCATCCGCATGCCGGTCGCCATGAGCATGCTGATGAGTTCGTTTTTGTATCTCCTCGTCGACGGCCGCTTTTCCTATACGATCATGGCGGAGCGGGTGGCGTCGGCCATGGACAGCTTCCCTTTCCTGGCCATCCCCTTCTTCATCTTGGCTGCCGAAATCATGAATACCGGCGGCATCTCCGACCGGATTTTTAATTTTGCCCAGGCCTTCGTCGGCCACATCCAAGGGGGTCTCGGCCAGGTCAACGTCGTGGCCAGCATCATCTTCTCCGGCATGTCCGGATCCAGCGCGGCCGACGCGGCCGGCCTTGGGGCCATCGAAATCAAGGCCATGCTGAAGGAAGGGTACGATCCTGGTTTTTCCGCCGCGATCACCGCGGCCTCATCGACCATCGGCCCCATTTTCCCCCCCAGCATCCAGATGGTGCTCTACGGGGTCATGGCCCAGGTCTCCGCGGGACACTTGTTTGCCGCGGGGATGGCGCCTGGCCTATTGCTCGGCCTCGGCTTCATGGTCACCGTGGCGCTTATGGCGCGAACGGGCATGATCAAGGCGCCCAGGAGGCCGCGGGCTAACCTCAAAGAGATCCTCGCAACGACCAGAGAGGCTGCGGCCTGTTTGTTGATCCCGGTCGTTCTGCTGGGCGGCATCTTCTCGGGCTCCTTCACGCCGACGGAAGCTGGGGCGGTAGCCGTATTCCTGGCCCTCACCCTCGCCTTGATCTACCGGGACATGAGCTTCCGGGACATTCCCGCGCTCTTGGTTAACGGGGCCTTGGCCTCGGGGAAGGTGGCTTTCCTGATCGCCGCCGCCAACATCTTCGGCTGGATCGTGACCAGGGAGCGGATCGGACACATGGCCTACGAATGGATCGTCGGCCTGGGGCTGGAGCCTTGGGCGATCCTGCTTTTGATCAACGTGCTGTTTTTCATCGCGGGCCTTTTCATCGAAGGCGTAGCCATCCTGATGATCTCCGTCCCCGTCTTCGTCCCCGTGTTGTCCAAGCTGGGGATCCATCCGGTCAGCTTCGGCGTCCTAGTCGTGCTGCTGAACATGATCGGCTTCCTGACTCCGCCGGTGGGAGTGGGCACCTACATCGCCATGGAGCTGGCGGGGGCCCGCCTGGAGGATGTGATGAGGTTTATGATTCCCTTGTTCATACCCCTCATCGTCATGGCCCTCCTGATCACCTACTGGCCTCCCATGACTTTGTTCATCCCGAAGCTCATCTTCAAGTTCTAGACGACAGGGGCAGCCCAACGGCGCTGCCCCGTCTAGTTCCAGCCAGAATGGGGACCCTAAGGGCAAACTTGGGGGAAGCACCCATCCCCCCGGTATGGTATAATATCTCCCAGAAATGGGGGGGCGGCGCCATGGGAGAGTTTCGGGTCGTTGCGGATTTTGAGCCCCGGGGAGATCAACCAAAGGCCATCAAACAGCTTGCCCGGGGGATCAATGAGGGGATGCGGGCCCAGACCTTGATGGGGATCACTGGGAGCGGGAAGACCTTTACCATCTCCAAAGTCATCGAGGCGGTGCAAAAGCCAACCCTCGTCATCGCCCACAACAAAACCCTGGCCGCGCAGCTCTACAGCGAGTTCAAAGAGTTCTTCCCCGATAATGCCGTCCATTATTTCGTCAGCTACTACGATTACTA
>LSQX01174363.1_pt1 | contig 10929 bp, 6 predicted proteins | sample 654561 | NCBI WGS metagenome assembly LSQX01 (sample SAMN04489861, study PRJNA283612) | anaerobic digester metagenome | isolation source: 4 biogas reactors fed with cattle manure at either 37C or 55C with and... | place: Denmark: Kongens Lyngby | collected 2014 | reverse complement strand
CCAACGGCGGGCCGGATGATATCCGGCCCCTCCATTGAGGCCTCCGGCCCCTCCATTGAGGCCTCCTGCCGAACCACCACTACCGCGAGGCGCACTTTGGGGGCGGTGAGATCGGGCTGGCCGGTGATCGCGTTCGCGAGGGGGATGATTACCTTGTCGGTGCGGGCATTCACGCGTGGCGGAGGGCGCAGGAGCTTGAGGTGAAAGCCCTCGTAGCGGATATCCTGTCGCCGGCAGTCCTCGATCAGCCCCTCCATGCTCGCGCCCTGCGCCTCGATGCTGACGCAATGCAGCAGGTAGGCAGAGCGGGCGATGTCCACGGCGTGCGGGGCGTAGACGACGCGGCCCTGCATTTCGCAGCCGGTGAAAGCCCAGGCCTCGGCGGCAGCGAGTCCGGCGTCGGGGTCGAGGCAGTTAACGGTGTAGACGTAGCCATTACCAGACAGGGAGATCAACTGCTTTCGCGTGGGAGTGAGTAGGGAAGTCATACGGCGGGCCGGATAGTATCGACGGGTGGCACGGTCCGTCTTCGGGCCGTGGGGTGAGAAGGTCTGAGCACGGCCTGCAGACAGACCATGCCACCCGCCGGTCAGTCAACGCAGGTGGGGTCTACTACCTTCCACGGCAGGAACTGAGTTTCGTCAGGCGCGGCGATTAGCTCGTCAAAGTCGAGGCCTTCGGAGGCGAAGCTGGTCACTAACTCGCCGAAGCCAACCGGCGGTTGCTTGACCAGAGCTATTCCGAGGCGATGGTCGGCACGCGAAAGAGCGGCCTGCATCGCTGCCCAGCGGGCGGATTCGCTCGAAACCTCGAGGTGTGGCAGGCCCCGCAGGCTGCGCTGCACCTGTGACAGCCAGTTGCGCAGATCGCGCAGAGGGGGCAGGGGCTGCATCTCAAAGGGCGTGTGCGGCCGGGGTGAGAAGGCACCCACGTTGAAGCGGAAATGCTGCGAAGGGAAGGCTGTGATCAGGCGGTGGGCGAGGTCGGCGATGGCGAGACGATCGGAGGCGGTTTCGGTCGGCAGGCCCAGCATGAAGTAAAGACGCACGCGGCTGAGGCCGGCCTGCGCGGCGCGTTCCACCGCGGTGAAAATGTCAGTATCCGACAGCGTCTTGCCGATTGCCTGTCGCAGGCGCTCGGTGGCCGCCTCCGGGGCGAAGGTGACGGTACGCTGCCCGCCGCGAGTTAGGAGACGCAGGAAGATGGGCGTGGCGCTCTCCATGCGGACGGAGGAGGTGCTGAGGGCAAGGTTCGGCGACAGATCCTCAAGGCCGGCGCAGAGTTCATCCAGGTCGGGATAGTCGGAGACGGCGGCGGCGACGAGGCCGGTGTCGGTGGTGAATTTGAGGCCTGATTGCACTGCGGCGAGGATGCGCTCGGTGCTGCGCCAGCGGAGGGGGCGGTAGATCCGCCGGGCGAGGCAGAAACTGCAGGAGCGGCCGCAGCCGCGCCCCATTTCCACGAGGAAACGGCTGGCGAACTCGGCGTTGGGCGTCAGTACCATTGATGTGGTATCAAACTCATTGAGATCGGGAGCGCAACGGCGCTTTATCAGGCCCGGCTGAAGGTCGGTATGCAGGGCAGGGACGAAAAAGCCTGGTATCGCGGCCAGTTGCTGGAGAGTTGCTTCTTTGCCGCCGGCCAGCAGGGCCTGCTTGAGCAGGGGGAGGACGGGCTCGATCTCGCCACTGTACGCGGCATCGTAGATCGAGGAGAGCGGGAGGGGGGCGGCGGAGATGGCGGGGCCTCCGGCGATGATGAGCGGGCCATGCGCACGATCCTCCCGCAGCGGCGCCACGCCGCCGGATTCGAGCGCTGCCGGAATGGCGGGCCAGTCCAGTTCATAGGACGAAGTGAGGGCGATGACGTCGAAATCGCGCAGCACGGTGTGCGACTCAAGGGAACAAAGGTGGCCGAAGCGGGTCGAATCCCTCGCTGGATCTATGAACACCCTCTCCCAGCGCATTTTCTCGTCGTTCAATCCTGCATACAGCGTATGCGTGGCCAGCGAGGACATCCCCACGGCGTATGAATGGGGATACAGAAGGACACCCCGCAGCTGGGGGGAACCCTGTGGGAGGTCAAAGAGGAGTGTCTCCTGGTCAAGCAAGGTGCTGTGCATTCCGGGGGCCTGCCCTAAGTGACGTTCAGCCGGGTGCTGAGGCTAATTCGGCTGACATCATAACAGACGCTGGAGAGCTCAACAAGGTCAACGGCGGAGTGGGGCTTGTGCTGCCGCCCCTTTTGGGGCTTGTGAAGAAGAATGGCTGCCTGTACCCCGGCCTTGCGGCCCGGGGCAGGGGCTGATCGGCCCTTCGGGCCTTGGAGAGCGGGCGAGACGCCTGCGCCACCGGGCCGAGGGTGAGGACGGCTGTGGGGGCTCTGTGAAGAGTTATTGAAAGTTTTTTTGCGCGCGCAGGAGGAATCGGAGGGGGAAGTCTCGAAAGCGCGCATGTCAGGTAGGCAACTTCCGTGTTTGGATCGTGCTGGCTGCCTGTAATCTGCAGCCGCGGCGAGGGATTCTGCCTGTCGCGCACTCTGCCATCGGAGATGACATAATCAGATGATTGATGCCAAGAAATTAGCTGTGGCGGCACGTGAGACGGCCACCAAAGGAAACAAGATTCAGCGGCAGATGACTCTGTCGTGGAAGGACGCGGCCCGCATCAGCGTGCGCAATGTTACTTTGCGGCTGGGACGAGCCGCGATCACTGGCGCGGGTGTCGTTTTGGGGATAGCTTTCCTGGTGTCCGTCTGGACCGGGAAGGTCATCACGGATGGCCTCGAGGCCAGCAAGGCACAGAGCGCCATGAGCGTGACGCGCGTCGCCGGTGAGACCGGAGGAGCACCCGGCGCCGAACTGGCGGCGGAGGAAATCGCCTCCCGCAACGCCCGGCAAGGGTGGCTGGTGGTGATGTCGCTGCTCGTGTGCGGCGTGGGTATCACCAATTCCATGCTGATGTCGGTCACCGAACGTTTCCGGGAAATCGGAACGATGAAGTGTCTGGGGGCGCTGGACCAGTTCATTGTCCGCCTGTTCTTAATTGAGTCAGTGGTGCTCGGCTTCCTGGGCTCGGTGGTGGGAGCGATTATCGGGCACGCGGCCATGCTGCTGATTGCGATAGTCAAGAATGGCGGCGACGTGGCGGCGAAGATGAACTGGGCGCACATGCTGGCCTATATCGGTGTGGCGGTCGTGCTGGGGTGCGGGCTGGCGCTGGTGGCGGCCATTGCGCCGGCGATGCGGGCCTCAAAGATGGAGCCTGCGATGGCGCTGGCGACGGAGATTTAGGCGGCGCGCGGGAGAGTCCGGTATCCTTATCCAAGATTTGCCGCACTGCGGCCGCACGCGGCTCGCAGACAGGAGGACATAAATGGCGAAGATTATCTGCCCGGGCTGCAAACATGAGATGGAGACGACCGGGATCGTCACCGTCTGCCCGGAATGCAAAGCTGACCTGACCAAGGTAATGGAGGAAGTGGGCCGGGTGGAGCGCAAGAGTCGCGGCTCGATCGCCCGCGATGACTCTGTTACCACTCACGAGTACATCGTCCGCACCAAAGGCCTGAAGAAGATCTACAGGATGGGTGAGGTTGAAGTTTCCGCGCTCAAGGGCGTTGATCTGGACATTCGCCGCGGCGAGTACCTGTCCATCATGGGCCCGTCAGGCTCCGGCAAGTCGACCCTGTTCAACATGGTCGGCGGTCTGGACAAGCCGTCGGAGGGCACCTGTTTCATCGAAGAAGTCGACATGGCGCAGCTTGATGCGTTCGAGTTGGCGTGGCTGCGGTGCCGCAAGATCGGCTATATCTTCCAGTCCTTCAACCTGATTCCGGTCATGACGGCTCTGGAAAACGTGACGCTGCCGATGATCTTCGCCGGGATGGGCTCGGATGAGATGATGGAGCGCGGGCAGATGCTGCTGGACCTGGTGGGGCTGGGCGGACGCCTGCACCACAAGCCGTTCGAGCTGTCCGGTGGTCAGCAGCAGCGCGTCGCCCTCGCCCGCGCCCNNATCATTCTGGCTGACGAGCCGACCGGTAACCTTGACCTGCAGACGGGTAAGGAAATCATCGACCTGCTCAAGGAACTCAATGCTGAAAGCGGCGTCACGATTATCTCGGCGACTCATGACCTCAAGATGATTGACGCCTCCGACCGCATCGTTCACATCCGTGACGGTGAGCTCGAGCGCATCGAGTTGCGCGCGGACATCGACCTGAAGATCGGTGAGTTCGCCGGTGCTGGGGGGCAGTAGGATTGCCGGTTGAGGCCCCTTCTGTCGATCTGGTTTGTGATGGGGCGTGCGGCTGCGCTGCCGCGCGCCCTTAGAGTTTTCGGGCTTGCAGTACGCGGGTGGGTTCTGAGTGCAGGCGAGAGCCTGCTGGGGGGACCCACTTCATACGCGACAACTAAGGGCAATGCCTATGGGATGTCGCGGTTTGGTCTGATAGGCAACGTCACAGGAAAGTGGTGAACTGTGTTGTCGCACAGTGTTCGCCTCGCGCTGCTCACGATTCTGATCCTCTCACTCCTGCTCCTGGGCCTGATTTCGGCCGCGGTTGCCCAGCAACCTGGCCGGCAGGAAAGCGAGATGGTGCTGACCTCTGATACGGATTATGAGGCGGTGACCAGCATGCTGCAACAGGACCGCATGGAGCGGTTCGTGAAGCAGCTGGCGTCTTTTGGCTCCCGCGTCACGGGGTATCCCGGATGTACCAAGGCTGCGCGTCTCGTGGAGCAGACTCTCCGGGAGATCGGCCTGGAGGTCACCAAGGAGACGTTCTCGGTACTCGTCCCCATGCCCAAATACGATGCCCAGGGTCGTGGCGCCACGATCAGCGTCGCCAGCGGGCAGCAGTATGGCATTCTTCCTATGTGGCCGAACCTCGTTCAGATGCCTAAAACTCCGCCTGAGGGGCTGTCTGGCAAGCTCATCTATGCGAAAAAGGGCGCGCTACAGTCTTTCAATGGGCAGGACGTCATCGACAGTATTGTAATGCTCGATTTCGACTGTGGCCGCGAGTGGTTCAATGCGCCGCTGCTGGGCGCGAAGGCCGTGCTGTTCGTTGAGCCACGTGAGACCATTCGCGGTGAAGCGGAGCAAAAGTTCCTCTCGATGCCGGTCAACATGCCGCGGTTCTGGGTTCCCAAGGCCACCGCGGACCTGCTCCTGGGCATGGTAGCCCAGCAGGGCGACGTCGAAGTCAATCTCAAGTGCGACATCGACTGGAAAAAGGTCACGGGTGAGAACATCCTCGGCCACCTCCAGGGCACTGCCCCGCGCCTCTCCAAGCAGCAAGTGGTGCTGNNATTACGATTCCATTTCCGTTGCGCCCATGCTGGCCCCTGGCGCCGAAAATGCCTGCTCCATCGCCGCTTTGATGGAACTGGCCCGCGCTTTCAAAGCTCACCCGCCCAAGCGGAGCATCACTTTCCTGGCCAGCTCCGGGCACTTTGAGGCCATGGCGGGAGAGAAGGCGTTCATCGCGCGGCGGATGCGTGGCGCACGAAGCGAGAGGTACGTCAAGCGACTGTTCGACTCGGTCCGCTCCAGCCGCCGCGGTCTGGATGATGCCGCGGCTTCGGTCTGGGAAGAAGAGGTCGTATCGGCCGACGTCGAGCCGAAGAGTGCCGATGAAATCGCGGAAGAGCGCATTCGCGCTCTGGGGCGGATCAACCGCGCCATTTCGCAGGCGGAGAAGAAGCTGCGCTCCGCTGAGCGCGTGTCGACGAAGGCGCTGCGCCACGATCCCAACCGCGGCAAACCTTACGAGCGCCAGCTCGACGCATCAGAAGTGACCCGCCGGCAGAGAATGATTCAGGACCTGCAGACGGCGCTGCCGACGATGAACGCCTCTTTGGCTACGCTGAAGCAACTGGTCGCTGAGGCCAAGCCACTGCGTCGCGAAGGTGACACGGCGGCCCGTGAAGCCGCTTTGGAGAAGATCGAGAAGGCGCTTTACGAGACCAGTCACGCGATGGATTTCTCGGCTGAGGACATCAGCCTGTGGATGGCAGTCGACCTCTCCAGCCATAACCGCGCTTTCGGCGTGTTCTTCAAGGGCTACTTCTACAACTACCGTGAGGACATTCAGTGGAAGTACTCGCAGATCGGGAAGAAATGTCGCGAGTACGGGGACATCATCTCCCGCTACATGAACGTTCCCAGCGGCACGCGTTTTGTGGATGGCATCAACGCGCTCAAGGGCAAGAGCTGGCAGACTTACATGTCAGGCAAGCTGGCCCTGAGTAATGAAGTGGCTACTTTGGCCGGCGTTCCGGCAGTGGGTTTTGCCACCACCAACGACTCCCGGCCGTGGGTGGACACGCCGCTGGACACTCCCAAGTATGTTCAGTTCGGCAACCTGTTTGACCAGACCACCTTCCTCTCCTGTCTGCTGCAGGACATGATCAATATCGGCGAGCCGCGCGACCTTTACGACCTCGAGCTCGAGGACAACTTCGTTGAGGTCAGGGGCCGTCTGGTCTTGTTCGATCCTGCCGTCAGCACGTTCCCGGATGAGCCGATACCTGGCGCCGTGGCGGTCGCGCGCACTGGCCAGAAGACGGCAATGGGAGTCCGCTGCGAGGTCTTCGACAAGGTCGGCGACGACGGCCGGCTATACCTGTCGGGCCTGCCCAACGTGCGCTCCAAGCCCGGCGACATGCCTGTGGAAGGGTACTTGCTCGACGCCAAGGATGGCCACGTCTCTATGGCTCCCGACATGGGCGTCAATGGCAACGAGGCCTATCCCTTCAAGCTCAAGCTCGACCAGGACATCAAGCCGGTTACCTGTGTCATGTTTAACTGCAAACCAATGGCAGTGTTCGACATGGTTGACCAGCGATTCTTCGAACTGCTGCGCGAGATCCATGTTTATGACGCGACGACGGACGCCATTCCGTACCAGTATGGGTACTGTCTGCCGCTGCCGCCCCAGCAGTTCGAGTCCTCGTACGAGCCGGTGGCCCTGATCTACTGCGCCGCGGGGACGAAGGTCAAGTTGACGATGGGCGCGAGCCTTTTGGGGCTGCGAATGGTCCTGGTTAATCCCAGCAAGAAAAACATCGAGGGCGAAGGTTATCTGATCGACGATTACCCGTCCATGTTCGCCACACCGTACCTCGTGGCTCGCGACATGAGTGAACTGGACGAGAAGCGTATCAACGATCTGGAATCTCACGGCATCAAGAATAACCGCGTCACTGACGCGCATGTGAAGGCCAAAGAGTATCTGCTGGAGGCATCAGGCTTTCTGCGTGATCGCGTCTATGACCGGTTTCTGACGTCGGCCCGTTCGGCCTGGAGCTACGAGTCGCGCGCTTATCCCGACGTGCGCGCGACCGCTAATGACGTGATCAAGGGCGTGCTGTTCTACCTGGCGATGCTCATGCCGTTCGCCTTCTTCGCCGAGCGCCTGCTGATTGGCTCGCCGGACATCAAGTGGCAGATCGCCGGCTTCTTCGGCATCTTCATGGCGGTGTTCATCCTGATCGCACTGGTGCATCCCGCCTTTGCGATCACATTTACGCCTGTGATCATTCTGCTCGCCTTCATCATCCTCGCGCTCACGATGATTGTAGTTAGCATTATCGTGCAAAAATTCGAGGAGCAGATGAAGGAGATGCGCTTTGAGCAAAGCGGCGTGCGCACTGCGGACATGGGCCGCCTGAGCGCGTCGTCAGCAGCCTTCAGCCTCGGAATCTCCAATATGCGGCGCCGCTCCACCCGCACGGTTCTGACCTGTCTGACGCTGGTGCTGCTGACCTTCACGGTTCTTTCGTGCACCTCGGTCGTCACCGGCGTGCGCACCAACCGGATCCTGCTGCCGTACAAGGCTCCGTACGATGGCATCATGATCCGCGACAAGACCTGGAGCACGATCGGCGAACCGACAGCGCGCGTCATGGCTAACGAGTTCAGCGATCCGGCCAAGTACGCGGTCGCGCCGCGCGCCTGGTACTTCTCCTCGAAGGTCGGCGATCAGTCCTTCGTTGATGTCCAGAACGAGGTCGGGACTTACTCGGCGACCGCCATGGTGGGCATGTCTCCTGAAGAGTCCATGGTCAGCAAGCCGCAGGACGCGCTGATGGATGGCGGCCGGTGGTTTGAGCAGGGCGAGACGCTATCGTGCATCATCCCTGAAGCGATGGCCGGCAAACTCGGCATCAGTGTCGACGACGCTGCTTCCGGCTCCCGCTTCGTCAGCGTCTTTGGCGTGCAACTGCGCGTCATTGGCATCATGGACAGCAGTAAGCTCAAGCAAATCGATGACCTCGACGGCGAGTCGATCCTGCCGGTAGACTACCTGCTCATGCAGGAACAGCAGCAGGGCGGCGGCGAGGATAAAATGAGCGAAGATGAGCTGCGGGAGTACGTGCATCTGGCTCCTGACAGCGCTTTCTTCGTGCCCTACAGCTTCCTGATCGGTCAGGGCGGCCAACTGCGCTCCGTGGCGATCGCCATGATGGATGAGAAGCTCGTGCAGGATAAGCTGGACCAGCTGATGTCGCGTATCGAGCTCAACCTCTACGGCGGCAGAAATGGCATGACGTTCCTGTGCAGCGCGGTCTCGCAGACGGGCCTCAAGAATATGGGCGATCTGATCATCCCGATCCTGATCGCGGCGATGATCTGTCTCAACACGATGCTGGGCTCGGTGTACGAGCGGGTGCGCGAGATCTATATCTATAGCTCGCTGGGCCTGGCACCCACCCATATCGCAGCGCTGTTCATCGCGGAAGCAGCGGTGTACGCGGTCATGGGGGCGGTGGCAGGCTATCTGTTCGGGCAGGTGCTTTCGAAGATACTGCTGAGCACCGGCCTGCTGGCTGGTCTGAACCTCAACTACTCGTCGCTGTCGGCAGTGGGTTCCACCATCGTCATTATGCTGACCGTGCTGCTGTCGGTCATCTATCCGGCGCGCCGGGCTTCGGAAATCGCCTCGCCGGGTATCGAGCGTCGGTGGCAGTTGCCCGAGCCCGAGGGCGACAAGATCGAGATGAAGCTGCCGTTCACAGTCACCGGCGACCAGGCCCTCGGCGTGAACATGTTTCTCAACGAATACCTGTCGGCGCACGCCGACTACTCGCTGGGCAACTTCTCGACGGCCGACATTGAGCTCAAGACGATCACGAACGAATATGGCGAGGGCCTCGAGCAGACGCTGATGGTATGGCTGGCGCCGTATGATCTCGGCGTCTCCGAGCGCCTGCACCTGCGTACGGTGCCGACGGAGGACCACGAGGTTTTCCAGATCGAGGCGATCATCGTTCGCGAGAGCGGGGACCAGTCCTCCTGGCTGCGTGTGACCCGCAACTTCATCAACATGCTGCGCAAGCAGTACCTGCTGTGGCGGACGTTCCCGGCAGGCCTGAAGGGTGACTACGGACAGCGCGCGCTGGCGCTGCTGCAGTCTCAGGGGATGGCGCTCGGGGACGACAACGCGGCTGCCGGCCAATTGAGAGACGACAAGGATGCGGCCGGGTAGCTCGACGCCGAACCCGCTGCAACAGGCCGACGTTCGTTTGCGCGCACGCGCACTGACCGCGCTGGATGGTATCCGGCCCCCTCCGAGGCGGCCGGAGCGTCGAGCAACACTGTCGAATGACAGCTGAAACCTGATCCAAGAGGTGTCAAGTGGCTCATACAGACCCCGAACTTGAACTCTATCGAGGCTTGATGGATACGCCGACGGAGTTCGAGTCAGGCTTTGACATCAAGTCCGTAATCGGTGCGCTTTTCGTCGGCTTCGTCATGATGCCGGGCGCAATTTATCTTGGGCTCGTTGTTGGCCAGTCAATGGGCCCGGCGGCCGAATGGACGACGATCATTCTCTTCACGGAGATTGCCCGCCGCTCGTTCGTCACCCTCAAGCGCCAGGAGATCTACATCCTGTTCTACATCGCCTCCTCGCTGGCGAGCATGCAGGGCGGAGTGGCGCTGGCTGGCGGCGCTTTTGCCGGGAAAATCTGGGATCAGTATTTTGTTCGCTCCCCGGCGGCTGAGGGCACGGGTATAGCCTCGCAGGTGCCGAGTTGGGTCGTCCCCTCCGGGCAGTCGACGGCGATCATGCATCGCACCTTCTTCCACCAGGACTGGATCGTTCCCAGTCTGCTGCTGCTGCTGGGCACGGTGCTGGGCCGCATGAACCAGTTCGGGCTTGGTTACATTCTCTTCCGCGTCACCTCAGACTACGAGAAGCTGCCCTTCCCCTTTGCGGCGATCACGGCCCAGGGCTCGACGGCTCTGGCCGAGGCGACGACGAAGGAAGAAACCTGGCGATGGCGGACCTTCTCGATTGGAGCGATGGTTGGTCTGGTCTTCGGGTGTTTCTATGTCGGCGTACCGACGATCACCGGCGCGCTGATGACTACGCCGCTGCAGCTTCTGCCGATCCCGTTTGTTGACCTCACCCGCACGACCGCCTCGGTCCTGCCCGCGGTGCCAACTGGGTTTGTGACAGACCTGGGAGCCGTTGGGGCTGGCTTTGTGGTGCCGTTCTGGGCCGTTGTTGGCGCGTTCATCTCGGCTATCGCAACCTTCTTCCTCAATCCGTACCTGTACCGGCACGGCTACCTGACAAGCTGGAAGCCCGAGATGGATACCATCGCGACTTCCTTCAACAACTACATTGACTTCTACTTTGCCCTCGGTGTCGGCATCTCGCTCGCCGTCTTTGTCATCGGCATGGGCAGCATCATGTCGCAGCTCTACCGGGATGCCAAGAGCAGCAAAGCGGGTGAGAACAAGATACAGCGCAGTTGGAAGCCGCCGGCAGGCCGCGGCGACTTTCCGATGTGGGTCGCGGTGTCACTGTTCTTGATTTCCACCATAGGCTACACAATCCTCTGCTGGAAGCTGGTGCCGAACTTCCCGATCCTGTTCGTCATCCTGTTCGGGTGCGTGCTCACGCCCATCAACT
>LSQX01106967.1_pt2 | contig 10929 bp, 11 predicted proteins | sample 654561 | NCBI WGS metagenome assembly LSQX01 (sample SAMN04489861, study PRJNA283612) | anaerobic digester metagenome | isolation source: 4 biogas reactors fed with cattle manure at either 37C or 55C with and... | place: Denmark: Kongens Lyngby | collected 2014 | reverse complement strand
ACTCGGAGATGTGTATTAGAGCCAGACCCTCGCGTCCTAAAGTACTGCGAGGGATCGCCCGCAAAGCGGCATCTCCAGAAACTCCCGCGGTTATTTCCGCGTAACAGCCCCGCCAATTTTCCCAAGAAACCGCCCGCAGCCACGTGCTACGCACGGCAGGCTGAGGAGGTTTTTGGTGAGGAGGGAGGAATGGTGATGGCGGGGAGCTGCGAGGGGCGGATCGCGGAGGCGCGGGACGCACGGCAGATTGAGGAGGTTTTTGGTGAAACGGGAGGGGAATGGTGATGGCGGGGGTCGAAGGGGGCGCAGGGGGGCCAAGGTGATGGAGGGGGGCGGTTTTGGGGGTTAGAATGTCGTTATAAAGGGGGTTGGCATTGCGGTTGACTTTTGGAGGGGGCGGGGTATGATACGCGCGATTTTTGGGAACCGGCGGTTCCCGGAATGGATTCCGTTTGTTCTTTGTCACGACCGGGCGCGGCGCCGGAGGGCTGTCCGTTGCGCGGTCGCGGGAGGCCATCGAACGCATTGCCCGATGGTGTAATGGCAGCACACAGCCCTTTGGAGGCTAGAGTCAAGGTTCGAGTCCTTGTCGGGCAACCATTGCGCCGCGCGAGAACGAACGGATGAGAGGACAAGACATGCAAAACCACATCAAAATATTCTCGGGGAATGCGAATCGCCCGCTGGCGGAGAAGATCGCGGCGCGGGTGGGGGTGCCGTTGAGCGTGGCGAGCATCGGGCGCTTTCCGGACGGGGAAATTTTTGTGAAGTATGAGGAGACGGTCCGGGGGCGGGACGTTTTTATTGTGCAGCCGACGGGGTTGTCGCCGAACGAGCACCTGATGGAGCTGCTGATCATGGTGGACGCGGCGCGGCGGGCTTCGGCGCAGCGGATTACGGCGGTGATGCCGTTTTTCGCGTACGCGCGCCAGGACCGCAAGGAGCGTTCGCGGGTGCCGATTTCGGCCAAGCTGGTGGCGAATTTGCTGGTGGCGGCGGGGGTGGACCGGGTGCTGACGGTGGACCTGCACTCGCACCAGATTCAGGGATTTTTTGACATTCCGGTGGATCATTTGTACGCGGCGCCGCTGATGGTTTGCTATTTGCGGCGGAAGCTGCCGGCGGAGAACCGGGTGGTGGTGGCGCCGGATCCGGGGGGGCTGAAGATGGCCTATTCCTATTCGCAGCTGCTGAACGCGGGTTTGGCGCTGGCGGGGAAGCACCGCAAGTCGGCCACGGAGGTGGAGGCGCTGGAGCTGGTGGGGGATGTGGCGGGGAAGGATTGTATTTTGACCGACGACATCACGACGACGGCGGGCACCCTGTGCGCGGCGGCCAATCTGGCGCTGGAGCATGGGGCCAAGTCCGTGCGCGCGGCGGTGAGCCACTGCCTGCTGACGGACATGGGGATCCAACGTCTGAAGGAGTCGCGGTTGGAGGAACTGATTACGACGGACAGTTTGCTGCTGAAGGACTGGAACGGCTTTCCGGTGACGGTGCTTTCGGTGGCGGACATGCTCGGGGACGCGATCAAGCGGATCCACGGGGACGAGCCGGTGTCGTCGCTGTTTGAGATTTATCAAGGGAGAACGCAATGAGTGATACGAAATTGATAGCGCAGTCACGGGTGGCCAGGGGCAGTGCGGCAGTGGGCCGTCTGCGTCGAACCGGCTGGTTGCCGGCCGTGGTGTACAGCGAGGGACGCCCGGGCGTGAACGTCCAGGTGAACGAGCACAACTTTGTGATGCTGCTCCGCCAGCACCGCAGCGAGAACCTGATTGTGGACCTGGCGGTGGAAGGGGGGGCGGAGACGAAGGTGATGCTCAAGGCGTTGCAGCACCATCCGATCACGGGCCGGATTCTGCATGTGGACTTCTATGAGGTCTCCATGACGCGGGCGATCGAGATCGAGGTGCCGATTGAGCTGGTTGGTGAGGCGGATGGCGTGGTGAACCACGGCGGCATGATCGAGCAGGTGATGCGCACCCTGCGGCTCGAGTGCCTGCCCGGCGACCTGGTCGATCAGCTCGAGCTGGATGTGACCGCGCTGAACATCGGCGACGTGCTGCGGGTCAAGGATATTGCCGTGGACGCGAGCAAACTGACGGTTCTGGATGATCCCGAGCAGGTGGTGGTGGCTTTGGCCGCGCCGCGTGTGGAGGAGGCCGCGGAGGCCGATGAGGCCGAAGGCGCGGAGCCGGAAGTGGTCACGGAGACGAAGGACGACGCCGAGGCGGAGTCCGCGGACTAGGCGCAGGGAGAGGAGTGTGACGAGACTGAGGACGGGCGAGACGCCATGAAGCTGGTGGTGGGGCTGGGGAATCCCGGACGGGCCTACGCGCAGACCCGCCACAACGTGGGCTGGCTGGTGCTGGACGCGCTGGCCGGTCGCCACGGGGCGACCTTCCGGCGGCCCTGGCTGAAATCGGTTCAGACGGCCCGGATGGCGCTGGAAGGCGCGGGCGGGCTGTTGCTGGTGAAGCCGCTGACCTTCATGAACCGGAGTGGTTCGGTGCTGCCGGCGCTGATGCGGCGGGGCGGGCTGGGCACAAAGGACTTGATTGTGGTGGCCGATGATGTCAACCTGCCATTGGGCAAGTTGAGAATCCGCATCCAGGGCGGCGCGGGCGGCCACAACGGGCTGAAATCGGTGATCGCGCATGTGGGCGGTGAAGATTTTACGCGCCTCAGAATCGGCATTGGAGAACAGGAAGACGGAGAAACCATGACAGAGCATGTGCTGGGCCGGTTGAACGCCGCGGAGCGGCAGGTGCTGGCGGACGCCGCGGAGCGCGCGGCGGAGGCTTTGGAGCACCTGTTGACGCAGGGGGCGGCCAGCGCGATGAACAGGTATAATTGAGGAGACCAGAGGTGAATAAATACGAGGCAATGATCATCTTTCAGGAGCATCTGAAAGACAGCGACTGGGACGGCGCGGTGGATGCCGTTCGCGAGGAGATTGAGAAACTGGGCGGCACGATGTCGAGCTGCACGCGGCTGGGCCGGCGGGAGTTTGCCCGTCCGATGCAGAAGCAGTCCGGCGGGCACTATGGCCTGGTGGCGTTTGAGCTGGCGGGCGACAAGGTGGGCGCATTCCAGGGCCGGTTGAAACTGAATGAAGATGTATTTCGCGTCCAGGTGGTGGTGGCTCCGCCCACGCCGCCGGCGCCGAGAAAGGTGGATGACAATGGCCTCGATGAATAAAGTGATTCTGGTCGGGAACCTGACCAAGGATTTGGAGCTGCGCCGGATTCAAAGCGGCACGGCGGTGACCACCATGCGGATGGCGATTGACGATTCGTTCACCAACAAGAGCGGCGAGCGGGTGGAGCGGACGGTTTTTCTGGACGTGGACGTGTGGGACCGCACCGCCGAGAACTGCGTGAAGTATCTGTCGAAGGGCAGCCCGGTTCTGGTGGAGGGCCGCCTGCAGCTGGACACGTGGGAGGACCGCGAGAGCGGGCAGAAGCGTTCGATGTTGAAGGTGCGGGCGGAGCGCGTTCAGTTTTTGAGCTCGCCGGGCTACGGCGGCGGCGAGCGCGGCGGCGGCGGCGGGGGGGGCGGGGGCAAGCCGGCCAGGGACAGGACGACGGAGACGCCGACACCGCAACCCGGAACCTATAACGAACCGCTGGCGGACACGCCGGACGAAGATGATGTGCCTTTTTAATACGGAGAGAACACGACGATGAGCAAAGTGAACAAGAAACGATCTCGCGGGGTTCGCGCGGCGGCGCGGGAGGATGCCGGGCGCAAGCGCACGCGTTTGTTGAAGGCGGACCAGCAGGTGGATTACCGCGACTATGAGTTTTTGCGCAAATTCATGACCGAGCGCGGCAAGATTTTGCCGGGCCGGATCACCGGGGCCAATGCCAAGCAGCAGCGGCAGGTCAAGCGGGCGATCCGTCGCGCGCGGGTGATGGGATTGCTGCCGTAAACAGCGAAAGGAAGCGTGTGCGATGGGCAAGGCGATAGAAGTTGTATTGCTGGAAGATGTGACGGACCTCGGGCGCCTGGGCGAAGTGTGCCGGGTGCGCGCGGGTTACGCGCGGAATTTCCTGTTTCCCAAGAAGCTCGCGGTGGCGATGACCCCCGGGACCCGGCGGCTGATCGAGAAGAAGCAGGCCGAGGGCGCGGTGCGGCTGGCGCGCGAGAAGGAAGAGGCGGAAGTTTTGCTGCGGAAGCTGGAAGACCTGACCGTGGAATGCGCGGTGAAGGTCGGCGCGGAAGGCCGTTTGTACGGGTCGGTGAGTCCGGCGGACGTGCTGGCGCAGCTGGCGGCGGCGGGCCATGCGCTGACGAAAAAGCAGTTGGCGATGTATGAGCCGTTCAAGGCGCTGGGCGACCATGAAGTGACCCTGCACCTGCATCCGGAGGTGCGCGGCACGCTCATGGTGCGGGTGGTGGCGGAAGCGGCGGAGAAGGCTGCGGCCACATCCTGAACGGAGAGGCGGGGGAGATGGGCAACGCGGCACAGGCGGAACAAGGCGCGCAGGTGTTGCGCGCCGGCGACCGCGTGCCGCCCCATCGGGAGGACGCCGAGCGCGCGGTGCTGGGCTGCGTGCTGCAGGACTCGGCCCGGGTGCTCGATTTGTGTGTCGAGCAGCAGATCTCGGGCGAGTCGTTTTATGTCCAGACGTACCGGACGGTGTTCGAGGCGATGATCTCGCTGTATTCGGCGCGCAAGCCGGTGGACCTGGTGACGGTGGTTGATGCGTTGCGCGAGCGCCAGCAGCTCGAGGGGGTGGGGGGCGAGGAGGAGTTGGTGCGGCTGATTGATGGCACGCCTACCACCGCGCACGCCGAATACTATATTGAACTGCTCTATGACAGCCACCTGACGCGGCGGATCATTGACACCGCCCGGGTGGTGACGGAGGAATGCTACCGCAAGGAGCAGGAGGCTGAGTCCATCCTCAACAACGCCGAGGAGTCGTTTTTTTCGCTGAGCGAAAAGCGCATTGGCAATGAGCGGACCTGGGGCGAGCTGATCGAGGTTGAAATTGCCGAGGCCGAACGGCTGATCCAGGAAAAGAAGGGGCTGACGGGGATTTCGTCGGGGTTCGAGCGGATTGACGAGATGCTGCTGGGGTTCCAGAATTCGGATTTGATTATTTTGGCGGCGCGGCCGTCCATGGGCAAGACCGCCCTGGCCTTGAACATTGCGGAGAACATCGCGCTGGGGGCGCGGCGTCAGCCGCCGCGGGCGGTGGCGGTGTTCAGTTTGGAGATGTCGGCGGAGTCGCTGGTGCGGCGGATGCTTTGCTGCCGGGCGGAGGTGTCGAGTCAGGCGTTGTCGCGCGGTCAGGTGGGCCGCAAAGAGCATGGTCAGTTGATCGAGGCGGCGGACGCGCTGCGGCAGGCGCCGATTTATGTGGACGACACGGCCGGGCTGGAGGCGCTGGACCTGCGCGCGCGGGCGCGGCGGCTCAAGCGCCGCTACGGCATTGATTTTATCGTGGTGGACTATCTCCAGTTGATGAACTTTTCCAAGTTCGCCAACGAGGGCCGCCAACGGGAAACGTCGGCGATTTCGCAGGCGCTCAAGGGGATGGCCAAGGAGCTCAAGGTGCCGGTGCTGGTGCTGAGCCAGTTGAGCCGTGCGCCGGAAACCCGCGACCCGAAAGAGGGCAAGCCGAAGCTGTCCGACCTGCGCGACTCGGGGGCCATCGAGCAGGACGCCGATGTGGTGATGCTGCTGCGGCGTCCCGCACAGCAAAAGAGCGGCAAGGAGGACGATCAGGTGGACCCGCGGCTGGCCTTTCTCGAGATTGCCAAGCACCGCAACGGGCCGACGGGGATGGTTTATTTGGACTTCGAGGCCAAATACACGCGGTTCAGCAACCGCTTTGAGGGTGTGGACCCCGCCGAGTCATGAGTGGTTCTTCGCGCAGGAGGCTGGCGCTGCTGGCGGCGGCATGGCTGGGGTGGGCCGTGGCGGCCCGGGCGGTGGTGGTGCGGGATATCCAGGTGGTGGCGGTGGATGCCACGCCGATCAGTGCCGAGCAGGTGTTGGCGCAGGTGAGCGCGCGGGTGGGGGCGGAGCTCGACCGCGGCGCGCTGTCCGAGGACATCCGCGCCCTGCAGCAGGCGGGGGTGTTTTCCTACGCCGAGGCCCGGGTGAAGGCCGAAGGCGACGGCGTGATCCTGATTTTCGCGGTGCAGGGGCGTCCGCGCGCGCGGATGTTGCGGATTACCGGCGCGGATTATCTGGGCAACAAGAAGGCGCGCACCCAGCTCGAGCTGGGGTCGGGCGATCTGGTGGATGACGCCCTGCTGGGACAGCGCGCGCAAAAGGTGCGCGACGCCTACCGCAAGGATTTCTTTCCCGAGGCCCAGGTGACCTGGACGCTGACGCCGGTGGCGGAGCGGCCGGGCTTCGTGGATGTGGACATCCGGGTGGACGAGGGCCGCCGGGCGGTGGTGCGGCGGATCCTGTTCAAGGGCAACCGGCGGGCGCGGCGCAAGGAGCTGCTGCGGGCGATGGCCCAGCGGCAGTCGTCGTGGCTGACGTGGATCACCAACGACGGCATCTATGAGCCGGCCATGGTGCTGTCCGACCGCGAGGCGCTGCGCAAGGTGCTGATGGGCAAGGGGTGCCTGGCCGCCACCGTGAGCGAGCCGGCCATCCGTTATGTGGGGCGCAAGAAAATCGACATCATTTTCGAGATCGAGGAAGGCCCGCTCTATTCGCTGTCCAAGTGGCGGGTGACGGGCATGGAGATTTTTCCGCCGGAGTCGGTGGCGGGCGGGGTGGTGGCGGGCAGCAACGCGGTGGCGTCGCTCGATACCATCCAGCGCAGCGCGCAGAACATCCGCGACTATTACGGCTCGCGCGGCTATATCCGCACGCATGTCGAGCCGCGGGTCACGCTGGACATGCCGGCGGCCAAGGCGGCGGTGACCTATGAAGTGACCGAGGGGATGCTGGCCTACATCCAGAACATCGAGATTCGCGGCAACGCCCAGACGCGCGACAAGGTGATCCGGCGCGAGATCGGCGTGCTGCCGGGCGAGGTATTCAACGAGGTGCGCGTGCGCACCAGCGAAGCCCGCGTGCGCAACCTGGGCTATTTCTCGTTCGTGAACACCTATCCGGAAGCCACCGTGGTCTCCAATCGGTTCAATCTCGTGTTTGATCTCGAAGAGCAGCGCACGGGCCAGTTGATGTTCGGGGTGGGCTTTTCGAGCATTGATAATCTGATCGGCTATGTGGAGCTGCAGCAGGGGAACTTTGACCTGTTCGGTTGGCCGCGGTTCACGGGGGGCGGGCAGCGGTTGCGGCTGCGGGCCCAGGTGGGCAGCAAGCGCAGCGATGTCGAGCTCTCGCTGATCGAGCCGTGGTTCCTGAACCGGGAGCTGTCGCTGGGGCTGGACCTGTTCCGGCGTTCGGCCAGCTACTACAGCGATGAATACGACCAGATCACCGCGGGCGGTTCGCTCACGCTGGGCAAGCGGCTGTTCACCTTCAACCGGGTCAACTGGATCTATGGCCTCGAGGACATTGACATCCGCGACGTGAAGGAGCGCGCCAGCGACCTGATCAAGCAGGAGGAGGGCGGCCGGCTCAAGAGCTATGGCACGGTGGAGCTGATCCGCGACACGCGCAACCATCCGTTCCTGGCCACGCGGGGGTTCCGCGGCTCGGCCGCGGCCACGCTGGCGGGCGGTCCGTTTGGCGGCGATACCGACACCTATCAATTCACCCTGCGCGCCTCGCAATTCGTGCCGCTGTGGTTCGACCACGTGCTGAACATCCGTGGATGGACCTCGCTGATTCATGAATACGGCGATTCCGACCGGGTGCCGCTGTTCGACCGGCTGTTTGCGGGCGGTCCGCGCACGGTGCGGGCGATTCGCTACCGCCGGGCGGGGCCCAAGGACGAAAACAACGAGCCGATCGGCGGGCGCACGGCGGTGCAAGGGACGATCGAATACACCATGCCGGTGGTGGAGAAGGTGCGCTTCGCGCTCTTCTATGATGTCGGCGCGGTCTGGCGCGACATGTTCGAGAAGGACGAAACCGATCCGGCGGTGGGCGACGGGATCTTATTTGACGGCTACGGTCTCGGGCTGCGCCTGGACTTCCCCGGCTTCCCGATCCAGTTGGACTACGCCTGGCCGCGCAAGACCGATTCGGTCACGTCCGACAAGGGGCGGTTCAGCTTTTCGATTGGTTACAGTTATTGACCAAGTATCCCGCCGGCGGGGGGTCATTCTTCGGCAGGAGGGGTGTAGTCGGGGTTGGGGGTCAGGTCAACGTAGACGAGGTAGTGGTCGGAGATATGGCCGTTGACGCCGGGGGGGGTGATGTTGCAGCCAGTGGCCACGCCTCTTTGCACGGAGACGGGCGGCCCGACCAGCCAGGGGCCATCGGCCGTCAGGTTGCGCGTGGCGAACACGCGGTCGAAGGCCGAGGGGGGGAAGACGAAGTCAGGGTCGCCGGTTTCGCCGGGATGGCGGGTGGGGATGGTGGTGCGCTCGTCAATGGGGCGCCCGAGCCAGAGGTCGGCGAAAGCGCCGGCGAGGGGCTCGAGGGAGGGATCGTCGGCGAATTGGGGGGTGTCGGGGTCCACGTTGGTGTCGCCGAGGATCATGGCGGCGGTTTCGCGGGGCAGGTTGCGGTAGGTCTGGGCGACGGCATCGCCGCCGATGACGTGCAGGGCCAGTCCGCGGTGGGCGCGGTTGCGGGCGTCATCGCCAAAGTTGGACTTGAGGTGGATGCCATAGGTCATGAGGGCGAAGTCGCCGGGGAGGTGGAAGGTGGCGGCGATGGTTCCGCGGGCGGGGCGGACGGGGCCGCCGAGGGCGTGGAAATCGAGCTGGCGCACGCGGCGGGGGGGCAGGCGCGAGAGCAGGCCGAGGTTCAGGCGGTCGCGCGTGCCGTTGGGGCGGCGCAGGCGGGTGACATAGATGTAGTCGTAGGGCTGCTGAAACAGCGAATTGAGATAGATGAGCACGCGGGCGTTTTCGATTTCTTGCAGCAGGAGGATGTCGGGGTTGACTTCGGCGATGATGTCGGCGGCGCCGCGGGCCTGGGCCACATAGCGTTCGGGGGTGCGTTCGGGGCCGTCGTTGCGGGCGTCGGTAAAGTTTTCGATGTTGTAAGTGGCCACGCGGATGCGTTCGAGGCTGGCGGCGGGGGGCGGGGTTTCCGGGGCCAGGACCGGCTTGAGGCGGCGGGCGCGCAGTCCGGGGCGGGGCAGGGCCAGCAGAACCAGCAGGATGGCCACGGAGAGCAGAAGCAGGGCATAGCGGATCTGGTTGGGAGTGGGGGCGGTGAAGCGGCGGGACGGCGCGGCGGGGCGGTTGGATTTGGTCTTTTTCATACGATTCAGATTAGCTTGTTTGGGGCGGATTGACGATCGTCATTTTTGGGCGGGCGGCATCAGGCGTCGGCGGGCGGGGGTTCGGGGACAGGGAGGGGCTGTTTGAGTTTGCGGAGCTGGTGGCCGACGACCATCACGGCCAGCACGCAGGTGATGAGGTCGGAGGCGGGGGCGGCAAAGAAGATGCCTTCGAGGCCCCAGAAGATGGGGAAAATCAGGATGAAGGGGATGAAGAGGATGATCTGGCGCGAGAGGGCCAGGAGGGCGGCGGGCACCGGCTTGCCGATGGCCTGGAAGAGGTGGCCGCCGGTGATGGGAAAGCCGATCAGGGGGAAGGCCAGGGTGAACACCCGCAGAGCGTGCCGGCCAAGGGGCAGCAGGGAGGAGTCGGACGACACAAACATGCTGACGATCAGCCCCGGGAAGAGCTGGCTGAAGACCCAGCCCAGAGTGAGCCAGATGCTGGTGGCGGTGGCGGCGGTCCAGAAGATCCGGCGCACGCGGTCGTATTTGCGCGCGCCGTAGTTGTAGCCCAGGAGGGGCTGGGCGCCCTGGGTCACCCCGAACACCGGCATGAAAATCACGCTCATGTAGGCGGAGAGGATGCCCATGACCGCGATGGCGTCGTCGCTGCCGTAGCGGCCCAGTCCGCGGTTGAGCACCACGTTGAGCAGGCTGTTGGCCATGTGCATGGCGAAGGGGGCGGAGCCGATGGCCAGCATGGGGCGGACAATGGCGTGGAAGTCCGGGCGCAGGTGGCGGCGGCGCAGGCGGGTGTTGGCGCGCGGGGAGAGGAAATAGGCCAGGCACCAGGTGAAGGAGAGGCCCTGGGCGATCACCGTGGCCCAGGCCGCACCGGCCATGCCCCAGCCGAAGCCGAAGATGAAGAGGGCGTCGAGGATGATGTTGGTGATGCCGCCGATGAGCATGGAAACCATGGCGATGAGGGGGCGGCCGTCGGAGCGCACGAAATGGGTCAGGCCGTGGCTGGTGGTGGAGAGGGCGGAGCCGGCCAGGATCACCCGGGCGTAGCTGCAGGCATAGGGCAGGATTTCGTCGCTGGCGCCCACCAGGCGCAGGAGGGGGTTTAGATAGGCCAGGCAGATCAGCGAGACCGCCAGCGGCACGAAGAAGAGCATGCCGAAGGCGTTGCCCAGGATGCGTTCGGCTTCGTCGCGGCGGCCCTCGCCCATGCGGATCGAGAACAGCGTGTTGGCGCCCACCCCCACCAGGATGGAGAACGAAACCATGATCATCATGATCGGGAAGGTCAGGGTGACCCCCGCCAGGCCGGCGGCGCCGATGCCCTGGCCTACGAAGATGCGGTCCACGATGTTGTAGAGGGCGTTGACCAGCATGCCCACGATGGAGGGGATGGAGAAGCTGAGCAGCAGCGGCAGGATGGGCTCGGTGCCGATGCGGCTGGTGGTATCAATGGCCGGAGCAGGTTTGGAGGGGGCGGGAGGCATGATCTGTTGAATCTGCCCACCTTACGCCGATGGAGGGGTTTGGCCAATCTTATACTATGCCCGCGACATCTTATACTATGCCCGGCGCGCCATACCTGGATTATTCATCAACATGGATGAAAGTATTATTA
>LSQX01326592.1_pt1 | contig 10930 bp, 5 predicted proteins | sample 654561 | NCBI WGS metagenome assembly LSQX01 (sample SAMN04489861, study PRJNA283612) | anaerobic digester metagenome | isolation source: 4 biogas reactors fed with cattle manure at either 37C or 55C with and... | place: Denmark: Kongens Lyngby | collected 2014 | reverse complement strand
TGGTTTCAACGAAGTCTCTTTCTTAGAAAGCTTTATGAAGAGGAAGACGAAGAGGAGGAAGAAGAGGATGACGAGGGAGGAGAAGGCGATAAGGATAGTGAATCCACCGACTCCGATCAAGATAATGCAGACAGTGATGGAAGGGTAGAAAAAGACAGCTCTATTACTGATGACAGTGATGATGACAAGGATAAGCAAAATGATGATAGCGATGGTAGTGAGTATTTAACTGAGGAAGAACGAATTGAATTAAAACAACGACATGCCTTTTACGAGCTATTTTCCAGAAGAAAAAGTGTAAGAAGCATTACTGTGCTTCATGTTCTTATGAGAAGACAGCTGATTGAGGATAATAATATAAGGTTTAACGAGGATATTATCTTTTTATCGGATTATCCGTTTGTGATTCAGGTACTTGATAAGGCCTATAATTTTAGCAGGAATATGGATTCCCAGTATATTAAGCGAAATCATAATGATTCTATTAATTTCCCATCCTTAGGACAGATGCAGGGAAGCAAAAGCTTTGTTGAATATGTTAAGACATATGAGTATGCTAAGACGCTTGTTACTCCTGACAGTGATCTAAGAATGCGATTGGATAAGAAGATTATATATTATACCTTCAGATATTTTGCCCCCAAGCTAAAGAGGAAGAAGGACTCTGCGGAGGTTATAGAGAATTTTAATATTCTTCATGGCTTGATTTCAAAGATGGATAGGGAACTACTTGCTTCCTATAAGAAATATAAAAAGAGAATATTAAGAGCCATTTATAAAGGAAATTACAAGAAAGCAAAGAGAATAGTTACCCTTCATTTGGCAAGAAGAAAAATCAGAACGTTAATTAAGAATAAAAGAGAGCTACCCAAATTCTTATATAGAAAGCTATTTCTCAAGACTTCACTTAAGGATAACTGGGTTTTTTGTGAGAGCTTTTTTGGAAAGAGCTATTCTGACAGTCCAAAGTATGTATATGAATACCTACAAAAGACTTACCCGGGAAAATATAAATTCATATGGGTGATTGAGAATAAGAAGACTGCAATACCCTATAAGCATACAAAGGTAAAGAGATTCAGCGTCAGATATTGCTATTATCTTGCCCGCTGCAAATACTATATCTTTAACAGCAGGCAGCCTGTATGGATTAAAAAAAGACAGGGCAATGTATTCCTACAGACCTGGCACGGAACACCTCTTAAGCGTCTGGTCTTTGATCTTGAGGATATTAATTCAGCAACACCTAGATACAAGAAGCAGACCTACAAGCAATCAAGGTCCTGGGATTATCTAATCGCTGCTAATCAGTATTCCTCTGATATATTCAAGAGATGCTTTATATATGACAAGACCATGCTTGAGACCGGCTACCCCAGAAATGACATTATGCACTGGGATAATAAGGATGAGATTGCAGATAAGCTAAGAGACAAGCAAGGGATTCCAAAGAACAAGAAAACCGTTCTATATGCCCCTACATGGAGAGACGACGAATATTATACCAAGGGTCAGTACAAATTCTCTCTAAAGCTTGATTTAAATCTTATGAAGGAGCAGCTGGGCCATGAATACGTAATTCTTCTTCGTACCCATTATTTTATAGCGGACTCCTTAGATGTTACTGGCTTGGAGGACTTTGCCTATAACCTAAGTAAATACGATGATATATCTGAATTATATCTTATCTCTGATTATCTAATTACAGATTATTCATCAGTCTTCTTTGATTATGCCAATCTTAAGAGACCTATGTTATTTTACACCTATGATTTAGAGAAATACAGGGATGTACTAAGGGGCTTTTATATTGATATAGAAGAGGAGCTTCCGGGACCTCTCTTATTTACCACAGAAGAGATTATAGATTCTCTTAAAAATATGGATGAACTAACAGATAGATATAAGGAAAAGTACCGTCTATTTTATGATAAGTTCTGTGCCTGGGAAGATGGGCAAGCCTCACGTAAGGTGGCAAATGCGGTTTTTAACTTGCAAGATCCAACTAAATAATATTAGCCTTAAGCTTAAGGAGGAAGATGATTTGGATGAGCATAATATACAAGTAAGTATTATAATGCCTGTCTATAATGTGGAAAGATATCTTAGGCAATGCCTCGATAGTTTATTTTCCCAGACGCTAGAGGAGATAGAGATAATTGCTGTTAATGATGGCAGTACAGATAATTGCCTTCAGATACTAGAGGAGTACCAGAGAAGCAAGCCGCAAATTATGAGGGTATATACAACCGAGAACAGGGGCGTAAGCCATGCCAGAAATTACGGCATGACAAAGGCTAGGGGTAGGTATGTACAATTCGTAGATAGCGACGACTTTATTGAAAAGGACATGTGCGAGAAGCTTTATAGGAAAGCTATTGCCGATGATAATGATATGGTGATTTGCACCCGTTACAATGTCTATGAGGACATTCATACGGGGATATTGAAGCGGGATCATATCAAGCTTGAGCTGATTAACTCTAGCTTTAACCTTTATGAAGATAAATATGAGCTAGCCCATATCTTGCCCTTTCCCTGGGACAAACTATATAAGAGGGAGCTTCTTGAGGGTATGGAATTTCCCTTGGATATGAGGTTTGAGGACCTTGTATTTGTATATCAGGTGGTGGTAAAGGCTAAGAATATAGGAGTTGTGAATGAGCCTTTATATAATTACCGTAAGACAAGTCAGGGTGGCTTTCTAAATACATTCTCAAAGCAGACCTTGGATATCATTAAGGCCTTTGAATTGGTATTTGACTACATGGAAAAGAATAATTACATGGAGCATTATTATGCTGAGCTAGAGTATACCTGTGCTAGACATTTTCTTTTCCGTTATATAACCCTCTTTAAAAATGAAAACGCAGGTAAGGGAAAGCTTGACATAAAGCTTGAGATTATTAACAAGACACAGGATTTCCTTGATTCTAGGCTTCCTAATTGGCGTAGCAATAATTATCTTCTCTATTCATCGGGATGGCTAAAGAAAAGGCTTCCGCTTTTTACAAAGAGAAAAAAGATGATCCGCCTTACCAAGCTTCGGGAATACATGCCCAATAGGATATATGATACATTGAAGCGTCTTAGGAATTTATTTGCTAAGCTTAATAGATTCAGAAAAAGTAAGAGTAAGCTTGCCTTGATAAAGAAGAAGCTCCCTTTTATTTCTGTCCTGATGAGGAGGGGGCCGGTTTACTATACCCATCTATATGAGAAGCTAGAAGTTCTTTCTAAGGATATACTACTAGAATCTAAGCATGGGGAGGATCTAGCAGGCAATATATTTGCTCTTCTTAAGGAGCTATCTAAGGATAAATATAAGGATTATAAGGTGAAGCTAGCTATGGTAACAGAATATAAGGCAAGCTTTAGGAAGCTTCTTGAAAGCTACGATATTAAGAATGTAGATATGATAGAGATATATTCTAAGGACTATGATAGGGCATTGGCATCTGCCAAATATCTGATTACAGATACAAGCTTTCCGCCTTATTTTATAAAGAAGAAGGAGCAGGTATATCTTAATACCTGGCATGGAACACCCCTTAAGGCCATGGGAAGAATAGTTCCCCATAGAGAGTATGCCCTAGGTAATATTCAACGTAATTTCTTAATTGCTGATTATCTTCTATTTCAAAATGATTTTTCAAGGGATGTATTCTTACGTGACTATATGATAAAGGATATATACCCAGGAAAAGTTCTGGTATCGGGCTATCCCAGAAATTCAGCCCTACTTAATGATGCACGCAGAGAGCAGATAAGAATAGACTGTAATCTTGAGGGTAAGCAGGCTATAGTATATATGCCCACATGGAGAGGCCTTCTTTACCAGAAGGAAACAGACAAGCAATTAAGGCAGTTGGAGCAATTCTTCATAGACATAGACAGTAAGCTTGGTGAATCTGATATCATTTATGTAAAGCTCCATCCATATGTTAAGGATAGGATGGATTTCTCTGGCTACAGCCATATAGAGGAATTTCCAAGCATCTACGAGACATATGATTTCCTCTCTGCCACCGACGTGCTTATTACTGATTATTCCTCTATTATGTTCGATTATGGAGTTACCAAGAATAAGATGATCCTATTTACATATGACAAGGATGAATATCTAGAAGACAGAGGATTATATCTTGACCTTGAGGAATTGGGCTTACCGATTACTGAGACCGTGGATGAGCTAATTAGTGAGCTAAGGACTGAGAATAAGGAGTACGAAAAGTTTTATGATAGATTTTGTATTAATGATAGACTGGATACTCCTAAGCGAATCTGCGACATCTTGCTAAGAGGCGGGGATGACAAGGGGAAGGCTATAGTTTCTGATAGTGACCTTAAGGCTGAAATCATCAAATCGAATGATAAGAAGAAGGTTCTTATATTCATGAAGGGCTTTAAAAACGATATAGAGACCATAAATAGAATTAATATGATTAATTCTATCGATACTAAGCATTATGATATCTATATCTGTATGAAGACTGATGAGCTTAAGAAGGATACACATTTACTTTCTACGCTTAGGACTGATATCTCATATATGCCAATAATGTATGAGATAGGCTATAGACGTTCTGAGTATTTTAAGATAAAATTCCTGGGTAGGATAGTTAAGAATAAAGCCTTCAGTAGATGTGCAGATAAGATTATGAGCCGTGAAAAGAGAAAATACTTTGGAGATGCTAGCTTTGATTATGTAATTCATCACTCATGCTTAGAGCATATGGTTCTTCATCTATGCCTAATAAGCGGTGATAAGGTCATATATAACTTCAAGCATTTCAGTAAAAGCCTATATCAGAAGAAGAGAAAGTATAGAAGGACTATTAAGTATATCCTTAAGCAATTTCCTGCCTATGAGGCTGTCATTGCAGGGAGTGCATCAAAGTCTCTAAAGCTTCAGGGAGATAATATTATCTATAATGATGAAGCGGGCTTTTCTGTGAATAATATACTTAATGACTTGGAAGGACATGGGAATGGAGGTGCATTATGAAGGTAGGCGTAATCACATTTCATAGTGCCAATAATTATGGTGCGGTATTGCAGACCTGGGCATTACAAAAGGTACTAAAGGATTTAGGTACCAAGCCTGGTGTTATTAATTATCACCCAGATATTATTGATGGACTATATGATCCTATGAAGCTAAAGAGGGGGTTTGCTCGCAATTTACTTCGATGTAAGCTCTATATTAGAAACAGAAAAAGCCTCATTCGATATAATAAATTTCAGTCTTTCCTTAAGACTAAGCTCAACCTAATAGGGGATTATCGAACCTATAAGGAGCTTGTGGATGCTAAGCTTAATCTGGACGCATATATAGTGGGAAGTGACCAGGTGTGGAATCCCACACATATTGGTGGTTATAATCCTGCTTATTATCTGGAATTTGCCGAAGCCTCTAGTAAAAGGATATCCTATGCTGCAAGCTTGGGGACCGACTATATAGCAGCTAAATACAGGAACGAGATGGAGCAAGCTCTTAAGGCCTTTACGGCAATATCTGTTAGAGAAAGAAGTGTTCAGACTGGGATTAGCGAGCTGGCAAGAAAGTCAGTGGAGGTTGTACTTGATCCGACTCTTCTACTTGATAGGGATGATTATGATGAGATAAAGGTTAAAAGCAAATATAAGGGGCCATATATTCTGCTTTATTCAATTGAGAAAAACCCTGAGCTTATGGACTTTGCTAATAAGATATCGGTTGCTCTTGGTATGCCCATACTACAAAGAAGGCCATCAAACGGCTTGATTAATCAGATGGAGCCCTTCTATACATCAGACGCAGGTGAGTTCCTAGGACACATAGAATCGGCGTCCTATGTTATAACCAATTCATTTCATGGGACAGTATTTTCTGTTTTGTATGGTAAGCCCTTTGTGTCAATGCTCCATACGGATACCGGTAAAAGGACCGAGGATCTTCTAAAGGACCTAGGACTGTCATCCCATATACTACATGATATTAAGGACTTTAATAATTTTGATATGTTTAAGCTAGATAATATTGAAGAAACAAAAGATAATATAATGAGTCTTAGGGAAAGGTCAATGAGCTTTCTTAAAGAATCATTAGGGATTTGAAGTGTGAAGGCAGACTTATGAAAGAAGGGAGAGGGATTGTATCATGAATAATTATAGGCAGAGAGAATTTACAGAGCCGGGCCCCGTACTTGATAAAAACGGTTCACCCATTCCCGGTTATTCTACGAAGAGTATCTTAAGCTATAACAGGAAGGCGATTAAAGCACCTCCTTATAGGATTAAGGAATGGGATTTTTATCAGGTGACGGATGATAGGATGTGCCTACAGTTTACCGTTGGTCATGCCTCCTATGCGGGACAGATAGGTATCATGCTATTTGACTTCAGAAAGGGAGAAAAGCTAGCAGAGAAAGCTAGGTTTTTGGTACTTCCTTTCGGTTCCATGCATTTACCAATGGATGGAGAATCAGACCATGTAATCACCTATTGTAAGAAATCTGTTGAGATGCGATTCGAAGCTAGGGAAAACCAGAGGCGTCTTTACTGCAAATGGGATGATTTTGAGGCAGATATTCTTTTGACCAGACAGAATGAAAATTCCCTGGTCATTAATGTGCCCTTTGATGAATCACCAAAGGCCTTCTATTATAACCAGAAAATTAATTGTATGAAAGCGGAAGGCTTTGTAAGATATAACGGAGATTCAAAATATACTTTTTTACAAGAGAATTCCTTTGGCATTCTGGATTGGGGCAGGGGCGTATGGCCATTTCACAACGAGTGGTATTGGAGTAACGGAACCGGCTATATCAATGATAAAATATTTGGCTTTAATCTGGGCTGTGGCTTTGGTAATACAAGCATAGCTACTGAGAACATCCTCTTTTATGGCAATACGGTACATAAGCTTGGTGATGTAATGATTGAGCGGTCAGAAAATTACATGGATCCCTGGCATCTCTATGACAGGGAGGGAAGGTTGGATTTGACCTTGACCCCCACGTATGACCGTACTACCCGCACAAAGCTATTATGGGTGGACAACTGCTGTCACCAGATGTTCGGAGAATTCACTGGCAGGGCAGTTCTAGATGATGGAAGAGAGCTAAAGATAGACAAGCTGGTTTCATTTGCAGAACATGCAATTAATAATTGGTAGGACATTATAGACACGAAAGGAAGAATTATGCAAAACACATCAGGGCCTAAGGCTCTTACTGAATATATCTTACATCTTAGTAAAGAAAAATCCAATAAATCATTCTTAATTCTCTTGGTACAGGGAATATTAGCAGGAATGTATATATCAATAGGAGCTATCGCATATTTTAAGATTGCGGCATCTGTCGCTGATCCCGGACTCGGCGCCTTTCTTGGTGCCCTTATCTTTCCCCTTGGCATTATTGCAGTACTTCTTATGCAGGCTGAGCTATTTACCAGCGACTGTATGGTTATGACAGCCATCTATGCAAGACGCACCAAGATAAACAAAATATTCAAGATATTGGGACTAATACTTATTTTTAATGTTATCGGCTGTATATTTATTGCTTATTTAACTAATGCATCAGGCATTTTTAATGACCAGGTAATGGAGCTAGTCAAAGCCACAGCAATAAAAAAAGCCTATATGCCATTTGGCAGGCTTTTAGTTAGCGCAATACTATGTAATATAATAGTATGCACCGCTGTGTGTCTAGCATATAGCTGCCAAAGTGAAATAGCTAAGATAGTAGCTTTATGGCTTGCTGTCGTAGTCTTTACCGTATCAGGAACCGAGCATGTGGTAGCCAATGCTTATTATCTATTTGCCGCTTATTTTGGAGGCGTAGGTATTGAGCTCACCGATATATTATATAATCTACTGGTATCAGGCCTTGGAAACTTTATCGGAGGCGGAATAATCGTCTCCGGAGTAAATTATATACTAGCCTATAAAGACATAGAAAAACATTTTTTAAGGTAATTACAATTTAAGGCAGATAATCATAGCTACGGAGTGGTTAGAACTTCAATAATCTTATAGCCTTGAGCCGTAAGATCAAATATAATTGTTCCATTCACGATATCTAAGCTTTCGTTGGTAATCATATCCCTTGCATAGGTGGGATGGAAGCGGCCTAAGTCTAGGCGTGTGAAGACTCCCTCATCCTTATCCATATTTACGGATACGACTATTAGCTTCTTGCTATCATATCTAGCAAAGGCAAAGCAGGATTTATAGCTATAGATTACTTGAAAGTCTCCATCTATAAGGAGACTATTGTTTTGCCTAAAAGCTATCATTCGCTCATATATAGATAAGATTTCTTTGTCTTCCTTACCCCATGGATATGCCATACGGGAAAAGGGATCATTATAGCCCTGCATTCCCGCCTCATCACCGTAGTAGATACAGGGAACACCAGGTAGTGTCATCTGAAGTAATATTACATTCTCCAGACGTTTCTTGGCTAGTTCTAAGGTGGATTTGCTAAGCTCATATACCGCCATCTCATCCTTGGAAATCTTATTTCTATCAGGTACATCACCAAGCATGGTAAGAATTCGTTCGCAATCATGGCTGGACAGAAGGTTCATAAGCGAATAAAAGGCTTCTCTTGGATAGTTCTCCTGTAGAGACAGTATTCGCATGCTAAAGCTAGCTGCATCGCAGCCTTCACAGGAAAAGTCTATTAGAGCCTTCCTTAGAGGATAGTTCATTACAGAATCTAATTCATCACCCAAGAGATATTCACGCTGCTCACCATAGCTTATCTTGTTGGAAGCATCCTCCCATACCTCTCCTATAAGCACAGAATCTGGCTTTGTAGCTTTCATTTCCTTACGGATTAGCTTTATAAAGTCAGAGGGAAGCTCATCGGCTACATCGAGTCTCCATCCGTAGGCACCATACTTTATCCATTTATTAATTATAGAATCCGGTGAGGATATAATATAGTCAATATAGGAAGGCTCGGATTCATCCACATTTGGCAGGGTTTCAAAATCCCACCAGCTTTCATATTCTTCAGGATGCTTTGTGAAGCGATACCATTTATAATAGGGTGAATCCTTTGATTGATAAGCTCCAAGGGATGGATAGGAGCCCTCTTTATTAAAGTATTTACTGTCACTTCCTGTATGATTAAAGACACCGTCTAGGATTATATGGATGCCATAGCTTAAGGCTTCTTCACATAGCTTTTCAAAGAGCTCATTGCTACCGAACATGGGGTCAACCTCTTCGTAATCACCAGTATCATATTTATGATTGGAGAAGGCCTTGAATATAGGATTAAGATATATGCATGTAATCCCAAGCTCCTTCAGATAAGGAAGCTTCTTTATAATTCCATCCAGATTGCCACCGAAGAAATCATTGGCAAGGTACTGATCGGCACCAAATTGCTCTATCTTATAGTAAGGAGTATCCTCCCATTCACGGCGAATGATATCATCACGACCAGCACTAAAGCTATCCATATCACCCTTGAAAAATCTATCGGGAAATATCTGATAGATTATACTGCCCTTAAACCAATCCGGTGTCTTATAATCCCTCTTATAGACAGTAATCTGATAAGCCGGGGGTATCTTATTATAGGCTTTACCCAGACCTCCAAGGCTATCCTTATTATTACCGTAATAATAGGTGTGATTGTCTACCTCTACCGTAAAATAATAGAATATAAGTCCCGGTTCCTCGGGAATCAGTATATTGGCTTCATATAGACTTCCCTTAGCCACCATATGGATATAATGCATGGGAACTATCACCGGTTCGCCATCCCTGAATTTATAAATTAAGCTAATGGCTGCGGGAATTTTATTGGCTTTAACAAATAATCTAAGCCTGATATTACTTAAGCAAGGAACCGCTCCAAAGGGGGAGCGGTAGAGTATGTTTCTTGAATCATGTTCTATGACCATTTAGAAGCCTCCAAATGCCAAATGTTATCATTATAGTTTTTAATTGTCCTATCACTTGAGAAAAATCCGGCGGAAGCCGTATTTGTTATTGCCTTGTGCCACCATAGCTCGGTATTTTGAAAATCAGCAGATATCTTTTCCTGGGTCTCAGCATATGCACGAAAATCTCTGATAACCATATAGGGATCCGGCATGCCATAATCTCCAAAGAGGAGAGACTGATAAATGTCCTTAAAGCCCTCGGGCACGATATCAAGTAGGGGTCCTGAGATTAATTGCTCCAGTACCTGATTAAGCTCGGAATCGCTTGTGTATATTCTGTGTACCTCATCCGAATTATATTCGTATCTACTTTCAACCTCCTCTGAGCGAAGTCCAAAGATATAGATATTATCCCTACCCACCTGCTGGGAAATCTCCACATTGGCACCATCCAAGGAGCCGATTGTAAGGGCTCCGTTTAGCATGAATTTCATATTACCGGTGCCTGAGGCCTCCTTGCCGGCGGTGGATATCTGTTCTGAAAGATCCGTGGCAGGAATAAGCATTTCGGCAATGCTTACGCTATAATTTTCAAGAAAGACTACTTTTATCTTATTATTTACCCGTGAATCCCTATTGACTAACTCTGCTATGGCATTAATAAGTCTGATTATATTTTTAGCCCTGTCATAACCCGGTGCTGCCTTAGCGGCAAATATAAAGGTTCTGGGCGTAAAGGACCTATTCGGGTCCTCAATTATTCTGTTGTAGAGATATAATATGTGCAGTGCATTTAAGAGCTGACGCTTGTATTCGTGAAGTCTTTTTGCCTGTACATCGAATATGGAATGAACATCCACATCTATGCCGTGATGCTCCTTAATGTACGCGGCCAGCTTAAGCTTGTTCTTATATTTAATCTCAGCAAATAGCCATCTGAATTCATCATCATCTGCATATGCTCTTAGCTTATCAAGCTGGGTTGAATCCTTAAGCCAACCTCTGCCGATTCTACTGGAAATCAGATTAGAAAGCT
>LSQX01222217.1_pt1 | contig 10930 bp, 5 predicted proteins | sample 654561 | NCBI WGS metagenome assembly LSQX01 (sample SAMN04489861, study PRJNA283612) | anaerobic digester metagenome | isolation source: 4 biogas reactors fed with cattle manure at either 37C or 55C with and... | place: Denmark: Kongens Lyngby | collected 2014 | reverse complement strand
GGCGGGGCACAGGTCCCCGCCCTACAGTCCGAAAAGGCCGGCGGGGCACAGGTCGCCGCCCTACAGAAGACCAGCGCCTCCCGCGTACACTCCACTACCGCTCGCCACCAGTCCTCGGCCAGTTGTTCGGCGGCTCCGGGCGTGGGGGCCTGAAGTCCGTATTCCACATAGTGCCGGCCCAGGCTGCACCCATCGAGGGCGAAGACTTCGGCCCGGCACCCTGAAGTCCCCACATCCAGCGCCAGCACGGCCTCTTCGGTCATCTGATGCTCCTGTAGCGCAGTTGCGCACTTCATGCTTCCCCCTGACCATGCCGCGCCCCTCCTGAATTTTATGACAGGAGGCTCTTTGCCCCGGTATTGGTGTCAGTAGGTGAACTGACTGCCGATGTGGAAATGCCTGCCCAATAACCCGGAGGTGGATGTCTTGCTGCGCATCGCACTCATCGGAGGCTTTATCATCATGGCCGCGAGCATTTTGCTGGCGAATGGCAAGAACGCCCCGACGTACTATACGCCGGAGCGGGTAGCTTTCGGCCGGGAAAACGTCGAGAAGCAGGCGTGGGCGCAGGCTACGGTGTTGCGGCTGCGTAAGGGGGACACCAACAACTACTACACCGGCCGTGAGTTCGGCTCGGCGGATGGTTGCATCGCCCAGACCGACGACTTCATGTGGCTGCTGCAGCCGACTACCAAGATACCCCGGGTGCCGCCAAACCACGAGACCAACGCCCTCTGCCCTGTCCACGGGGAGAAGGTGCGGGCGAAGAATGCCTGGACGGCGTGGACGACGGACCCGATCGGGCATCCCTACAAGGTCCGCTGCCGCCTCGGTGGCGAGTGGTATCCCTCGAACGACTTCATGAATGGCGACCTGACCTCCGGCGAGTTTCCCGACGACGGCAGTGGCTGCCAGTATCAGGGTAAGACGTACCACTTCCTCAAAGAGTACGCCCACATGGCGTATGGCAACAACACGATCCCCTGCCTGCGCTCGCTGTCGCAGATGTGGCAATTGACTGGCGACAAGCGCTACGGACGCGCCGGGTGTATCCTGCTGGCGCGGCTGGCGACCCAGTACCCCAACTTCACCGACCGCAAAGACCGGCTCTTCTATGGCCCGTACAATGGCCGCGACCCGCACTACACGTGGAAGACCGGCGGGATGATCACCGATTTCATCTGGGAGAGCTTCTGCCTGGAGGCCACTGCGTATGCCTATGACGGGCTCTGGAGCTACATGGATCAGGACCCGGAACTGATCGCGTTTCTGAAGACCAAGGGCATGCCGATAGCGGATGGCAACGGCCTGCGCCGTTACATTGAAGAGAACATCCTGCGCGTCGGCATGCAGGCGCTGCAAAACGGCTTCATCGAGGGCAATGAGGGATTCTACCAGGCGGCGGCGATGGCCTGTGCGCTGGTGATGGATGACTATGGCGACGTGCATCCGAACTCGAAGGACATGGTGGATTTCGCGTTCCTCGGCAAAGGTCGCGCGGCGTATGCAATCACCAACACCACTAACCGCGACGGCTCGGGCCACGAGAGCCCTGGCTACAACTCGATCAAATTCGACTTCATCCGGGTGAACCGCCTGATGGAGGCGGTGCGGGAGCGCCATCCTGAGCTATACCCCGTTGAAAAGTACCCCGATCTCTTCGGCGGGCTGAAAGGACAGGCGCTGTTTGAGCATTTCATCGATCTCAGCGTGCTGAGCAGCAATCTGCCCTCGATTGGAGACGCCTGTGCCATTGCCGCGCCGGAGCGCCGCAAGCCGGGGATGATCTCCTATGTCACGAAGGAAAACCTTTATGGTTTCGGGCGTTTCGCCAGCCCGCGGCTCGCGCGGGCTTCGACCAAGACGGACGGCACGATGGCGCCGGGAGAATTGTTCGAGAAGTACCCGGAGGCGGAACTGAAGGCCGCGCTGCAGACGCCCGAGGCGCAGATTCAGTACCGCGACCGGCTGCTGGACGGCTACGGCGTCGGGATCATCGAAACCGGCCCGGCTGACATGGGCCATGCGGTTTCGATCAACTATGCGTCCATTCCGGGCCATCGCCAGTTCGACAACCTCAATCTTGAGATGTGGGCGCGCTCGCTCAACGTCCTGCCCGACCTCGGCTATCCCTTCACCTGGGACTATCGCCACTGGGACAGCGGGACGATGACCCACAACACGGTGACGGTGGATGAGACGGAGGCGGAGCGCAACATCGGCGGGCAGGCCAATCTCACCGCATTCAAAGACGGTGTGCACGTTCTCAGCGCGCGGCACGATCCTTACCCCTCAGTCATTGCCGGGGCCAATGATGCTCCTGCCAGTGGCGTCACGCGCTATGAGCGCACGACTGTAACCGTGGACACCGAAAACGACCGCTTCTATGTTGTGGACCTGTTCGCGGTCAACGGCGGCAGCCAGCACGACCAGGTATGGCACGGGCCGCTCACGCCGGTGCAACTGCCGCCGCTTAAGTGGGTGGAGCAGCCGACGGGGACGCTGGCGGGGCCTGAGGTGGCTCATGGGCAGAAGTACAAGGACCGCTGGGGCCGCGAGGCGCCGAACGTGCCTTGCTATGTCTCGAAGGTGAAGAGGGCCTCGCTGGCAGCGCCTGCGGTCTGCCACTGGGACTTCGGCCTGCCCGAGGGCGATCAGCTCAACCTGCACCTCGTGCCGCTTGGCGGCGCGGCAGAGCTGATCTCCGGCACCGGCCGCTCCCCGGCCAGACCCGCAGACTGGGGTCTCGATTACGTGTACCTGCGGCGTCCATCACCGGGTGAGAAACCCAACTATTTCCTGACGGTGCTCGATTCGTTTCAGAAGACGCCGACGGTGCAGTCGGTGCGCGTGGCGAGTGAGCAACCGCTAATGGTTGAGGTGACGCGGGCTGATGGCGCGGTCGATGAGATCACCCTCAGCACCCCCTCCGCGCCCAGCCGCACGACCGAGCCGCGAGGTCTCGGCGTGCGCTTCCTCTCCCGGCGCGACGGAGCAATTGTGAAGCAGGTCGAAGTCGGCTCAGCTGGTACGCCCGGCACTCCTGTCGGGCCGGGCTACGCTACCTCAACGGTCAAGGCAGTGGACTGGCAGAAGAATGAGATCGCCCTGTCATACAAAGCGGGGATGGAGCAAGACTTCTCCCCCGAGCGTTACCTGAGGATCTACAACTGGGGCCGCAGCGCGATGTATCGCATCCTGAAGGCTGAGCGGCGCGGCGATGAGTTATTGCTTTCGCTTGACTCGACGGCGCTGCTGTCGCAAGGGCCGATTACCAAGGCAGTCGATGACTCGCTCTTCATCGGCGACAGCCTGGTCTTTGCCAACGGCGCCGCTGACGAGAAGGGCCAGCTAAAGCAGGGAAATGACTATTTCGCCGGGAGTTACGTCTCGGACGGCGCGAGCACACTGCAACTGCAAGGCGCGGTCCGCGGCAACCCGACGCGGCTGTACCTGCGTGAGGGAAAGCCGCAGGCGGAGTTGGAGAAGTCTTTCGTTGGCAAGCCAGTCAGCATCTGGCAGTACGGCGTGGGGGATCAGGTGGAGATAGCACGTATCAAGTAAATGGCAGGTGGAGAAATGAGCATCGAAATCCGTTCTCTGTTCGCCGTGGCCCTGGTCCTGCTGGCCGGAACGGCACTGTACGCGCAGGCGAGCGAGCCTCCCCAGGTGCCTTTGTGCATGATCGGCGATAGCATTACGTGGGCGCAGGAAGGTGACTACTGGCGTCAATACCTCGTCGAGCAGATTCCGACGCTGGCGTTCGTGGGGACGCACACCGCCGCGCTTGGCTATTCTCACGCCGGGGAAGGCGGTAACAGCACGGGCGCCGTCCTGGCGCGTCTGGACGCGATCCCGGATTGCCCGAACTATCACCTGCTGATCGGCACGAACGACGGTCGAGACACCGACGAGGCCAGGCAGCAGGTGCTGGCCCAGGCTTGCGCCGACCGGATCGTGAAGATCGTGCAGGGACTGCTGGAGAAGCCGGGGACGCAGAAGGTCTTCCTCGGCAGCATCCTGCCGTGCCACCTGCCCAAGATGCCCGAACGCGACCAGACCAACAGCAAAGTCAACGCGATCCTGCGACCGCAGATCAGCACGCTCTTCCCCGACGGCCGCGTGGTCTGGGTCGAGTATGAATATCCCATCCGCGCCATCCGCAACTGGGGCCCCATCATCGAGCTTCACCCCACGCGGACCGGCTACCGGCTGATAGCGACGATCCTCGCGCAGGCTCTGCGGGATGAACTGAAGCTCGGCGATGCCATCAAAGCGCCCAAACCGGCAGCAGGCGCGGGCGTGCGCGTCACCAACCTGTGGGGTGAGGGCAAGACCAGCGAGCCGATCATCGCCGGCTGGTATACGATGTCCTTCGACGTCACGAGCGCAGAGGCGGCTGCCTCGATTACTCTGACCGGCGAGGGAACCGACCCGAAGAAGATTGGGGTGCTGAAGTTCGATCTTCCTGCGGATTGCGTTGGCAAGCGCGTGACGTGGAACCTGATGACGGGGTATGCGGGCTATGGTTACACCAATGGGGTCCTGACGCTGACAACTGACAAGTGCAATATCGGCCGGATTCTGTTCGAGAAGAAGCGCCCCTCTTCGCTTGCCTCTGTCTATGGCACGGGAAGCTATCTGGACACGACCAGTCCTGTCGCCCTCGGAGAGTTACTCGAGAAATAGGAGCATCGGCAGGAGAACGTCAGGCAGATCGCGAATACTGGTGTATCTGTTGGTCAACCGTCAAGGAGAATGAGCATGAAACGCGGATTTACGTTGATCGAACTGCTCGTCGTGATCGCCATTATCGCGATTCTTGCGGCTATCCTGTTCCCCGTTTTCGCCAAAGCGCGAGAGAAGGCGCGCCAGGCGTCGTGTCTGTCGAACGTCAAGCAGATTATGCTCGGTGTGCTCCAGTACGCTCAGGACTATGATGAGACGCTTCCTTCGTATCGAGTCGTCAATGCGCTCTACCCAAGCGTCTGGTATGACCGCGACAACGGCGCGGCTAATGACCGCCACTTCTGGCTACAGCAGATCGAGCCCTACACCAAGAACCTGCAGATATTCTTCTGCCCCAGCCAGTCTGGCATGGGTCAGGGCGTTACCTCCGGCGGCAAGATGTATCCCAACTATTGCTTCAACGGCCAGGCCAGCCGGCAGCGTCTGGCAGTATTCTCCAACAGTGCGCAGAAGATCATCATCGGCGATATCGGCCTGCGGGATGCTGCGCGCACCCCTCCGGGCTACCTTGAGAACTGGTTCATCAACACGGACCCTTCGCCGAACTGGATGCAGTACTTCTGGTGGTGTGAGGCCCACAATGGTGGCGGTAACTACGGCTTCCTCGATGGACATGCCAAGTGGCTGGGCGCCAAAGACGCGGCTTTGGGCCCTGTCGTAGCTACCGGCACCACTCTGCCGGGAGATCAGACCGGATACTGGTTCGCGAACTAACAACCAACTGACTCATCGCGGTATGCCAAGGACGTACATTTTGCTTCAAGATGGGTGACTGGGTATGAGACGCGGGTTCACTTTGATCGAGTTGCTCGTTGTAATCGCCATCATTGCCATTCTGGCGGCGATTCTCTTCCCTGTTTTCGCCAAAGCGCGAGAGAAGGCGCGCCAGTCCAGCTGTCTCAGCAACGTCAAGCAGCTGTGCCTCGCCTCGCTGTCCTATGCGCAGGACTATGACGAGCGCCTCATGATGCGCTGGCAAGGGTCCGATACGGCATTCCGCGTTCCCAGCATGGTGATGCCGTACATCAAAAGCTCGCAAATCTTCAAGTGCCCAAGCTGGAGTACGCCCGTAACGCAGACCGGCATTGGCGCCTATGACCTGTCATACACATGGCCCGGCGGCGCACCCGCCCATGAACTGGCCACCACGGGCAGCGTTCCGTGCAGCATCTGCGGCAAGGTCTGCTCGAAGAATTACTTCATCTGTGACGGCCATAGCGCGTACTCCCTGGGGAGCATCGACGCGCCGGCCAGTCTTATTCTCATCTACGAGTTGAAGGAAGGGGCCGGCGGCACCGACCACGATGCGCCCGCAGGCGGCATCCACGGCTTCTACAACGCCCGTGCGCAACACCCCAGCTTTAACGTGCACAACGACGGCTGCAACTATGGTTTTGCTGATGGCCATGCCAAGTGGATGAAAGTTCCCCCAGTGGGTTTGTGGACGCCAAGCTCCGACGACGACTAAAGTCTCTCATTGCTCTGCTCGTGTGGAGAGGCGCCACTACCGGTGGCGCCTCTCTGAGTGCCTGCAGTACGTCAATGCGGCGGCGAGACTGCCGCTACCGACCAGGAGTACACGCCATGTTTCGGAAATCGCTGCTGACGATGATGCTGTTCTCACTCTGCCTCCCGGCACTCGGACAGGCCCAAGTGTGGCGCTGGGATACGGACGGAGATCTGGAAGGCTGGACTGCGGGGAATTTCCAGTCTGTCGAGGTGAAAGGCGGCATGCTGCGCGCCGTCACCAAGTTTGATCCCATCCTGGCTTCCCCGCCGCTGAATCTTGACGCCTCGCGTTACAAAATCATCGAAATTCGCGTTCAGACGGATGTCAGTGATGGCGGCGAGATCTTCTGGCATGGCCCCGGTGAGGGCTTCACTGAAAAGAAGATGAGCCGCCACGCTTTGGCGGCCTCCGACCAGCCCCGCGTGTACCGGATGGACATGAGTGCCTACCCGTCATGGCAGGGGACAATTACCGGTTTGCGCCTGGACCTCGTGGATGCGGCCGGCGCGACACTGGCGCTGGACTACGTGCGTTTGCTGGACCGCTCGCTCGGCGTCGCCCCCAACGCGAGCTTTGAAGACGACTTTGACAACAATCAGCGGCCCGATGGCTGGACCGCGCAGGCGGCGGAGTTCCGGGTGGCGGAGAGTCACGCCACTGAAGGCACCCGCTCGGCGATGGTAGCGACCGGAGACCGGCCAAGCGCGACGCTTCAGACGCGAGTGCCGCTCGCACAACTGGGGAGATACCATCTGGAGGCGGATCTCGCGCTTGAGGGGACGCCTAAGCGCGTCCACGCGAAGTTGCGCTACTTTGACGTTTTTGGCAAGCCTTTGACCGACAGTCCCTCTATCATCGAAGCGGGGGCTTTGGGGGCCACTGCGAAGCTGAGCGGTGACTTCGATGCCCCCGCGCTGGCGGCCGCCGGCGACCTGACGCTGACCATCGAAGGGGCGAAAGTGCGCGGCTGGTGGGATACGGTGACGGTGACGCACCTCTACGAATACCCCGACCTGTCCAATGCACCTTTGGAGACCTGGCGCTCCAACTGGATCTGGGCGCAGGCAACCGCTGGCAAGGAGAACGTGCCTGCCTACTTGCGCAAGACATTCGACGTGCCGGTGGCAGTGGCGCAGGTTCCGATGGCCAAGGTTCAGGTGACGGCCGATGACACCTATCAGATGTTCGTCAACGGTACGGAGATCACCGGGAGCAGCGACGTTGACGGCTGGCGCACCCCGGAAATGGTGGACCTCAAACCCCACCTGAAGCAGGGGGCAAACGTCATCGCAATTCTCGCCCGCAACATCGGGTCTGCCTCCGGCGTGCTGCTTGAGGGCGCGGTGCAATGGCCTGACGGTAGCGTCGCGGTATCAACCGACGGCACTTGGAAGGGCGCTGGCGAGGCGCCCGAAGGCTGGGCCTCCCCCACCTTCGACGACACCGTCTGGCCGGCTGCCAAAGTGATTGCAGAAGCCGGGCGCGAGCCGTGGGGCCATGTCCCTTACGAGTATCTCGGCGCGCGTGAGAGCGTGAGGCTGGTAAAGGCGGAAGTCCCGCGCGAGGCCGCTGCCGGTTCACAGATCACGATCCGCGCGACCATCGACCACCTGCCGCAGGAGGCAAAGACTGCTCCGCTACGGTTTGCCCTGCTCCGCAACGGAGAGATGATCTCGGGGAGGGCCTTCAGCAGCGGCATGGTCAAGCGCTCCGGGGCTGGCTACGAGTTGGGTCCGATCAGCTTTACGCTCACGCGCTTCCTGCCAGCGGGCATGTACCAGGTCCTGCTGGGCTACCCGCGCACGGAGTACCAGAGCGGGCGCGGCGCGATCATCGGCACGATGCGCGTCAGCCGGCCGCGAGTGGCTGAGAGGCAGCCGAAGGTCGAGATTAAGCCGCATGGCGGGTTGCCGACGCTGCTGATTAACGGGCAGCCGGTCTCGTTCATGCACTACCTGGAACTGGCCAACGGGGCTGCGCGCATCGGCAATATGGCAAGCAACGGCCTGCACCTGTACGAACTCAATGCCGATGACATTGGCTGGCTGGGCGAGGGCAAGTTTGACTACAGCAAGTGGGACCGCAAGGTGCTGGAACTGCTGACTTACGACCCGCAGGCGCTCATCATGCCCACGTTTGACATCTCCGGCCTGCAGCACCGCTGGTGGATGGATCAGCCGCGGAACGATACTGAGCTATGCCGCACCGAGAGCGGCAGCACCAACGTGGGCATCTATGGCTCTGCGGGCAAGATCATCTCCATCGCCTCGCAGGAGTGGAGAAAGATCAGCGGCGATGCCGTCGCCCGCTTCACGAAGCACTGTATGAGCGCGCCCTATGGCACGCGCATCATCGGGTATCAGCCATGTTCGGGCGTGAGTTGGGAGTGGCAGCATTGGGGCTCTGTCGGAGCTTTTGATCCGGGCGATTACAGCGAGCCGATGCAGGCCGAATTCCGCAAGTGGGTCCAGAAGACGTACGGCGGCGATCTGGCGAAGCTCCGGGCGGCATGGAAGCAGCCGGAGGTAACCTTTGAGAGCCTCAGGATCCCGTCGGTCGAGCAGCGCGATGGCCCGAAGGAGACTGTCTTCCGCGACCCGGCGCAGTGGCAGTACATCATCGATTTCTACAAGTTCTACCAGGACGTGATGGTCGATGGGATCGAGCATTACTTCCGCATTGTGAAGGACAGCAGCGACTGGAAGACCATCGTGGGGACGTACTACGGCTATGAACTGACGATGCTCAGCGGCGCGCGGCGGGCCGGCGACGCGGGGCATTTCGCGCTGCTGAGGCTGCTGAAGTCAAAATACTGCGACTTCCTGATGTCGCCGCTGGACTACTCGCATCGCTTTGTGGGAGACACCTACACTGTGATGGCCCCGATTGGCTCCGTCAACGCTCACAACAAGCTGTGGGTGCTGCAGGCGGACCTGCGGACGCATCTGGTCACCCAGGCCAACCAGCGTGGCCACGGTTCGCCCGACACGCTGGCCGGGACCGTCAGCCAGCTTCAGCGCGCCTATGCCATCGGGAACGTCAAGGGCGCTGTGACGCAGTGGTATGACTTCAGTCATGGGTGGATCGCTCGCGACCCGCGCCAGGGGCAGGTCATTGGCAAGCTGCACGAGATCGACAAGCAGTGGGTGAAGTGGCCTGAGCGCGGACCTGACGCCAACACCGTCGCCGTTGTCGTCGACGAGGACAGTCCGGCGGCGTACATGAGCCATGAGTTCAATGTGAATACGTGGACAGTCTACCAGCAGAAGGCGATTTTCGAGCGCATGGGCGCGGCGTTCAACTTCTACCTGCTCAAGGACGTGATAGCGGGGAAAGTCCCCAAGTCGAAATGCTACTTCTTCCTGAACTGCTACAAGATGAGCGATACCGACCGGCAGTGGCTGGTGAAGAACCTGCAAAGCGACGGGCGGACGCTGGTGTGGCTGTACGCCCCGGGTTATGTCAACGATTCCAACCTCGACCGCGCCCGGATCAGCGAACTGACGGGGATGCGCATGACGCAGCGCGACGAGCCGACGACGTGGCGTATGAGCTTCAAGCCGGGCAGCGCTCTGGGCCAGGACGTGATGGACTGGCCGCAGCCGAACCTCAAGCTCACGCCGACCTTCTCGCCGCAAGCTGACGGGGCCACAGTGGAGGCCGTGTACGAGGGGACAGACATCCCAGCGCTCGCGGTGAAGCGGATGCCGAACTGGACCAGCGTCTACTCCGCCGGGCCGCTGCTGTCGCCGTGGGTGGTTAAGCGCATCGCGCAGCAGGCGGGCGTCCCGGTGCCGGTCGAGGGAGTGGAGCCATCGTACGTCAGCCGCAACCTGATCGGCCTGCATACCGGCGTAGCACGCACGGAACGCCTGCATTTCGAGCGGCCAACGAAGGTCACTGACCTGATGACAGGTGAGGTGCTTGGGGCGAAGGTGACGGACCTCGAGGTCAAACTGACGGACGAGCAGACGCGGCTACTGCGGATTGAGGAAGTGAAGTAGCGGCTCGGTCATTCACAAGAACCGAAATGGCGGATCGGTCTTCTGCAGACCGATCCGCCATTTCTGCTTGTGAATGACCGTACGGCTGCGGAAGCTACAGCAGCCCCTCAAACAGCGACATCTGCTCGCGCAGGCGGGTCATCTGCTCCTCGGTTTCGGCCAGGCGGCGGCGCTCTTCCTCTACGATCTCCGGCTTGGCGTTGGCTACGAACTTCTCACTGCCGAGCTTGCCCTCGCTGCGCTGCTTGTTCTTCTGCAGGTCGTCCATCTTCTTTTGTAGCCGCGTCAGTTGCGCCTGCGGGTCCTCGATTGCCCCCGCCAGTGGCAGGATCACCTGCATGCCCTGAATCGTTGCGGTCAGGGCCTTGTCCTGGCAGGCAGGGACGCCTGCCCCAATGTACTCGATGCTCTCCAGCCTCGCCAGCGCCTTCATGCCATGCTCGACCTGTTTGAGCACATGCTGCTTCCCGGTGTCGCCAGCGACGGTCACCGTGATCTTTTGCTGCGGCGGCAGGCCAAGCTGCGCGCGCCACGAACGAATCTGGTTCGTGATCTCCATCACCATGGCCATGTCGGCCTCCGCCTGCGGGTCACGGTGGGCGGGGTTAGGCAGCGGGTACCGCGAGAGCGCGATGCTGCCTTCGGCGGGTGGCGTTGCGGCCTCCGG
>LSQX01399643.1_pt1 | contig 10931 bp, 9 predicted proteins | sample 654561 | NCBI WGS metagenome assembly LSQX01 (sample SAMN04489861, study PRJNA283612) | anaerobic digester metagenome | isolation source: 4 biogas reactors fed with cattle manure at either 37C or 55C with and... | place: Denmark: Kongens Lyngby | collected 2014 | reverse complement strand
AGACGTTGCCCGTGAAGGCTGGGTGGGTGTCCAAAAAGCCGCGGCGGTCATTAGCAAAATGCAGCCTGTCATGTATGCAGGTATCATTTTGATAATCGCCGCAATTGTCATGAGTTATTTTCAAGCGCGCTACCCTAGCCGGTTTACGCCCGGACTCAAAGTGATTGCGCTAACGTTTTGCGCTGGACTGGCTTTAACCGTGCTGCCAGCTTTGACGCAAGACCGCACTATACTAATCGGTAGCTTGTTTGCCGTTTTGGCAATCGTGCTAGCCTTCATTTTTTCGCGACAATTTGATAAATAAGAAAGACTAATATTTATGAGTAACAAAACTGATCCAAGAAGCCTGTTTGTAGGCAATCATTTATGTATTGCTTTCGAGGGCCAGATTATTCCGTCGACCGGACAGAAGGTCGATAAATTCAATATCCCAACCATGGATATTCTGGATGCCGATGTTTGGCAGAAACCGGGTGATATAAATGATGTTGACCTTAATCCAGAGCTGGAAGAGGTCGAATTGAAGATACCTGATCCGGTCATTATGAAAGTGGCAGATCAAGTTGTCACTAGCTACAAACAGGTTTACGCTTTTGCTTTAAACACTGTTAATATCGCCGCGCTAGAAGTTGTTTTCGGCACGCAGATTGACCCTGTCACGGGAATTGGGAAGCTTGGCTCGCGACCCATGCCAAAGGTTTGGGCAGTCTGGCAGGCTGTCGACCCAGCCTTGCAAAAACGCATCATTGTAAACTGCTGGGGTGTCTTCCGTCAGGAGGGCAGCACCCGTTTTGGCGACAATGATTTTACCAAACCTAACTTTAACCTTTTTGAGTTGGAATCCCCGCTTAATAAAGTACAAATTCTTTAAATTATGATAGTTAAATTACCAATCCAAGGTATTGATGAGACTGAGGTTTATCAGCCGATGCCAATGCGCATTGAATTGCCGTGCAGCGCCCCTCTTGAGCGCGGAATTGTCTGCGGCTATTCAGGTGGGCAAGCTTTTCCGAGTGGTAGCTCTGGAGCATGGCTAGTCTCAGCCGAGGCATCCAGAGAGACTGCCTCAGGTCACGTTTGTCAGTTTGACCTTTTTGGCCAAATTTGTTGGGGAACAGTGGCAGAGGGCGAGTCAATTGAAATAGGCGATCCTGTTTTTTCGGACGGAGACGGTAAACTCAAAATAGATGGAACGGGTATCTCCGGTCGAGCTCTGGAAGCTACCACCGAGTCAAAACGCATCATTGCCTTTTTAACCATGTGGGAAAACACGCAACTGCTTTAAGTTATGAGTGATACGATTATTTCTACTCCAATCCAAGGGCTAGGGGTGAGCCCAGGCGAGCTTGTCGCTCCTGCGCTTCCCTCTGACAAGGTGTTTTCAAAGCCGTATACCGGCGAGTTTAATTTTACTGGTCTTTTGATGGAGGCGCACTCAGAGATGGGTTTTTACCCGTGCGGGGCAACGTCCACTGGCGATGTTGACCCTGACGGTGGCGAGCAACCGCCGCTTGCAGTGTGCGTCAAATGCCATGTTGCTGACGGCAAAACAACCATGGAAGGTCGCGTTTTGGGAATTTATGGCAAGAGCGTTTTCCGTGTACAAAGTACAGATAATTTTGAAATAGGCGACAAGGTCTTTTCGGACACCACAAACGGCGTGCAAAAAGCTGGCGAAGGTGGCGATTTTAGAATCGGCAGGGCCCTCAGCGCTAAAGGTGAGGGGCTCGGTTGGGTAACGATACAAACGCATCTCGCTAAAATTACTTAAGAGCAAAGGCTATGTTACATCTTACCGCGAGCCGCCCATCGCTTCCTGACGAGCCGTAAGGGTCGCTTTATATTTTAGATAATCCTGCGGATTGTCTGCCCAGAGAAATTAATTGGCGAGAAGCCCTTGAGCCGGAGCCGCTCTATAGCCGCGATCTGGCTGACCGACCGATGCCGGGGGATGACAACTATTTTAAAGACCCGATGGAGCCAGTGTTTGGCGATATTGATGAGGGGGCTGGGAACGGTGCGGGTGAGGAGGAGCCCGGCGGGAATGGCAACGGTAACGGCGAGCCTGTTGACCCCGACGCGCCCGGCGGAGCTGACAATCCGCATCCAGATGATGTGGGTGAGCCGGATAACCCTGAGAACCCCGATAATCCGGCAAATAACCCTGCCGCTGAATTTTTTATTGATACTGGCAACAAAGACCCAGTTTTTAATTTATGGGCAGGCGCAGCGGTTTGCGCAGCCGCTCAGAACGGATGGATTGTACAAAACCCAACCTCGGATTTTGCGTACAAAGCTGAGCCGACCGAAGGTTGCTTACAAATCTACGCAGAAAACTGCATGCTGGCGATTGTAGCCGCCGTCAAGTTGGTCTTGAAGGATGGTGTTGACCCGGGGAGCCCCAACGCCATCGAAAGCCGCTTAATCACAGTAAAATGCAGTGGGTTCCCCGATTTGAAAATCGAATGCAAATTGGGTGTTGTGAGATATGCCGTTTTTAGCGGCGTTGGCACTGTAGTCCCGCTTGAATTTGGCGATTTTGAAGGGATGGAAAAACATTTTTATCACGATGGGCCGCAGTGGAGTCGGACGGCCAAGCGAATTTTAAAAATGCCGCAGTTCGACGGGTTTCGTTACGCTTTTTATCCAAAGCTCAAAAGTGTTTTGGAGCCAACTAAATGGGAGTTAAGCGATGCTCCGACTGAGTCAAAGCTCTGGGCAGGCACCGCAACACTGGAAGAATTTTAAGAAACTATGAATAAAAACATTAATCAAAAAATAGCTGATAAAAACAAGACTATTCTCGGTCAAATTTACACAGCCACGATAATCAAACGCGAAGAAGTAGACGGCCGCGTTGTAACGACCGCCGAAGAAGTTGACCTTGAGCTAAACCCTATCCCGATTGAGCAGTGGAAGTTTTTGCAAAATACGCTAACCACCTCATTTGACAACGTGCAGATAACCATGATTTCTTTTACCACTGGCAAAGAGGCAGAATGGCTTGAAAAACACTTGCACGGTGATCATTTACAGCCGCTTTTTGAAGCGTGTAAGGAGATGAATAAGGGTTTTTTTACTCGATATCAGGCTGCGAAAGCCTTCGAGACCGAAATGAAAAACCTTCTGGGCTTGAAAGAGCCAGAGGAAGCCGTCCTATCAGACCAGGAGAAATCAGAAGAACCCCAGTCTTAAGTTTGGGTGAGTACGTTGCTCAAGCGGCTGATCGGCTGGGTGTGACAACGCGGGATGTGGTAAAAATGAGTCTGGATGAACTCTGGCTCTTAGAAGAAGCGCATGTGCGAAATCAGGCACTGGACGCCTCCCGGTTCTTCCATCCTTTAATTGGTTTTTTGGTAAAGGCTTTGGATTTTAGCAAAGACCAATCGGGTCAGGGCGAGGCTCGCCGCATCCAAAAAACGATGGAAGAGCTTGCAGAGTACGGACTTGAGAAAAAGAAAGGGTTTTAAAAAATGGCGACAAATAAGCATAAAGTAGAATTTAATCTTTCCTTGACAGGTCTGGCGGCGGTTGAAAAAGGCTTTTCTAAAATCAAGGGAACGCTCGGGAACCTCACCGGGTTCGCTTCCAAATTGACGCTGGGCCTAACAGGGCTGGGCGGCGCGCTGTCACTAGCCGGGCTTGGCGCTGGGATTAAGAATATTACTGATATGGCTGGCGGTATAAGCGACGTTGCCGCCCAAACCAAACTGACCGTTCGGGAGGTGACGATATTTCAGCAGGCGTTCAAGGATGCTGGTTTATCGACCGAAAGTTTGTCGATCGCTATTTTTCAGATGGACAAAAATCTGATCGCAGCGAGAGATACCGGCGGCGAGCTGGAGATGGTTTTTAAACGGCTTGGTCTAAATATCGAGGAGTTGACGGAGCTATCGACCGCTGAAAGGTTTTTAAAAATATCTTCTGCGATCGCCTCGCTCAGAAAGGAGTCCGAGAAGTCACGGGCTGCCATGCAGATTTTCGGCAAGTCTGGCGCTGCGATGAAAAGTATATGGGCAGATAACACCGCTTTTGCCTCAGCCGAGCGCCTGCTCGGTCAGATGCCGGCTCTGTTTGAGAAAAACGCTGCTCTCTGGGATTCAATTTCTGATTCAATCGGAAACGTTGGAATCAAATCCCAACAGTTTTTTGCCGGATTTTTAGACCAGAACGATACCGCTATCCGGCGAATACTGGATGCTTATGAATCGGTTGATTTAACAGGATTTGGCGCAAGAGTGGGTGCGAAGCTACAAGAGACGTTTGATAAGTTTTCAAAGGGAGATATCTGGGGCGGTGTAGTCTCAGGCATGAGCACAATCTGGCAGGGCTTCAAATCCGGCTTTGAGATTGTGACTGAGCTTGCAAACGCCGCTTTTCTGGATATTGACTTGCAACCCTTTTTTAAGGTGCTTTCAGCGGGGTTCGCGGAACTCGCCATTGAATTTCCAAAGCTATTCTGGACGCAGTTTTATAAAATAGGCGAGACGCTCGGCGAGAAAGCCGCTCAGGCTTCTCTTGAGATGCTTTCCGTGGCTGAGATAAAACAGCTCCAAAGAACGATTGCTCGAACTGAACAGCGAATCGCTTTAATCAAATCAGGCAGGGTAGTTGGCCGTGAAGCAGCGCGCTTGCCTGAGTATGAAACTGAACTCGCTCGAGCGAAGCGACGCCTTCCAATAGCCACTGAGGAGTTACAACAGCTTTATAAGCTGGGTGCCGAAGCTGAAAGAGCTAGAAGTGAAGAGTTTTCCAAAGCTATTCTGGGAGCGGTCTCACAACCTAAATCCAACCTTGCAGCCGTTTGGGAAGCCACTCAAAAGCGATTGGGTATAGGTGTAACCCCACCACTGACCTCCCCACCAGTAAGTGAAACTTCCACAGCCGAGCTCGATGCTTCCTCTTACGACTGGCAGCGACGCATTGAAGAGCTAAACCGTGATATTCTGGACTCACAAAAACAGCTTAACGCTTTGCGTGTGCAGGATGTTGCTCTGGCGACTGAGCTTGAGGCAGTCATGCACCAGACGCGGTTGACAGATGCGAACTTCTCTTTGACTGAGCTTCAAAAATATCAAGAGAAGAAAACCTTGCTCACTGAAGAATCAAAGAAGCATGAAGAACAGATAATTCTACTCACGAGGCAGAACACCGAACTCGGGAAACAACTAACGGCTAAGAAGGAGCTTTTTGAGCTTTTGGCTGACCCTGAGCAGGAAGCGGCTTATGAGCGTGAAATTGCAATGCTTGAGCGTTCAATTGAGCTGAATAATAATGCAATTGAACGAATCCGCAACTACAGCGAGCTTTCAGCGTTTGCGCTTGGGCCGGAAATGACCAGCTTCTCAGCGCAAATTGAGCAATCAATACTCAGCCTGCAAAATGCTTGGGGTTCACTGGCGATGCAATCTGCTAACGTCTTTCGCCGGATGGCTGATAGTGCCACAAGTACTTTGGGCAACGCGTTCACTGGCCTGATTTTGCAGACTAAAACTTTAGGGCAAGCGTTCCAAGAGATGGGCAGAATGCTACTGGAGAGTATGGTTTCAGCGATTGCAGAGGTGTTTGCCCGTTGGTTAGTTTTAAAAGCTTCCATGGCAACGTTTAGCATCGGTGGCGGTGGTGGTTTCCTGGGTGGTATCTTTGGGTTTGCCGAGGGCGGCCGTATACCAGCCAGTCAAAAAATTATTCGTGTGAACGAGGAAGGCTCTGAGTATGTGGTCTCAGCGCGCAGCCCTCGGGTTAATGATGATTGGTTAGACTACGCTAATCAGGGAGGTCGCCTTGCTGACTTTGCAGCCGCTCAGGGTGTAGCGACCGCAGCCCCCGCAGCGTCAAAAACAGTGATTGTGCGCTCGCAATCCGAAATTAGGCGCGAGTGGAAAGAGTCTGGATTGATTGATTTTGTCAGGGATGGATTTTCAAAACGAGGACTAAACTATGCTTAAAATTACGAGCCCTGACACAATGCAGATTTTAGGCGCGGTGCCGGATTGGCAAAAAGGCATCGAGGTACAATTTAAAGCTCAAACTAGTATCGTGGAGTCTTTGAGCGGTAGAGAGTTTAGGTCAGCGCATTTTCACCGTCCACTTTTAACTCTAAACTTCTCAGCGATTAATCTTGAGCGCATCCTGAGCGGCTATTTCAGGCGTGTTTTTGAGACCCGTGGCCAAAGACCGATTGCAGTACCGGTCTGGGCAGACGCGGCGCATCTCCACGGTCTGACGCCAAAAGAGTCTAAAACTATTATTTGCGAGGCGCGCAACCGTCTATTCCCGTGGTTTCGGTACGTCATTATTTGGTCTAGGCCGTTTACTTACGAGTTAAATTCAATCGAGAGCATCGGGGAGGGTGTAGTAACCTTGGGCCGCCGAACTCTGCAAGAGTACAAGCCTGGTTCTGTTCTGGTTCCTCTTGCGTATGGCGCGCTCTCAATCCCAGAGAGCGTCTACAAAACGCCAACGGTATCCACTGTCCCAATAACTTTTAACGAGCAACCAGGCATCAATTATTTCGGCGCCGCATCCTCTAAAACTGGCACATCCACAATTGGAGAGATCGAGGCTTGGCTCAGTTCTCAGCCAGGCATCGCTTTAAATCAAAATTACAATGTATTTTCAGCGCAGCCTAATTTTACAACAGATTTGCGGCATGGTGCAGTGGATGACCTCTCTTTTCAGCCGCTCACAGGCGGCGTTGCAACCCCTTATATCGCGTATCAATTTAATCGCCGAACACTTAAACTTGACTATACGGTAGATAGATATGGTCTCCAATATATCCTCCGTCATTTCACGCATCATGACGGGCGGCGCGGCTCATTTTGGGTGCCAACTTGGACGGCTGATTTTTCTGTGGCTGAGACCGCCGAGGCAGGGGCGACCCGTTTTAAGGTGCGTCCCTCAGGTATTGAGCAGATGCCAGATCGTTACCATGCTTTTTTTGTGATTCTGGATGGTGGTTTGCATTTGATTAAGGCGCAAGGTGCCGTGCGCGCTGGATGCGGCGAGGATATTCTGCTGGATACTCCCTTGCCTTTTACATTGCCAAAAGATACGCCTGTCTCAGGTGCAGTTCATTGTCGGTTCCGGCATGATGAGCTGCCTGTCCATTGCATCCATCCAAGCAGCGCTTTTACCGTGCAGTGTGATTTTATCGAGGTCGAGGATGTGCCTGCCGTGCTCTCAACTCAAAAGATCGCTTACCTTTACCGCGTGCAATGTGGTTATGAGACAACGCTTTGGGCAAATTGGCATGGTGCAATTAAGGCACGCGCAACCGTTTACGGCGAGGACGCTATCCATGTTTTCCGCGGTGGCGATATTATCCACGGCGGAATTGAAAACGCGGAAGATATGCTGGCCGAAGAAATTTCAGTGACCTTAAACGGTGCTGCAAGGGTGTTTGTTTTGCGCAATCGCGCGGCATCGGCTGAGATTGAAATTTATCGTGTTGACATGAGCGATTATGATGAGGGTGCCCCTCCGGTCGCAGAATCAATTTTTTGCGGGGCTGTTATGGATAGACGCGTCGAATCTCGCGGATCGACAGAATTAGTCTTATCCTCTCAGCTCCGCATTTTTAGACGCGAGGTTGGCAGGGTTAAATTGCAAAGGCAATGCAATCACATTCTTTACTCAGCTCCGTGCGGGCTCGATAAAACTACTTTTACTTTTGAGGGTGCGCCGATTGCGCTGGATGGCCATAATGCCGAGGTGTATATCTCTGGGCAAAATGCACAAGATGATGGTTACTTCTCTGGTGCCCTGATTTTACAGGGTGTGCGTCGGCACATCGTTTTAAGCGATACTAAACTGTCGGACAAACGCGCTTTTGTGACTGATATTCCGTTGCGAGACGCTGAGTTTTCGGTAACTTTATGGTGCGACAAAAGTATAACCGATTGCGGTGCTAAGTTTAATAATACAAACAACTTTGGCGGCTGTCCATGGTTGCCGAATAATAACCCGCTTGACCTAGTGCGGAATGATAGCTCTGGAGGAAAAAAATGAGTGAAACTTTTTTCAGTCTACTTAAAAACCGCAATGCGCTCAGAATTGAGATTGCAGGCTGGGCAGGCACCCAGTTTTTATATGATACAGCTGGGCGCGGCAAAAAAGGCATCTCAGCCGATTGCGTTAGTTTTCCTTTGGCTGTGTATCAAAATTTAGGGCTGGTCGATAAGGACCTTAAAATCCCTCCTTATACCTCAGTCAGAGGCGGTCGCGAGGAATACTTTAAACTGTTGAGTATATTAGACAGTCTGCCTGGTCTCGAGTTAATCTGGGAGCGCAGAGGCTTTTTTCTTAACCGCGGCATCCTTAGACTAGGTGATTTGATTGTCTGTTCCTCTGGGAGCGCAATCCATCATCTACTCATTTATGATGCCGCTGATATCGCGTGGCATTGCTGGCCAAAGTCAGGTGTAACCAAAACATCAATTTTAACCAGACATGTTTACACAACATCCAAACGAGTTTATCGGTTTAGATGAGAGTTTCGAGTGATATTTCAAGGGGCATCCCCCCCGGTAGGGTGCAAGACAAGCTGAGCAAACGTTATCAGCTTGAGGCTAAGTATTTAAGCGATAACGCTCAATCTGATCCAGTTAAAATTTTGTTTGGCCGCGACTTTTTGCCCATGACTTTATTGACGCCTGTATTTGATCTGTTTACCCGTGAGTCAGGGGGCGGCGGCAAAGGTGCCTCCAAAGCGGGCGGCGCTGGGCAAGAGGTCTATTACGGTGGTTTTGCAGCAGCGTTTTGCGTGGGGCCAGTCAAAGCTGTCCACGCTATTTACGATTCCGATACAGAGTTGCTTAGCTGGGCTGAGGAGGGTTTTCGGCTTGGCTATCATTCCGATACTGACATCTGGGATGCTACCGGTGAGTATAATATAGTTGAGGTGCCTGATTACGGTGTCTTGCGTTTGCATCGTGGTACTGATTCACAGCCGGTTGACCCAAGGTTTACTAACGGTAAACCAATCTTAATTGATCTGGATAACGAGGATTCCACTATTCCGGCGATGGCAGCGAGTCAAACTGGGTACCGTAATACGTTTTATGTTGTCGCTGATAGTTTTAAGCTGGGCTCCTCAAATATCACACCGAACCTGAGAATCGAGGTTTCTTGTCTGCCGCAAGCGTTTGTGGCTGACGCCGGAGAATTGCCCGACTGGTTTAAACTGACAGACGCAGAAGGTGACGTCTGGCCGCCGCTGATTATTTACGAATATCTCCGAAACGAGGCTTGGGGAGGGGCAGGATTAACCGCCGCTGACATTGATTTTGATTCGTTTCTCGCCGCCACAGAACAATGTATCACTGAGGGTGTCGCTATTACAGCGCTGCAAGACGCAGCTGGCACCACGCTCAGAGATGCAATCTCACAGGTGCTCCAATATTGCGACGGTGTCTTGTTTCTTGACCATGAGTCAAAGATTGCCCTTCGCCTTGTACGGACACCTTCGGACATCTCAAACCTGCCCGAAATTACAACGGCTGAGTTAGCTCAAGAGCCACTGATTAACTTTGGGGGTGCAGATGAGGCTTGGGGTAGGACAGAGATTGTCTTTTCTTCTCGGGTAGACTCTTATGAGACCACGGCAGAGGTATTTGAATCCCCGCGCTACGTTGGCTCGCCACTCAAAGAAATCAAAACTAATACGCTAAACCTACCCTTTTGCAAACAGCGTTTGCTGGCCGCTAAACTAGCGCGCAGGTTTGCCGCGGCTGGCGCTGAGCCAAGCGCAGAGGTTGAGATGAGCGTTTTGCCTGGTGTTGATTATAAGGTAGGTGACCTGATCTTTTTAACCTACCCGCCGCTTAATATCAGTCGGATGCTTTTGCGGATAAACCGAGTTGAGTCTGGGAGCTCAATTGAGCCTTTGACGCATCTCACGGCCGTTTTACAGCCGGAAGCTAGCTGGCAGATTGAGATTCAAAATCTGGTTATTGGTTTTGAAAAACAACAGGAGCAGCAAAACAAAATTGCCGGAGGTTATTTCAAACCCCGAACTTTGCTACTAAATGATGCTGGCGATGGCCAGGAGCTGGCTGTGTTTGCGGAGCGGCCAGAAGCTGGCGCCGTTAAAGGTTATGAGGCTGATATCATTAATGGCGAGCAGTATCCAGACGGCTCCCCAGTGCGCGCCCTTTCGACGGGCGATAGATATCAGACTCAAATTGAGATTACATCGCTTGAGAAAGCTACCAACGGGTTAATGCTGGCTATGCGTGTCGAGGGTGGCAAACGCCATGATGAGCTGGCTAACCTCACTAAATCACGGCAGGATGGCGGCGTGGTCTACGTCACGGCTTGCACTTTTGAGGATGGCGAAAGAACGTTAGCTCCCATGACGTTCTCAGTCACTAAAATTGACTATAAAAACAAGCAAAGCATTGATGAGGTCGATTATTACCTTTACCAACTACTTGTGCAGCCTGCGCAGGTTTATCCCAACTTTCAATATCCGTCCACAGCGGATAATCGAGTGCCCTCAAAGACCGCTTATATTTACCGTGCGGAAAGTTTATTGTGTCCTAACATTGATTTCAAGCAACTTTTCTATGACATGGAATCAAAGCTTTACCTTAAGGCAGATTTCGGGGGCGGGCTAAAAGAAGATAACCCATGCGGGTTCCACCAGTTTTATCGCGGGAGTGTGATTTCTCATTCTTTGGGCACTTTAGGCGAGGTGTTTTACGACGCGTGGGGCTCGCCTTTGAGTATCGCGCAAAACCTAGTGATTACAGTCGCTGCAAGCCCGCCAGAAGCTCCTGACCCTGAGGATGATAATATCTATATCAATCCTGTCACGGGCGAGAATTATGCGTGGGGTGTGGGTGGCTGGCAGATGTTTGGACAAAGTGAGGTTTTGGAGCCAGTTTTAAAATCGCATCAAATTCCGTTTGGCAAGGGCCATGACG
>LSQX01143648.1_pt2 | contig 10931 bp, 11 predicted proteins | sample 654561 | NCBI WGS metagenome assembly LSQX01 (sample SAMN04489861, study PRJNA283612) | anaerobic digester metagenome | isolation source: 4 biogas reactors fed with cattle manure at either 37C or 55C with and... | place: Denmark: Kongens Lyngby | collected 2014 | reverse complement strand
CATTATTTAGCCTCCTCTATAACATCGATCCCTGGTAGGTGCCCATCATTTTCAATCATTTCTAAAGAGGCCCCACCACCCGTTGAAACATGGCTGAAACGTGAAGAATAACCATATTGCGCCACCGCCGATGCGCTGTCGCCACCACCGATGACTGAAAAGCAATTCTTTAAATTGACAATCGCTTCACAAATACTCTTGGTTCCATTAGCAAACAAAGGGTTTTCAAAAGCACCTAGTGGCCCATTCCAAAAGACAATTTTGGCACCAGTCAACTCTTCCTTATAAAACTCGTTGGTTTTGGGCCCAACGTCAAGGCCCATCATATCAATGGCAACATTTTGATTTTTGCTTACTTCTACTCTACTTGGTTCGCTTAAACTATCAGCCATAATATAATCTAGCGGCAAACAAATTCGACCTTTTCCTTCTATTAAACAGCGCTTGGCAAAATCAACTTGGTCTAATTCAACTAAAGACTTTCCAACTTCTTTGCCTAAAGCCTTCATAAAGGTAAAAGCCATGGCCCCACCAATTAAGATCTTATCGGCTTTCTTTAATAAGCCCTCAATGACCTTGATTTTATCAGAAACCTTACTACCTCCCATAACCGCAATATAAGGGTGTTCTTTAGCTTCAACACATCTACTTAAAGAGGCGATTTCTTTTTCAACCAAATAACCAATAGCTGTTGGTTTATTTGCCTTCTTACAAGCCATAGGTAAAGAATAGGTTGAAGCATGCGCACGATGGCAACTTCCAAAGGCATCATTGACATAAATATCACATAACGAAGCCCAATATGTACCTAATTCCTCGGAGTTTTTCTCTTCGCCCACTTCATAGCGTGTGTTCTGCATTAAAAGAACATCACCATCTTTTAAAGCCGTTATAGCTTGCTCTAATTCCGCCCCTCTAGTGGCAGAAACAAAGGTAACTTTTTTCCCTAAAAGTTCACTTAAACGAACAGCTACAACTGCTAAATCATTTTTCTTCATCTGTTCGGCAGCTTTAATAGGATCACTATGTTTAACCTTCCCAAGATGAGATAAAACAATAACTCGCGCCTGTTTGCTTATTAAATACTTAAGTGTCGGGCAAGCTTGAACAATTCGATTATCATCACTGATCTTCCCATCCTTTAAAGGCACATTTAAATCTGCGCGAACAAAAACCTTTTTATGTTGAAGCACCAATTGATCAACCATTTGTTTGGCCATAAATATTTCCTCCTAAAAAAGCGCCCTTGCAGGCGCCTACTTGTTGTTTAATTATTTAACCCCAAGAACCTTAGCAAAAGCCCTAGCTAAACGTAAGTACTGACAAGCATAAGAATATTCATTGTCGTACCAGGCTACCACTTTGACAAATTGCTTACCCTCGGGAGTTTGGAATATTTTTGTTTGAGTGGCATCGTAAAGGGAGCCAGCTTCTAAACCTAAGGTATCACTGCTAACTACTAAATCTTCGGTATAAGCCAAAACATCTTTTAATACGCCTTCGCTCGCTTCTTTCATCGCCTTGTGAATTTCTTCAACACTGACTTTTTGTTTCAGTTCTAAAGATAAATCAACTAAGGACCCATCAACAACAGGAACTCTAAGCGCGCCACCTTGGAGTCTTCCTTCTAAACTTGGAATAACCAAATGCAAGGCTTTAGCGGCACCGGTGGAAGTTGGGATAATATTAGCTGCGGCTGCTCTTCCTCTACGGAAATCTTTTTCTTTAACCATATCAAGGGATGTTTGATCATTGGTATAGGCGTGGACTGTTGTCATATAACCACCAACAACCCCAAACTTATCTTCTAAAACTTTCATAACTGGAGCTAAGCAGTTGGTTGTACAACTGGCTCCCGAAATCACCAACATGTCTTTTGTTAACTTATCATGGTTCACACCATAGACAAAGGTTGGGGTCCCGGCATCTGATGGTGCACTGATAACTACACCTTTGGCTCCACCAACTTCAATATGGACCTTAGCATCGGTTAAGCCTTTAAAACGGCCAGTGCATTCTAAAACAAGATCAACGCCATAATCTTTCCAATTTAATAACTTGGGTTCTTTTTGTCCTAAGATGGGAATTTTCTTACCATCAAAAATTAAATTGTTATCTTGAGTTTTAATCTCGTGTCCTTTGAAAACGCGATGCGTCGTATCATACTTTAGAAGATAAGCTAGGTTTTCAGCGCTTGCTAAGTCATTGATCGCCACAACCTCAAAGTCTTTCTCTTCAACTATGCGACGGAAGGCTAAACGTCCAATCCGTCCAAAACCATTAATCGCTACTTTTATTGTCATATTTTTTTCCTCCTTATTTGGCAATGCCTAATCATTTTCATTATAGGAGCAGTGGCTTTAAAAAGCAATATTAGTAAAAGAAAAAATAGGGTTTTACCCTATTTATCACTAATTTTTTTAATATAACATCTTCTTCTTTTGAAAGTCTGCGGTTGCATATACTTCCATTGAGCCTGAACATCGTGATTGAGTTCTAATTGAGGACCTGTTTCGGCAAACTCAATATTATGACGGATTGCATTGGTAAGTATGTAGTCAATCAAAATGGCATTTACGCCTTTTTTCTGATAATCAGGATGAACCGCTACCAATAAACTCTCTAATGATTTGCTCTTCTTTAGAGATCTTAAAACCCGCGCCCAACCGGTCGGGAACAAACGCCCTCGGGTCTTTTTTAAAGCCTCACCCATTGACATGGCTAATACACCAAAGGCAATAAGATTCTCTTCTTCATCCATGACAAAGCAAACAAAATCAGGATTAATTAAAGGACTGAATTTTTTGGCATACATGTTGATCTGCTCTTCAGTTAACTCAATGGTGCTATAAAGTTTGCTATAACAAATATTAACTAGATTAAAGAATTTTTTGACATAACTAGGATACTCTGACTGCTTATTGAGCTTAGCAATATGGAGATTATTATGCTTTAAAGAAAATTCAGCAACACGACGATATTGATCCTGAACCTCTTCCGCATCCTTAACATATAATTTGTCTTCTACCCAATCAACATCCTTAACATAACCTAATTTGACTAGGTGATCATTGTAATAAGGATAATTATAGTAGGTAAAAAATAGACTCCGCTCCTCAAAGCCTTCAACTAACATCCCTTCACGATCTAAATCCGTGAAACCCAAGGGACCATGGACTTCATTGCAGCCCTTCTCAAGAGCATAATCTTCAACTGCCTTAAACCAGGCCTTAGAAACCTCAAAATCATCAATAAAATCCACTTGGGAGAAGCGCATGCGTTTGGTATTCCATTTTTCATTGGAAGCATGCGAAAGAATAGCCCCAATACGGCCAACACATTCGCCATCTTTATAGGCTAAAAAGGCCTTACGTTCACAGTAGGCTAGAGCTGGATTTTTAGGACCCCAATCAGCTAAATCATCGCCATAAAAACTAGGTACGAATTGTGGAACATCTTGATACATGATGTTAGCAAAGTCCACAAAACGCTTACGCTCTTTTCGAGTTTTTACTTCTTTAATTTCAACCATAACTTATTTCCTTTTAATCTTCCTTGTGTGGAATTTTATTCATCAAAAAGTAACCGCCTATTAAACCGAAAGCAAACAAAAGTAGAGCCCATAGCCACTCAATACCTTGTGGTGCTTCCTTGAAAAGCACAAAAACTGAGGCTATAACAAAACCTATAATAACACAATAAACAATTTCTGGAAACTTTTTTAAACAATAATTAACGATTTTTGCTAGCATTAGCGCGCCAATTAACACCGTTAAAACAAGCGGAAGTAAGAATAGGACATCTAAATTAGCAATGGCTTTTGTCACTTCTTCATAAAGACCATAAACATATAAAACATGGAAAGTGCTAATCCCTGGTAAAACAATAGAAACACAAACACTAAAACCAACGATGATTAAAAAGAGAACATCAATAAACTTTATTTCCGCTCCACTGAGCACAGAAGTGTTCCCTTCTGGTAAAAAAGTGATACCAATAACAATGCCGGTGCCAATAAGAATAGCGAGAATATGTTTCCAATTGAAATGTTTTATTTTAGCCTGACGAGCAACTACTGGTAACCCGGCGAGAATTAAACCCGCAAACAAGAAAACAATAATTACCGCATGTTGCTCTAAAATTGCTCCCATTAAATTAGAGGATATAAAGAAACCAGGTAAAGTTCCCAAGATAAAAGATAGCAAAAAAAGGAAATTTCTTTTGAAATCTTTAAAAATATTACTGGCTGCTTCAACTAGGGAGGTATAGATTCCCAAAATAACCGCTATCGTTCCACCACTTAAACCTGGAACAATCATCAAAGTCCCAATGATGAAGCCCTTAAAAAAAGCAAGAAGGTACCGTTTCATTTATTTGCTCCTATTACTTTTCAATTTCTTCCTTTAGCAATTGACTAACTAGGGCTGGATTAGCTTTTCCTTGGGACAATTTTAAAACTTGTCCAACTAGGAAGCCCAAGATATTTGTGCGTCCATTTTTATAAGTTTCAATGGCTTGGGGATTTTTTTCTAAAACTTCCTTGACCCAGGCCAAAATTTGTTTATCATCACTAATCTGAACCATGTTTTTCTCTTTGGCTAACAATTCAGGATCCTTACCTGTCAAAACTAAATCCTCAAAAAGTTCTTTAGCCTGTTTAGAAGAGACCTTGCCAACATCTAACATTTTAATTAACTGACCAAGTTGAGCAGGACCAAATTTTAAACTTCCTAAATCACTGGTTCCCAGCTTATTTAAAACCGCTTGTACTGAACTAATCATCCAGTTAGCTGCTAACTTTGGTTGCTGACAAACAACTACAACCTCTTCAAAGAAATCCGAAAAATCTTTGTCAACAACTAAGACTTCGGCATCATAATCATTTAAACCCATTTGACGGTATCTTTCCTTGCGAGCATCCGGTAATTCAGGAAGATTATCTTTTATTTTTTTAATCCAATCAGCTGAAAGATGAATGGGGACAATATTGGGCTCGGTAAAATATTTATAATCTACTGCCGAGGTTTTTTTACGCATTAAAACCGTCTGTTTACTAGTTTCATCAAAACGTCTGGTCTCAGGACTAATTTTCCCACCACTTAATAAAATTTGTTTTTGTCTTTCAACTTCATAATCAACCGCTCTGCGAACATTGGCGATGGAGTTAAGGTTTTTTATCTCGGTTTTGACTCCAAACTTTTTGCTACCTTCTGGGCGCAATGAAACATTAACGTCACAACGCATTGAGCCCTCTTCCATTTTGACATCACTAACACCTGTATAAAGAAGAATTGAACGCAGTTTTTCTACATAAGCAGCCGCCTCTTCCCCGCTCCTGATATCTGGGTGACTGACAATTTCAATTAAAGGAACACCACAACGATTATAATCAATTAAAGTATAGTCATTAAAATGCAGTTGCTTGGCGGTGTCTTCTTCCATATGTAGTCTTTCAATTCTGATTGTTTTTTTCTGGCCACCAATTGTAATTTCTAAGCTACCATCACGACCTATTGGTCTTTGTTGTTGAGTAATTTGATAACCCTTTGGTAAATCGGAATAAAAGTAGTTCTTGCGATCAAAAATTAAAGTATCATCAATTGTTAGACCTAAGGCTGTTGAAGCCATGATGGCGTATTCTACTGCTTTTTTATTAACCGTTGGTAAAGTACCAGGAAAGGCCATATCAACTGGTGAAACCTGGGTATTTGGTTGGGCGGCAAAAGAATTGGGCGCTGATGAAAACATTTTGGTTTTGGTTTTCAATTCACAGTGTATCTCAATACCGATTATTGTTTCATAATTCATTACTCTCCACCTCTTTTAGCGATTTGACCTTTATAACGTGCTAATAAGGTTTCAATTCCTAAACTGATATTAAGCACTTCTTGTTCCTCAAAGGCTTTTCCCATAATATTGACTCCTACTGGTAAGCCATCAACAAAACCAGAAGGTAAAGTTAAACTAGGAAGTCCCGCAAAATTACCGATAGCTAAATGATTTTCGCCAATTAGATAAGCCACCGATAACTTTTCATCATTCTTTTCGGTAAATTTAGGAGCAATAGAGCCAGTAGCCGGCAAAAAAATCGCTTCACATTTAGCCAAAATTCTTTGAACTTCATTGACAATTAAACGCCTGATTTTTTGAGCTCTTAACAATAATTCTTTTTGATTCTCCTTGGCCAAACAATAACCCCCAAATACGAAACGCCGCTTTACTAATTCACTAAAGCCGACTGTCCTTGTTTTGATAATACTATCTAAAAAATCCGTACCTTTTTCTCTTGGGCCAAACTTTATACCATCAAGATTGGCGTTATTTGAAGTAGCCTCTGAACTAGAAATAACCATATAAATAGGATAAATAGCCTTTAATAAACGCATGTCAATATCTTCTTCAATAATTTCAACACCCGCTTCTTTTAATTTTAACAAAACTTGCTCAAAATTAGTCCGAACCAAGGGGTTGCCTAAAGATTCGTTGATAGACTTAATAATTGCTAACTTTTTTCCTTTTAATTCGGGATTGAGTTTTTCAACATATTGTTCTACTGGTTTAATTGAACAAGTCATATCTTTAGGATCCTTACCCGCCAAATTTTCTAAAAGATAAGCGGCATCCTTTACTGTGCGCGTAAAATAAGCAACATGATCTAATGAGGTTGCAAAGGGGAAAAGGCCGAAGCGACTAATACGCCCCCAACTGGGTTTAAAGCCCACACAACCACAATATGCCGCTGGTTTTCTAACAGAATCGCCTGTATCGCTACCAATTGCGAAAGGAACAATCCCAGCACTAACAGCCGCAGCGCTACCAGCACTGCTACCACCAGATATCCGCTCTATAGCCCAAGGATTTTTAACAACTCCTGTGTTGCCATTTGTTCCTGTTCCCCCCAAGCCCAATTCATCCAAAACAGTTTTACCAATAGAAACCGCACCCGCCTCTTTGAGTTTCTTTACTACTGTAGCATCATAAACGGGATAGTAATCTTTTAAAATATTAGAAGAACCTGTGCTCAATTCTCCTTTAACTGAATAATTATCTTTCATGGCATAAGGAATACCAAAAAGGGGATTAGTAATTTCCTTGCCATCTAAATTTTGGGCTTCCTTAAGCGCTTGAATACGAAAACTAACAAAGGCATTTAAATCTTTTTGATATTTCTGTGCTCGGTCATAGGCTTCGCTTACTAATTCTGATGGTAAGACTTGTTTAGCTACTAAGGCTTTATGTATCTCTTCTATTGACAAGTCTAGATAACTCATTCTAGCCCACCACCTTTTGGACCTTAACCATGTCCATCATGCTTTCCTTGGCGTTTTTCAAAACCTCGTCAACACTTAAACATTTCTCAACCTCATCTTCACGTAGTCCACAGTTTTCATTCTCAATAGGAAAAACCAAGGGTTCAACTTGATCAAGATTTTCAATCGCTCCCAATAATTTCATCTGTTCTAAAATAAGTGTAAATTCTTGTTGTAAAGTTAAATATTGCTCTTCACTCATGGTAAAAAGGAGACTTTTTGTTATTTTCTTTAATTCTTCAATGGTTAGCACCATTACATCAACTCCTTAATCTTTTCTATTTTACCACTTTAACCTTGCAGGCTTCAACTAAGCTTGTTAAGGTTTTTTATGTTTTCTTGTTGGTTGTCAATTTAAAATAATGTATAATAATAACACCACGAGGTGAAACACATTATGGTTACTATGCGTTCAAAAAAAGATATAGGTACTATATTCATTTATTTTTTAATTGTTATTTTAGGTTGCTGTGTCCTGATACTTGGTCTTAGTAAACTGAGAATTGCCGAGGGCTGGTATGAATATACGGAGGGCGCTTTCTTTAGTTTAATTGGAATCGCCACTCCTTTAGCTATGCTTTATGCTTTGCTTAGAACTAAATATGTTTTTAATGAAAAAGAATTAGAATTAAAGTCTGGACTCTTTAAAGTCACTCTTGCTTACGCCGATATCTTCGTTATTAAAGATTCAAGGCGTTTTTTCGCCCTTTATTCTCTATCTAGCGATCGTTTTGAAATAACTTTTAAAGACAAAAATAACGCTTCTAAACCTTGGGGCCATTATTACGTGTCGCCTGTTGATAAAAACGAGTTTATTAAAGAATTACGTAAACACTGCAAACATGTAAAGGTTGTTCGTGCACCTGGTATGGAATAACAAAATTGACAGCTGCTTTGATAGTAAGCACGAACAAAACAGCAATAAGGAAGGGTAATTATGTATTCTAAAATTGATCAAGCCAGTGACTATTTACGACAAATTATCAAAATAACACCAAGTGTTGTAGTGGTCCTAAGCCACGGACTCATTAATTTCTTTAAAGACATTCAAGTAGCGGTAGAAATTAATTTTGCCGACATTCCTAATTTCCCTGTTAGCAAAATAGAAGGCCATGATAATAAACTAACCTACGGTATTGTTGATAATAAATATGTTTTATTGATGAAAGATCGCTTGCATCGTTATGAGGGCTTTTCCGAGGAAGAATTAGCCTTCCCCTACCGAGTTTTCGCTAACCTAGGTATTAAAAACATCATTCTAACCAATGGTGTTGGGGCTATTAATGAAGATCTCAAGGTTGGAGATATTGTTTTGATTCGCGATCATATCTCCTTCTTTGCTCCAAACATTTTGAAAGGCGATAACTACAGTCGCTTTGGCCATCAATTCCCCGATATGACCAATGTCTATACGACCGCGATGCGTAATCGGGTCTTGTTATCAGCTCAAGCCATCGGCTTTAATCTTAAAGAATGTGTTTACTGCTTCTTGCCAGGTCCCAACTATGAGAGCCCTAGTGAAATGCGGGCTTTAAAAGTTATGGGGGCCGATGTTGTGGGAATGGCTATTGTACCTGAGGCCATTGTTTGCTGCCACGCTGGAATGAATATTGCTGGCGTTTGTCTGGTAACTAATAAAGCCGCGGGACATACCACTCGTCCCTTAACTAATCGAGAAATTATAAGAGCTAGTACCAGATGTAAAGACGATGTCGAAATGTTGGTTCGCGCTATTCTTAAAGACATACCAAAAGGCTAAGGTTTAAACCCTAGCCTTTTTTCTTAAACTTTCATCAATTGCTTTCGCCGCTTTCTTTCCGGCCCCCATGGCTAGAATAATAGTTGCGGCTCCACTGACGACATCACCACCGGCATAGACCCCTTCACGACTGGTCATGCCTTTTTCGTCAACAATAATACCTCCCCATTTTTCACTTTTTAAACCTTCCGTTGTTTGAGCAATAAGCGGATTAGGATTATTACCAATAGCTACCACCACCGTATCTACTGGGATAATATGTTCACTACCTAGAATAGGTACTGGTGAAGGTCGACCACTAGCATCAACTTCTCCTAGTTGCATTTTAACGACCTTAATTCCCGTTACACGCCCTTCTTTGTTGGCTAGAATCTCTACGGTATTGGTTAAAAGTTCAAACTGAACTCCCTCTTCTAAGGCGTGTTCAACTTCTTCAACCCGGGCTGGCATTTCCTTGCGACCCCGACGATAGATAACGTAGACTTCCTCTACTCCTAAACGCAGGGCACTTCTAGCGGCATCCATCGCCACATTCCCGCCACCCAAAACAGCGACTCTTTTGCCAACTCTTATCGGGGTATCATATTCAGGAAATTTATAAGCTTTCATCAAATTAATCCTTGTTAAAAATTCATTGGCTGAATAAACTCCTAAAGAATCTTCACCAGGAACTCCCTGCCATTTGGGTAAGCCTGCTCCCGTTCCTACATAAACGGCTTGAAACCCTTCTTTTAATAATTCATCTATGCTTATACTGCGACCAACTACGACATTAGTGATTATCTTAACGCCTAAAGCGCGAATTTTCGCAATTTCGGCTTCAACTAAAACTTTAGGCAATCTAAATTCAGGAATACCATAAACTAGAACGCCTCCCGCCGTATGCAGCGCTTCAAATATCGTAACATCATAACCCCTTTTCGCTAGTTCACCTGCACAGGTAAGGCCTGAGGGTCCCGATCCAACAATTGCCACTTTTTTGCCGTTACTCTTCTCTTTAATAACTTTGTCTTCTCTGTTTAAAGTGTAATCAGCCACAAATCTTTCTAAATAGCCTATTGCTACTGCTTCACCCTTTAAGCCACGGACACATTTAGCTTCACATTGGCTTTCTTGGGGACAAACACGACCGCAAATAGCGGGCAAAGAATTGTTCTCTTTGATAATATTGGCCGCTTCAACAAAATCCCCCTGCTTAATCTTGTTAATAAAGCTAGGGATATTAACCGCCACTGGACAGCCCTCTACACAACGCGGATTCTTACAATCCAAACAACGCATGGATTCGTCTATCGCCATCTCTTTAGTGTAACCTAAAGCCACCTCTTCAAAATTCTTTTTCCGCTTTTCGGCTTCTTGACTTGGCATGGGGTTTTTAGTTAAACGCTTATTCATTTATTCTCCCTCCCCACCTAGGCGACAGATCGTCTTTTTATCAGCGATGGCCTCTTCTTCTTGATACATTTTATTACGCGCGATGGCCTCTAAAAAATCAACCTGATGACCATCAAATTCTGGGCCATCAACACAGGCAAATTTAACTTTACCATTAACTTTAATTCGACAGCTTCCACACATCCCTGTTCCATCAACCATTATGGAATTCATAGAAACAACGGTTTTAATTTTATGATTTCTAGTAATATCACTAACAACTTTCATCATCATTAAAGGACCGATGGCAATAACAACATCATAAGTCTTTGTTGATAATTTTTCTTGCAAGGCATCCGTAACTAAACCTTGATTACCGTTACTACCATCGTCGGTTTTTATCACCAGTGAACTTGAAACTTTTTTAAACTCTTCTTCTAAAATAATTAAATCTTTATTTCTAAAACCAGAAATAGTCTGAATTATTG
>LSQX01217019.1_pt1 | contig 10932 bp, 9 predicted proteins | sample 654561 | NCBI WGS metagenome assembly LSQX01 (sample SAMN04489861, study PRJNA283612) | anaerobic digester metagenome | isolation source: 4 biogas reactors fed with cattle manure at either 37C or 55C with and... | place: Denmark: Kongens Lyngby | collected 2014 | reverse complement strand
ATTCGAGGTGAACATTTCGAATGCCCTGAGTGCGGTCAGGATACTGAAGTCTGGTCCAGAGTTGTAGGATATTTAAGACCGGTTGCTAATTATAACAAAGGAAAAAGAGAAGAGTACAGAACGAGGAAAAAGTTTGTACTTGATAAAAGAGTCGGGTGATCAGTCATATGAAAATAGCAGGTGTTCAAAAAAGCTCAACCATAGACTATCCGGGAAATATATCAGCAGTTATATTTACTCAGGGCTGTAATATGAATTGTGGCTACTGCCACAATCGCCAATTGATAGGGTCTGATAATAGAGATTGCATATTCGATAAGGATGGAATATTTGCTTTCTTACAAAAGCGTAGAGGCCTTCTCGATGCCGTGGTAGTATCGGGGGGAGAACCAACCATCCAAAAGGATTTGCCTGACTTTTTCAGGTCAGTTAAGTCTATGGGCTTTAAGACCAAGTTGGATACTAACGGAACCAATCCTCAATCCTTAAAAGGACTCATAGATGAGAATCTATTGGACTATGTCGCTATGGATATTAAAGCACCCTTGTGCAAGTATAAAATGGTATGCTGTTCGTCTGTAAATACTGAGAATATAATGCGCAGCATAGATATTCTGAAGAACAGCAATATAGAATATGAATTCCGTACAACCTATACCCCAGAGCTCTGCGATAAGGATTTGATTGATATCCTTGATACCATCAAAGGTGCTGATAAATATGTTCTTCAGCAGTACAAAGAGGTAGATAAAAGTATAGGAGAATATACCGGGCATATTGAGAAAAGGAATCTTTTACAGTCTATTGTAAATGAATTGATGAATAGTGTCGGATCATTACAGTTTAGAGGAGAATTCGGCTTTATATAGAAATTTTGGCCCTCTTAAAATCCTCCTAATGTATACCGGTATTATATTAGACGACGGTTTGACCGTCGTTATTTTTATCCCATATAAAATCAGTTGTAATAGCCTTTTCTTATAGAATCTTATTTTAAAGTGATACACAAGAAGGCTCTCCGTCTCATAAAATGTATTGTTATGTTTTGAGATGGGAGGTTCGGAATAATGTACAGGAGAAAATTTGCCATCATAGGGGGAGATATGCGGAATATCTACCTGGCAGAGTTGTTGAAAAAAGATTACCAGTATGTTGAAATATATGGTTTTGATAATAGTAAAAGGCCTTGGGCCTCAAAGAATTCCCCCCTTGATTTTGTATTGGATGGAGCCAGGGTAATAGTAGGCGGAATACCCTTAACATCTGACGTGAGTTTTCTTTTTACACCCTTATCTAGTGAAAAAGCTCCAATTGACGAGGTCATAGAAAAAGTACCATCAAATTCACTTTTTATAGCAGGCAGGATTCCTGATAGCATTAATGAGCAATTAAATGAAAAACATGTGAAATGTATTGACATCTTAAAAAGAGAAGAGATGTCGGTTCTAAATGCGGTACCGACGGCCGAGGGTTCCATACATATCCTTATTCAAGAATTGCCAAGGACCTTGAAGGATAGTCGTCTGCTGATAGTGGGATATGGAAGGATAGGAAAAATCCTGGCAAAAATGCTTCAAGGATTTGGTGCAGATGTATGGGTGGCAGCTAGAAAGTATTCTGATATAGCATGGATAGAAGCTCAGGGGCTTAAACCGGTTGCGTTAAATCAGCTGTCTAGATATGTTTCTGACATGGATGCAATTATTAACACTGCTCCGGCACTTGTAATAACAAAGGATATTCTTAAGAAAACAAGAAGCGGCTGTCTGATCCTCGACCTTGCTTCAAGCCCGGGAGGTGTAGATTTTGAGGCAGCGAAAGCCTATGACTTCAAGACCATCTGGGCTCTTGGAATACCTGGAAAAACAGCACCCCTGACAGCGGGAGATATAATACGACGCACAATTTATAATATTCTTGAAGAAGAGGGAGGCGTGTATTAAATGAATCTTAGCGATAAGAAAATAGGATTTGCCATTACAGGCTCCTTTTGCTGCGTTCAGGATGCTATTGTTGAGCTAGAGCGCTTAGTATTTCTTGGGGCGGATGTTTATCCTGTTTTATCCTATAATGCTGCTACAGTCACATCCCGCTTTGGCAGAGCCGAGGATTTACGTAGGCGTATCGAAATGATAACAGGGAAAACATGCATAGAGACTATTGCAGATGCTGAGCCTATAGGTCCTAAAAAAATGCTGGAACTTTTAATTGTTGCGCCATGCACAGGAAATACCCTTGGAAAACTTGCAAACGGAATAACCGATACCCCTGTAACAATGGCGGTTAAAGCTCATCTTAGGAATCAATCTCCTGTGGTATTGGCCATTTCAACCAACGACGGTCTTGCAGCAAATGCAAAGAATATTGGCTTGCTGTTGAATACTAAAAATGTATATTTTGTACCCTTTGGCCAGGATGATTCTGAAAACAAACCCAATAGCTTAGTTGCAAAATTCGGGCTGATAGTCCCAACTATAGAAAAGGCCTTTGAGGGTAAGCAGATTGAACCACTTCTAGTATAATGGGGAGAGACAGTAAGACAGGGGACACAGAACCGTCCCCTGTCTTACAAAAATAAGTTACAAGTGTCTTGATATAATAAAGGTATTAATATATAATAAAATAAACACGCGTTTACAATAGACACGGGGTACTTATTATGAAAAGCGAAGAAATTGCAAGGCTGGCCGGTGTTTCTCGTAGCACGGTATCTAGAGTAATCAACAACTATCCTAATGTTCCTCAAGCTACGCGGGATAAGGTTATGAAGGTTATCAAGAAATATAATTTTGAACCTAATGTGTCAGCCAGGGTTCTAGCAGGGAAAGGTACAGATACCCTGGGACTGTTTTTATTCAGTATCTATGACAAAAAGAATCCACTCAGAGTATATGGTAACAGCTATTTTGGACCATTTTTAGATGCTGTCGTAGATACTGGAAACTATAAGGGTTTCTACATTTTGATACACACAATTTATACCCCTCAAGAATGCAGATATATATATCAGACATTTTCACAAAGACGAATTGATGGGGGTATTATTATTGGTACAGAATCTAATCCAGAGATAGAAACAGTTATCTCGAATACCAATTACCCCTTAGCTATTATTGATTACGATCCTGATGAAATTAAGAAGATAATGCATAAAGATGGGAAAATTGTGGTAATTAATTCGTTGGATAGAAAAGGTATCAGTAAATGTATAGATGAGCTTGTCTCCTTAGGTCATAAAGAAATAGGATTCATTGAAGGCCGAAAGACTACTTATTCAGGCTATGTACGAAAAGATGAGTTTATTAAGAGCATGAATCGACACGGCCTTGAACTGAAGAATGAATATATATTGAAGGGTGACTTCGTTAGAGACAAGACAGAGAAAGAAGTAGCTAAAATGATTAATAAGGGCAGGCTTCCTACAGCAATTATTGCATCTAACGACGAAATGGCTCTGGCAGCAATGGATACATTTAGAGCACATAATATAAGCATACCGGAGGATATATCAATAATTGGCTTTGACGATTCGCCTGTAGCATCTTTAGTTGAGCCATCTCTGACAACGGTACGCATCCCCTTTTATACCATGGCACAAAAAGCCGTACAAGCTCTCTCTGAAATGATAAAGGGAAAAGCAGAGGGGCTATTACATTACCAGGTTGATGTTGAATTAATTTGGCGTAAGTCATGTACAAAAAATAAAATTTAGATTAGGAGAAGTGGCTATGAAATTTGGATTTTTTGATGATCAAAACAGAGAGTATGTCATTGAAACACCCAGGACACCATTTCCTTGGATTAATTATCTAGGGAACGACAGTTTTTTTGGATTAATATCTAACACCTCGGGGGGGTACAGCTTTTATAAGGATGCACGCCTGAGGAGAATAACACGCTTCCGTTATAACAACCTTCCCATGGATACCGAAGGCCGGTATTTCTATATAAATGACGGAAAGGATATTTGGAATCCGGGATGGAAGCCTGTAAAAACAGAGCTGGACTTTTATGAGTGCAGGCATGGCCTGGGGTATACCAAAATTCATGGTGAAAAGAATGGTATATCAGTTAAACAGATTTCATTAGTTCCATTAAAATACAATGGAGAGGTTCACAGACTTACTATTACCAATAAAACCTCTGAAAACAAGAATATAAAGCTATTTTCATTCATTGAATGGTGCTTGTGGAATGCATATGATGATATGACTAACTTCCAGAGAAATTACTCCATAGGCGAAGTAGAGATAGACGGGTCTGCAATCTATCATAAGACAGAATACAGAGAGCGTAGAAATCACTATGCCTTTTACTGGGCCAATACTCCTGTTGATGGCTTTGATACAGACAGAGAAACCTTCTTTGGCTTCTACAATGGCGCAGACAGCCCGGATGCTGTGAAAGAAGGAAAGGCATCCAATTCAGTAGCAATGGGATGGCAGCCCATTGCATCACACTATTTTGACATATCCCTAAAACCTCAGGAAGAAAAAGAGATTATCTTTGTTCTTGGATATGTTGAAAACCCTGATGACCAGAAATGGGAAGCATTAAATGTTATTAACAAGACTGAAGCCAAGAAAATGCAAAAAAGTTTTGAAACCTCTGCACAGGTTGATGATGCTATCGCAGAACTAAAGGCTTATTGGGAAGAATTACTGTCTATTTACACAGTTAACACCAATGAAGATAAGCTGAATAGAATGGTTAACATCTGGAACCCTTACCAATGTATGGTTACATTTAATATGTCAAGAAGTGCTTCGTATTTTGAATCAGGAATAGGCCGTGGAATGGGATTCAGAGATTCAAACCAAGATCTTCTGGGCTTTGTACATCAGATTCCGGACAGAGCAAGGGAAAGAATCATAGACATAGCCTCGACACAATTTGAAGATGGCGGCTGCTACCATCAGTACCAGCCATTAACTAAAAAAGGAAATAACGATATAGGTGGTGGATTTAATGACGATCCACTATGGCTAATACTAGGAACATCTGCATATATTAAAGAAACTGGTGATTTTGCCATATTAGACGAGCAAGTTCCATTTGATTCAGATCCTAATAATACTGCAACATTATTAGAACACTTGAAGCGCTCATTCTACCATGTTATTAATAATTTAGGGCCCCATGGCCTACCATTGATTGGACGTGCAGACTGGAATGACTGTCTCAACCTGAACTGCTTCTCAACCACCCCTGACGAATCATTCCAGACAACTGGCGATCCAGATGGTCGCATAGCTGAGAGTATATTTATTGCAGGATTATTTGTGTTTGTTGGTCCTGATTATGCATATCTGATGAGAGCCAAAGGCTTTGAAGACGAGGCTAAGAAAGCAGAGAAGCATATCTCAGAAATGGTAGAGGCAGTAAATAAGCATGGATATGATGGAGATTGGTTCTTAAGAGCATACGATGCCTTCGGAAATAAAGTTGGAAGCGCTGAAAATGAAGAAGGACAAATATTTATAGAGCCTCAAGGAATGTGTGTAATGGCTGAAATCGGCCTTGATAACGGTGATGCCCTCAAGGCCCTGGATTCAGTGAAGGAACGCTTGGAGTGCGACTACGGTATAGTATTGAATAATCCACCGTATTCAAGATACGATAAAAACCTTGGTGAGATTACTTCATATCCACCCGGATATAAAGAAAATGCAGGAGTGTTCTGCCACAATAATCCATGGGTAATTTGCGCTGAGACAAAGCTAGGCAGAGGAACCCGTGCATTTGAGCTTTACAAAAAGTTTACTCCTGCCTTTATTGAGGATATCAGTGAAATTCATAAGACAGAGCCATATGTTTATTCACAGATGATCGCGGGCAGGGATGCAGTGCGCCATGGTGAAGCTAAAAACTCGTGGCTGACGGGTACCGCCGCATGGAATTATGTCTGCATCACACAGTATATTCTGGGTGTTCGACCGGATTACAGCGGCCTGGTTGTTGATCCGTGCATTCCGGCAAGCTGGGATGGGTTTAGAGTAACCAGGATGTTCCGTGGAACCGAATACAACATCGTTGTTAAAAACCCTGCTCATGTATGCAAAGGCGTGAAGAAACTGGTAGTAGACGGCGAAGAAGTTGAAGGTTGTATCGTTCCCGCTTTCTCCGACGGCAACCGCCATGAAGTTGAAGTTGTTCTGGGATAAATAATTCTCTAAAATAATTTATAGTCTGGATTTTCCGTTCGCATCCCCCTCGATTCTCCATCTTCTGAGGGGGATGCGAATTATTTATGGTAATATAACGAGGCCCGATGTCCCCCCATTTTTATAGGTGGCGGGTACCGATTACCTTAATCATGCGGCGAGCATATCTCCCGCCTCGATATAAGAACCTTGCCGCATCGGCGGCAAGAACCTTGTTGCTGAGTGATGGTTTTGCTAAAGCAAAACCTGCCGTTGCAATAACAGTGTGTTGCGATTGCAAGCAATCGCTTCCGTTGTTATAAGGGGTTTGTTTACTAATCGTGTGGAAAAATGTATAATGAAGCCAGGAGCACGGCTGAAAATCGGTTGTAATTAACAACAGAGAAGTTGGTGGAGTTCATGGATGACAAAATCAAGACAATGAATCTGGAAGATGGTTATCCCAGTTCAGATGAAGCAATCCGGAAGATGACAGATGGTATCACTTCGTCCAGACAACAGGGTTACAAGGCTGTTCTGCTTATTCACGGGTATGGGTCGATGGGCCAGGGCGGGGCGATTCGAACCGCAGTGAGCTGCAAATTAAAAGATAGATCCATGTGTGGCCTGGTACGGGCGGTGTGCCCTGGCGAAGAATGGAACATCAAGAAGCGGCAAATGCTGGACCTTTGCCCTCGTTTGAAGGACTACGAAAGAGAAATCATTTTAAGCGACAGGGGTGTAACGGTTGTTTTGCTTAAATAGCCGCCCATTGCTGGGTTTTATAGGGCAGAATGAGTTGGTTATTAACAGGTTTTACAGTATATACATAATGTTTTAGGTACAAAATCTCTTTACAAAATATTGACCATATGCTAAAATGGAATTCGCTGCGGTAAGACTGGTGCACTGGTACGGGTTCCAAACCGGAGCAGGAAATTGAATATATGCCCTCATAGCTCAGTAGGTAGAGCGCATCCATGGTAAGGATGAGGTCATCGGTTCGANNCGATTCCGATTGAGGGCTCCAGTGAGAAGTCCTGAAACACTAGGTAGAACAGAGTTTCAGGACTTTTTTTCATTCTGGATTTCTTACTTTTTCCAGAAGGATTGAGAAATCTCAGATTTTTTCACATGCATCCTCTAAAATATTATTATTCCGTTGTTTATCAGGTGGTATATATAATGCTTATTTAATGTAAGGAAATGAACTTTGGCATGCCAGATATCCGCTTTTACCGCCTGATTACACAAGTTATAAGAAATCTCCCTGGAAAAGATAATGATATCATTTTCAGATCAGGTTGTGTGGATATACTGGTTACTTAAAAATTTCTTTTGATCTCATTTTTCCTGCCATAAATCTTATTATAATAAATCATAGAAACGGCAAAGAAATAACAAGATAACTCACTAATTAACTTCAAGAAACGAACTCATTCAAAAAATCCACTGACGACGTTGAATATCATTTGAAGTAGAAGAATGGCCCTGTTGGCGGAAACTCCAGAGACTTGTTTTTTACCTCTCTAAAAAATATGATGGCCTCCCAGTTTGTCAAAGAGATGAAGAAAACCAGTATACGGGGATACGTCAGAGAAGAAGGCTGAATGAATTTCTTCAACGGATAACGAATCCAAAATGGAGGTTTGGCACATGGGTGATAAAAGAGACGGTTTCCAGGAAAATGGTGACCATGTGAACTGCATATATTATCAGATGGCAAACAAAGAAAACAGGAATTTGAACGTATCCGGAAATGGAGCGAAGAGCAGGCATCCGAGATATTGAAAAATGCCTTATAAAAATCTGCCAGTGCATCTCATACGAAAAGGAATGTAACAAGCAAGAGTATGTCGGCGATTAGGTAAGGCAAGAACGGTTTATTGGGATTTTATGAAGGTGGAGAAGAAGAAATGTGAATAGTGTTATGCTATGATGAAACTATATTAAACAAAACGTATAAAACAAAACACAAAAGTGTTCCTTTTGAATTGTGTAAAGGAGCATTATAAAAAGGTATATCTTATATCGTATAAAAGTTAAAAAATCATACTGGCAAATGAGTGATTGTCACAGTCCTTGCTTTATCAGTTATTACGTATTTTTTTGAATTACAAAAGAATAAAGAACTTGATAGTTGGTTATAAATAGTATATATTATTTATAACGAAATGAGGCGAGCTTATGAAACGTCCAGATAATTTAGAACAAGTAAAAAAACGAATACAAGGCGCTAAAGAAGGTTCAGTATTTATCCCCTCCGATTTTTTTGATATCGCAGAAGCTGTTAAAATAAATATGTGCCTTGACCGGCTTGAGGAAACAGGAGAACTGCAGCGCGTGATTCGCGGCATTTATGTTAAGCCTCGATATAGCGCGTTGTTGAACAAGAACGTTCCGCCCCGCTCCGATGACGTCGCAAAGGCGATAGCTCGAAATTACGGCTGGACTATTGTCCCATGCGGCGACACTGCACTGAACATGCTGGGTCTGTCCACACAGGTACCTGCTGTATGGCTCTATGTCAGCGACGGACCGTATAAGACCTATGAAGCAGACGGAATGACGCTGAAATTCAAACACACAGACAATAAAAACGAGATTGTTAATATATCATATAAAACCGCGCTTGTTGTTCAGGCACTGAAAGCGTTGGGCAAGGGCAATGTGACAGGCAAGGAACTCCGCAGTATCTCAAAATTGCTGACTGAGAATGAAAAGGCTCAGATGCTTGTGGAGGCAATGCGAGTCACCGCCTGGGTTTATGAGCTCATGCGCAAAATTTGCAAAGAGGATGTTTAGCGCCTACGGCGCGAATTTCCTTTAAAGCATCCATAAGGAGGGCGGCTATGAATAGAATCGCAAAGCTTGACCGCCGTGAACGCGAGGAGCTGTTCCTCGCAACAGCTCACGAAATTAGATTACCGGAGGCAATGGCAGAAAAGGACTTTTGGGTTTGCTGGACGCTTGATTACTTATTCCACCAATGTTCATGGGCAAAGCATATAGCTTTCAAGGGCGGTACCAGCTTATCAAAATGTTTCGGACTGATTGAGCGATTTTCTGAGGATATAGACCTGATCCTTGATTGGCAAGTTCTCGGATATGCCGCATCAGAGCCATGGGCGGAGCGCAGTAAAACCAGTCAGGACAAGCTAAACAAAGAGATGGACAACAGAACTTGTAACTTCCTGCGGGATGTGTTTTTACCAATGCTTAAGGATGACTTCGCACAACAGCTGTCGGAGCCGTTTAAGCTTTTTATAAATGATGACGAGCCACAGACTCTATGCTTTGCGTATCCGAGGATTTATGACGATAATACAATTGTGAGCGTCGTGCGGATGGAGATTGGCGCTCTTGCTGCATGGACGCCTACACAGACTGCCACTATTGCCTCTTATGCAGCGGAACGATATCCTCAAGCCTTTAAAACTATGTCTACCAGTGTCCTGACCGTCATGGCAAAGCGAACCTTCTGGGAAAAGGTGACTATTCTTCATAAAGAGGCTTTTCGCACTAACGGCAAATTTCCCAGCCGATACTCACGACATTATTACGATCTGTATTGTATGGATAAGTCTCCTGTAAAGGTGCAAGCTTATGCCGATTTACCGTTATTGGAGCGTGTCGTCAAATTTAAGGCGCGCTTCTACCCAGCAAATGCCGCAAGGTATAACTTGGCTCACCCAGGTACCATGAGATTGATGCCGCCGGAGGACTGCGTTCCTATCCTTGCGGAGGACTACGAGCATATGAAGAACATGATCTTTGGAGAAACACCGAGCTTTGATGAAATTATGGATACAATTCGGCGGATGGAAGCAGAGATAAATACATTAACTTGAAAAGTACCAATCATGTCTGAGTGCTAATATTAGGGAGAGAGAATTCTTAGTTGAAAAGGTTGCATATGAATCAGGTGACTTTAATCAAGCTAAGTATTATTTTGAGATAGCTAACAAGAAATCAGATGGGAGAATTTTCTCAATCCGCGAGGGGAAATACCTTGAATTCTTCAAAAAACAAATTATCGAATAAAAATGAACCTTACCTTTAACCCCAAATGGGTTGGAAATGGGTTGTTTATACTTTAAAAATGAAAATGAAAAATTTGAATAAACCGTGAAATTGTCCTGCTGCAAGAATTGCAGGAATTACATAAAAGCAATAATTCACCCTGACCACATCCATGGTAAGGATGAGGTCATCGGTTCGATTCCGATTGAGGGCTCCAACAAAAAGCGGCATTTAGGAAATCCTAAAAGCCGCTTTTACTTTACTACCCTTATTATTACCCTTAAGTGAAAATTTATACGAAAAATATCTGAGAGGTTTACCACTTGCTCGGAGATTAGAGAGAAAAAAACTACCCTAATTAGGGTCTACTGAAAAACGGTCAAAGTATTGTAAACACTATGTTCTAAGGCATTTTTGTGTTATAATAGTGAAAGGAAAACTACGATTTTGTCAGAAAATCCTTGCACATGGAGAAACAGAAATGCTTAAAAAACCAGATAACAAAGCTCAAATATCATTCTTTACGAATTTCTTTGCCTGTAATCGCGAACTGGACCCAAGCAACCGTTGGGTAACTCTATCGAAGCTGGTTCCATGGGCAGAAATCGAAGAAAAATATAAGAAGCTATTTGCAGATATTGGTGCACCTGGCAAAGCAATTCGTATTGCTGTTGGATCATTAATCATCAAAGAGCGGTTGGGTTTAACCGATGATGAAACCCGCGATCAAATTACTGAGAACCCATACCTCCAGTACTTCCTGGGG